>OBEQ010563029.1_pt1 | contig 12356 bp, 10 predicted proteins | sample 1670901 | NCBI WGS metagenome assembly OBEQ01 (sample SAMEA104232315, study PRJEB22302) | groundwater metagenome | biome: forest; feature: aquifer; material: groundwater | place: USA | collected 2011-08-07 | depth 5.4 m | reverse complement strand
TCATCAGCTCTTAAATCCTCCGGCGCGGCTTCATCCGTGGCTCAAGTGGTTGCTTTACTCAAACCGGACGACGCCTCAAATGCTAGAGCTTTATTATTCTGCTTTGAGGGAAAGGGACCGGATTTACATGCTTGCGACCAAAGCCAATGGGAAATTAAAGATTCGTTACCGCGGAAGAATTATGGACGTACCTATTTTTGTTTGGCCGGAACAAGCGCAAGGCCTTTACGAGCTTGTGATGATGAAGCGCCAAGGTGTGAGCGAAATGAAGGTTGGAACCTCAAATTCTCCTCCGGCTTTAAATCGACCTCCCTCCTGATATGAAATTGTCCTGCCCGAAGATTTTTAAATCTTTCAATTTTATCTTTTCGTTGTTCCTCATTCTCTTTGCGAGCTTTCTTTTTCTTGCGCCGCGATCCGCTTTTGCAGTAACAAAAGAAGAAGCGCTTTCTAAATATGAGCGCGTTATTGTTAAATCCAATCAAATGAGTATCTACGGCTATGATCTGAAGGACGTCGCGTTTAAGCTGAAGCGGATGACAGAAGTCCTTTTAAAAAACCGGTTTGATGAAGCGGACAAATTGCTCGATGATATTGCGCAAGAATTAGAAATTATTCAAACAAAGGGGCCGGAACAAATGCGCCGTGAGAAAAAACTTGTGTGGCTTGAAATTTTTGGAGATTTTGTTCAAGAGCTGGCACTGTTTGGCGTAATCACTTTTTTTCTTATTCGGTTTTCTTTCTTGAAAAAAAGCATGTTTCTCAAGAAACCAAATCGAAATCAACACTTGAAATTAGTGTTTGCATTTTGTTTTGCTTCAGCATTCGGCGCCTTATTGGGATTAATTCGATACGGCCAGTCGTCTTGGTCTTTTGTTGATTTACAGATTTTATTTGTCGGAATCAGCGGTCTTACAGGCGGATTTTGGGTGGGTCTGATTGTAGGTCTTGTGAATAGCTTGTTTCGCTTACTCATTGCCCGAGGAATTAATCTCGCTATGACACTGCCCGCTTTAGCAGGTCTTTTAGCGGGTGTATTTCATTTCTTGAATTCAAGGCGGCCCTTTAAGCCGGTAGACATTCTTGGGGCAGGTTTCGGAATCGGTCTTTTGCATAGTCTTTTTACCTATATTCCAATGTACCGTTATCTGTCGTTCATTCCTTTTCTGATCTCTGTCTGTTCTCTTACGATTGCTGAAAGCGGAATTATTTTTCTTTTCTTCGTCCTATGTTGGCAAATTTTGAAGGAAGAAAAGCGAAAACAGACAGAGCGGGAATTGCTCAGGACTCGCCTTAATTTTTTGAGGGCTCAAATCAATCCCCATTTCTTATTCAACGCCTTAAATACGATTGTAGCGGTTTGCGGCCAGGAAGGGGCGAACCGTGCGAGACGCCTCATCGTTCAACTTTCAACATTTTTTCGCCGTATTACAAAGGAAGAAGGGGATTTTGTCCCCCTTCAAGAAGAACTGGATTATTTGGATGCTTACTTAAGCATTGAACAAGCTCGATTTGGCGAGCGGCTTCAAGTGGAGAAAAAAATTCAGTTGTCCGAAAGCGGACTTCAAACCTTAGTCCCAATTTTAGTTTTGCAGCCCATCGTAGAAAATGCGGTGAAACATGGCCTTTCCCAAAAAACAGAAGGCGGTAAGATCATCATTCGAGCGGAAGAAGAGGATGCGAAAGTTCGGATTGATATTGAAGATACTGGGGTTGGAATGAGCGAAGAAGTCCGCCAAGGAATTTTGGGGCAGAACGGTCGGAATTTAAAAGAGATCAATTCCGATCATGCAGGTGTCGGCCTTAAAAATATTCGAGAACGCATGAACAATTTGTTTGGCGGCAAGTTCGAAATGTCGATTACAAGCATTCCCAATCAAGGCACCACGGTTTCTATTACACTTCCTAAATCTGCGTGACATGATTCGAACATTTATCGTAGATGACGAAACGCTTGCCCGTGAGGAATTAAAACGATTCCTCAAGGAGGAAAAGGACTTTGAAGTAATCGGTGAGGCTCAAGATGGCGAAGCGGCGTTAAATGAGATTAAGCGTTTAAAACCAACGGTTGTTTTCCTCGATATCCATATTCCAAAGCGGAACGGTCTTGAAGTGGCATGTATTCTTTCTGATCTTCCTGCACCTCCTATCATTGTGTTTGTGACCGCTTACGATCAATATGCGATTCAAGCATTTGAACTGAACGCTATTGATTATCTTCTCAAACCATATGATGAGGAACGATTTAAAAAAACCTGTGCCCGCGTTCGCGGGGCTTTGGCAGACCAAACCAAAGTAAAGGAAAAACTCGCTTCACTCAGGAACTATTTAGAAAAGGGAAAGCCTTTGAAAATTCTTGGGCACAAACGAAACAGCCGCGACCGGATTTTTATTCATGAAGGCGACGTCCTTTACTTCAGCGTCAATTTAACCGAAGTAACCGCTCACATGAAAAGTGGCGATCAGTTACTGGTGAATGCAACGCTTAGGTCCCTGCTTGAGATGCTTGATCCCGCCAAGTTTCAACAGACGAATCGTGGTTACGTTGTAAATCTAGATCAGGTAGAGAAGGTGACGCCTCTTTTTGTAGGAAATTTTCAATTGGTTTTGAAAGATTCAGCCCACTCCAATATTCCGCTCTCACGCCGCTACGCTAAGAAGCTCAAAGAATTTTTGAAGTGGTGAAGAAAGTTTGCTTTAAGACGTCTTTTTCTTCTGTCTAAGTTGGTCAAGATACCGCTTCAAGAACGGATTCGTCATGAATATGTTGGTGATGCGTAATGAGCTTCCTGTTGAAAGGCTAGCGGTTGGAGTAGTAGATGCTATTCCAACGTTGCTTTGAATGGAAGGGGTCGGTAGTGGCGGAGGAGGGAGAGGTCCATTGTAGATGATTTTCAAAATATTTGATGATTGGCTCGAAACACCGCCATCCTCAGGTTTAGCCGTCCATGCGCGGAGCCGATAGAAACGCGTTTCTTTCTTATCTAATTTAACGTTTTCCGAAGTATCTTTAGACCAGAAAGTACGCGTTATAGTTTTAAAATCAGCGTTAGTAGATTCTTGAATTTCATAAAAGGTAGCACCTGGAATTGATTTCCAGCTGAGTTTGAAATCTCCAGTAGTTGTCATTGAGGGGCCGGCCAAAGTAGTTTTTGATTGTTTAAATTTCCAGATCCTGATTTCTTCCTGAGCTTTTGCTAAAAGCACTTTCCCTTCTTCCACATATTTGCGTGCTTGTTCCCTTGGATCAACAGGTATTGCGAGAGCAGGCATGATAGGAGGCATTCGTACCGGCGGATTGGCTTTTAATTTATTAAGTTCATCAATTGTTCCAGCGTTTTCTACTTGTTTTCGGTAATTCCCAAGATCTGACACATATTGAGTCCAGCTTGCAGTTTCACCGTTCATCCGAGCTAGTTTCATGATGCGGTAGGTGGCAATGTAAGATTCGGTTAGTTTTTCAAGTCCGTTCGGATTCGTAGGATCCAAATAGCTTTGCATTCTCTTGACGTAATCTTTCAATGCTGCTTTAGTTTGATCGCTTACACCTTCTTTTGTGATCAAAGATTGCAGGATTGGCAATGGATCTGCAATTTGAGTCCAAAGATTTTTAGAAGAACTTTGAATATCTACTATTTCTTTTTCTAGTTGTTTTTGTGCTTCATCTAATTTGGCTTTCAAATCTGTCAGATTTTTATTGGCGTCTTGGATTCTGCCGTCGATATCAGCGAGAAGCTGGGAGCGGATACTTTCTTTTTCGGTGTATGTTTTTTCAATTCTCATGGCTTGAACTATGAGTTCTTCTATGGTCTTAAAAATTATCTGATGTTTTGACCCATCTGGCAGAACAATTGTAGCTTGAAAAGCATGTTCAGCTCCTACCATAGCAATCGTAGGTGCCGGCGCAATATTTTCGATTTTAGAAAGGACATTTCCATTTGCATCGGTTCGGATGATTTGATTAAGGGTCACAACCGCTGGCGGTAAATTCTTACAGTTGGATCCGTCTGGATACATGGGGGCACAATCCGGAATGGCCACAAGATAATTAAATTCGCTTTTCGCAATTACTTTTCCATCTTTATCTATGTCCACAACAGTCCGAATGTGGTATTGACCATCTTCCATTTTGGTCAAGATAACATCGCGGGAAGTGACATTCCCTTGAGAGCTGTCATGATAGGTGATGACGCCCCTGATTACCTTTGATGTATCATCATATTTAAAGACAATATCTTTAACCAAGCGAGTGGCAAAAGCAGGGCATATTGGACCTGTGCAATTTGGACCCTCCCAAACTTTGACCGAATGGATACGGTTGTCGCTCCCCTTCGGCTGTTCAGGGATTTGTATAAGACCTTCTTCCATATAATTAAGTGCAAACGAATGCGTGTCGATACTAAAATTGCCTGAGACTAAATAGTAAGTTGGAGTTGTCCTTGGACAGGGTTGCCCTTCTAAACAAGCGATACCCATTTCGAAAACAAAACTCCCTAATTGATAATTAATCTCTTTAGGGAGCTTATGATTTCCAAGAAGATCCGCTAAATAGACAGAGTTCGTATCATCAGGAAGCTTCACACTTGGGTTAATGGTGACTTTGGCTGTGAGATTCTTAAGATCCACTTCGATTTTAATGAGGCCGTTTTTAATTGCTTGATCTGCTACATCTTTTGGAAAGCCGAAGCTATTGATAAGATCATTCGTAGCAAGTAAAACAACCCGTTGATAAGCTTCAGTCTCAGCCCTGACTTTCTCCATCAAAGCTTTTCCTTCTTCTACGTATTTTCTAGCTTGTTCGAATGGATCTAGAGGAATCGCAATCATGGGTTGCACAACAGGAGAAAGCATTGGGAAGTTGCCTGATAATGTTTTAAGATCATCCAAGGTTTGAGCGTTGGCGACCTTATCTCTATAATCTTTGAGATCGCTTAAATATTTTTCTGTGCTCTGAATTTGCCCCTCTATAGAACCTATCTGAAACATCCGGAGGATATTGATGTAATTTTCCGTCTCTTGCTCAAGACCATTTGGAGCAAGGTACCCATTTTGCATCCGGTTGACATAATCTAAGATTGCTTTTCTGGTTTCTTCACTGACTCCTGCTTGACCTGCTAAGTTTGAAAGGATCGGAAGCGGATCCGCAATTTGATTCCATAAATTCCACATTTCGGACCGGATCTCTTCAGCTTTTTTATCGAAGTCTATCGTGGCTTGATCCAATTTTACTTTCAGGTCTTCCAGAGTTTTTTGGGCAGTAGCCGTTTCTGAATCTGTTTTTGCGAGGAGTTGAGTGCGGAGTTGCTCGATTAGTGAATGATCATTTTCAATCTTTAGTACCTGATTCAGTAGTTCTTCAATATTAGAGAATCCGACTGGTACCGTTACTCCATCTGGGAATACCACGTTGGCTTGATAGCCTTGTGGAGCCCCTACCATGGCAATCGTAGGTGCCGGTACAATATTTTGGATTTTAGAGAGGACATTTCCATTTGCATCGGTACGGGTGATTTGAGAAAGGATGACTCCTATTGAAGACGGCGGACATGTGCCTCCGGCAACGCACATACTATTATTTGTAATAAGGAACATATATTGAAATTCATTCTTCGCAATTACATTTCCAGCTTGGTCATAATCGATTGAAGTCTGAATATGATGTTGATTATCTCCCATCAAGTTTAGCGTTACATCGCGTGAGGCAACTTCTCCTTTAGCCGGCGGAAAGAAAATGTCTCCCCGTTTGCTTCCGTAGTAAGTAATATGAGCTTGGACATTTGCGGGTTTGTCGAGATAACTATAAGTGATATCTTTTATCAAATTTCCAGTTCCGCATGGCCACATGATGCAAACAATTCGAGGATTGCCATCGTAGATCTTTACAGAATGAAGGCGGTTGTCACCTCCAATATCAGACGGAAACGGTTTGTTATCTAAATAATTGAGTTCCACAAAATAGTTACTTCCAATGTTGAATGTTCCTGAGGTAAGATAAGAAATCGGTTGGGGTGCCGGCGGACAATTCGCAGTTCCATCGGGTCCTACCATACAAGGCATGCCCATCGCAATTCCTGATGCAATTCCCAATTGATAGTTGATTTCCCCAGGAAGTTTGTGTGACCCTAAAGGATCTATTAAGTTTGAACTTCCATCTGGAAGTTTCACACTTGGATCAATCATAACTTTTGCCGTGAGATTATTGAGATCGACTTCAATATCAATAATGCCGCGTTTGATTAAATCATCGAGCGTTTCCTTTGAGAATCCAAAGCTATTGATCAAATCACTTACAACGGTAGCTTTTACAGCTTCAACCTGAGGATCAATAACAGGAGGATTTGGTAAAGGCTTTGGTAACATCGGGTCCGGTGGTGCCGGCGAAGGAGGATTCTCAACAATAGGTGCTGGTGCTCCAGGATTAGGATCAGTTATGGTGGATATTGGTTCTGTAATAGGACTCGATGGGCTCACTGTGGGCGATGTAATTGGGCTTTCAGGTACTAAAGTAGTTAGGGAAATGGGTTGTGGTTGAACTGGATGATAAATTGGTTGTATAGGCTGAGGCGTTTTGGTGACCGGAACAACCGGTGTAGGTGTTGGCGTTGAGTTATCAACCGTGGGTTGGTCCGATGCAAAGCTAAAAGGTATTTGAAAAAGAGCAAGGATAGAAGCGAGGAATAACGCTACGAGTTTTTTGGAAATAATTTTTGCTGATCCCTGTAGGTTTATCTTTTTCTTTTGTTTGTGTGGGCTCATAAGTTAAGTATTTTTAAAACTATTTTAAAACTATGTTAATAGTTACAGAATAAGTGTAAAAAGTCAAGGACTAAACAGCGATTTTTTGATTATATTTCGACTTTTTAAAATTAATAATATAATGTAAGTTATTGTAATATAAGTACTTATAGATATATATTTACCTGAAAGAATTATGTGTTAGATTAGGCTTTGTTCTAGTAAATGCGCCTAATAACGTGGGTCTTATAGGATGGAATCAATTACGCGTACAATTACTCACCTGGACTTAGACTGCTTTTTTGTTTCATGCGAAAGGGTTAAAAATCTTACCCTGGTGGGAAAACCAGTCATTGTGGGTGGAAACAAAACTAACCGAGGCGTTGTTTCATCCGCTTCTTATGAAGCGCGCAAGTTTGGAGTTCGCTCAGCTATGCCAACGGTTCAAGCTAAGAGGCTATGCCCTCAAGGAATTTTTCTTTCGCCGGGCTTTGACTGTTATTTGAAGTTATCTCGCAGCGTTAATCATTTCCTTAATGAAGTTGCCCCGGTTGTCGAACAAGCTTCCATTGATGAGTTTTATCTTGATTTAACCGGGTGTAACCGAATTTATCCCGATATCCTTTCATTTGGTTCTTTTGTGAAGGAATATTTAACGAAGGAACTTAAACTTCCATGCACCATTGCGATTGCTTCCAGCAAATTGGTTTCTAAAATTGCTGTTGGTGAAGCGAAACCAAACGGCTTGATTCGAATTGAAGCAGGGGAGGAAGCAACATTTTTAGCTCCGCTACCTATTAATGCCATGCCCGGTATTGGTAAAGCAACCGAACGGGAAATGAACCGATTAGGTTTCAAAACACTTGGTCAAATTGCAGCGGCGGATGAATCGTTTTTGAAACAGCATTTCGGTGTATGGGGGCTTGAGTTCAAACACTTGGCTTTAGGGATTGATGATAGTCCCGTTGTCGCGTATTCAGAGCCTAAGAGCATTGGACGCGAAACCACTTTTGAGCATGACGTAGGGGATTCTGAATACTTACTCTCCGTCCTTTCTTCATTTATTGAGGAATGTTGTGCTGAGCTTCGTCAATATTGTTTCAAAGCACGGACAATCAGCGTGAAGTTTCGCCTCCCGGACTTTACTACATTCGAGCGTTCCAGAACTATTCCAGCCACAGATGAAGAAAAAAAGATTTGTCAGATTACGGAATCACTCTTTCAGAAGAATTGGAAACTGGGTATGAAACTCAGGCTTATTGGCGTAAGCGTTTCAAATTTAGTGCGAAGCGAAAAAGCTCAAGAGTTATTTCCAGACGAATCCCATGAGAAGCAAGAGCAACTAGCAAAGCAGATGGACCGAATCCGCGCCAAGTATGGATTTGAAACCATTCATTTAGGAAGTTCTTTGAAAGCGCACAACACCTGAATGGCAGTTTTTGTGGAATGATTGCTGGTCAACTTATGCCATTTTCCAGTATAATCTCTGTATGAGTTTTTCTCTCCCATCTGAAAATTCCTGGGCCTTGATTACCGGCGCTTCATCCGGCATCGGCGAAGTCTTTGCAAAGCGTTTTGCCCGCGAAGGTTGGAATACGATTCTTGTGGCGCGTTCTATAGATAAACTTAAACTTTTAGCTCAGTTGCTTGAGAAAGAAAAGGGAATCAAAACCTTGATTTTGCAGGAGGATTTGACAGATCCAAAAGCCCCTAAGAGAGTTCATGAACGGATTCAGGAGAAAGGAATTACATTGGAGGGACTTATCAATAATGCAGGGTTTGGCGTGGCGGGAAAGTTTTCAGAAGCCCCGTTAGACGACTACCTTAAAATGATAAATTTGAATGCGCGTGCGTTAGTTGAATTAACGGGCTTTTTTCTTCCCGGAATGATTCAAAGAAAACACGGGTTCATTATTAACGTTTCTTCCACAGCATGTTTCCAACCGCTTCCTTATTCATCCGTTTACGCGGCGACCAAGTCGTTCGTGACGGCATTTTCTGAGGCGCTTTGGCTTGAGACGAAGAAAACAGGTGTTCGGATTCTTAACTTATGTCCAGGGTTGACAAAAACTAATTTTGGTACCGCAATGGGCTCGCGGGATTTCAGGAAAGATCCTTTTGCCCAAACACCCGAGGCGGTGGTTGATTACGCTTTTAGAGCGCTTCAGAGAAATCAACCCACCATCATTTCAGGTTGGCATAATCGACTACTTGTTCTTATAGAGCGGTTAGTCCCTCATAGATTTCTGCTTGAGCTTGTACTGTTATATCAGAAAACAAGAGGGCGTGTTTAATGATGGCCTCTTTGCGCCGCATCCTTTTAATTTTGTTTCTAACCGGCGTCATCCTTTTGTCGGCAGCGCAGATTACCTCTAATTTTTTGCTCAAACCAGTTTTAGAACGGGAAATGCAATCCATCTTTCAAGTCCCGGTTTATATCAATGAAGCAGGAGCCAATTTGTTTGGCGGTTCATTTTGGATGAAGGGAATTCAAATCAAAAATGCCCAAGGGTTTAAGGAATCCAACTTTCTGACCTCAAGGACCATATCTATTGATTTTAACCTTCCAAGTCTTTTAACAAGCGAACTTGTCATTAATCGTATCCTTTTAAAGGATCCAATCTTTACCTTTGAAATCAATAGAGAAGGTCAGTCGAACGCTTTCGAGTTTAGGGAGCGGATTGTTAACCGATTTCAAAAATTTTTATCGACCACACCAAAGTTAATCCGCTTGATTACCCGATTTTCACTTGAAAAGTTTTCTGTTCGGAACGGAACGGTTCAAGTTATAAATCAAAACGATGGCGATCGGAATTTGAATTTCAAATCGATCTCATTCTCTTTGGCCCGGTTGGTTTATCCGCCGGATCCTGAAGAAGCCTTGCCCGCCGCTTTCTATTTAAATGCCACCGCACTTGGCGCACAGGAAGGGAAAGTTTTAGTTTTAGGAAGGTTGAATCCTTTTGTGCCGAAGAAAAGTTTTGATATCACCGGATCGGCAAAAGGCCTGGCATTCAGTCAATACAGCACTTATTTTCCAGACTTCCCGCTTAAGTTTACTGATGGAACCCTGCAGTTAAAAATAAAGGCGCTGTGTCATGAAAATCAAGTCGACATTTACAATCAAGTCCGTCTTGAAGGGCTCCGATTTGTAGCGAAAGGGCGTCAGAAAGGGAAGCCCCCGCTTGTTTTCGGCCTTACACCGGCCACAATTTTACATTTTTTCAATGACCTTCAGCCTGGAAGCGCACCTTTCGAGTTTGATTTTCATGTCACAGGAGACCTTGGGGATCCTCAGTTTGATATGTGGTCAAGCATTGGTCAAAAAATTCGCCAAAAGATTTATGACCGAGTCACCAGTCAGATGAAAATAATTAATGAGAAAGCCCAGCAAATTGCCCAAGGAAATATTTCTGAAATAACCGAAGCCGTTTCTTCTAAATCTTTACCCCAGTGATCCTATGAGAGCAGGTTTTGTTTCTATTCTTGGAAAACCCAATGTTGGAAAATCAACACTGCTGAATCGATTGGTTGGTTCCAAGCTGGCCGCTGTTTCCAAAAAACCCCAGACAACGCGTCAAATTATTCGCGGCATTTTAACCGAACCCAAAGGGCAAATTGTTTTCCTGGATACCCCCGGTTTTCATAAACCCAAGGACCATTTAGGGCGGTTCATGATGCGCGAAGCAACCAAAACATTTTTGGATGCCGATCTTTTATATTGGATGACTGAACCGGAACAGCCAACAGCTTCTGATTTTGAGTTTCTGAGTCAACTCCGAGAAAAGGGATTTGGTTCCGATACGGGAAAACCTGTTTTTTGTTTGGTGAACAAAGTGGATTCTGTTTCAAAGCCCGGGCTTTTGCCGGTGCTTGCTCAATATCAAAAGGAATTTCCCTTTCGCGAAATCATTCCAATCTCAGCTCTTAAGGGAGATCAAGTTGATCTATTGCTTGAGAAAACGTTTGATTCTATGCCGGAACATGGGCCTTATTTTCCGGCTGATATGGCGAGCGATCAAACGGAACGGTTCGTTGCGGCTGAGATGATTCGTGAGAAAATTTTTAGATTTACGGGTGAGGAAATTCCTTATTCTACGGTAGTACAAATCGAAGAGTTTAAGGAAGAAGGCGCGCTCATCCGGATTCACGCTACGATTTTTACCGAGAAAGATTCTCAGAAAGCGATTTTAATCGGTGCCAAGGGTCAGAAAATGAAACAAATCGGGCAGGCAGCGCGCGAAGATCTGGAACAATTTCTGGGAAAGAAGGTTTATCTTGAACTTTGGGTGAAAACGCTTAAAAATTGGAAGAAAGACGACGAACAGCTCAGGCGCCTAGGCTTTCAATAATTTTTCTTGCGCCGTTTCCCAGAAATACGTACACTCGTTTTTTCTAAGAGGACCATGTGATCGGACAAGGAAAAACAATGGATCAAAAGACTAGAACGATTAAAGCCATTTTGTTTGATATGGGAAACGTCTTGATTTTTTTTGATGCCAAGCGTTCCTCAAAAGCGTTTTCACAAGCCGTGGGAGTTTCAGAAGATAAAATTTGGCAGACCTTTTTCATTTCTGAACTAGAACGTTCTTATACCAGAGGCGAAATTTCTTCAGAGGAGTTTTACAGAAGAGTGGTTGAACACTTTCCGAAAAAAATCGATTTCGCTACATTTGCGAAACTTTGGAACGATATTTTTACGCAAAATCATGAAATGGAAGAGCTCCTCAAAAAATTAAAAAAACATTATTTACTTTACATGATTTCTAATACAAATGATTTGCATTTTGAGCATATCCGTAAACACTTCTCAATCACAGGCCACTTTAATGGATATTTTCCATCTCATGTGGTGGGCCATCGAAAGCCGGACAAAGCGATGTTTGAACACGTCCTTGAAGAAATTAAATTAAGACCTGAAGAGACCGTGTTTATTGATGATATAACTGAGTTTGTTGAATCAGCGAAGCGCCTCGGCATTCACGGGATTCAATTTACCACGCGTGAAGCTTTAGAAATCGACCTTTATCGTTTGGGTGTTAAGTTTTAAATAGTTTTTACTGGCTGATAACAAGGAAAAGACGACATGAAACGCAAAATTAGCATTTGTCTTTTCATTTTCTGGATGTCCTTGCCTCCCCAACTTTTCGCCGAAGATCTTTATCGTGATAGTAGCCGTTTTACCTACGGTCTTCAGAAAATGCTTCTTGCTCCAACACAAATTCTTGTTCATACCATTAATGGTACTTTTACAGGCCCGCCAATTGTAGGTACGGTCAGCGGAGTTTTAGGAGGAACGGTACAAACAGTAAGCGATTTATTGGGCGGGGTTTTTGATATCGCTGCTTCAGCAGTACCTTACGCAAAGTACGGCCTCTTTTTTGTTTAGTGGGCATTCAATCATGAAAGCATGGCATAAAAGGTTCATTTATCTGTTTTTGATTATTGACCTCACCATTCTTGCTCCAGGCTGTATTCGGCTTTTTGGACATGCGGGTTATGTGAAAGAGACATCTACGGATCGCACCGAACGTGTGGTTGGTTTTGATACAGCTAAGGCATTTGAAAATCAACAATCGAAGGGGAGCGTTACGACTTAATCCGTTTTATTCTTCCAGCGG
>OBEQ010669961.1_pt1 | contig 12357 bp, 13 predicted proteins | sample 1670901 | NCBI WGS metagenome assembly OBEQ01 (sample SAMEA104232315, study PRJEB22302) | groundwater metagenome | biome: forest; feature: aquifer; material: groundwater | place: USA | collected 2011-08-07 | depth 5.4 m | reverse complement strand
GCAGAGCGATGAGCTGGAGACGCGGGCCTTAAGGACCCTGCTCAATTTCGGACACACGTTCGGGCACGCCGTCGAGGCGGCCGTCGGTTTCGGCCGTTCCTTCACGCACGGTGAGGCGGTGGCGTTGGGGATGCAGGTGGCTTCCGACATCTCTTGCCGCTTGGGCAAGCTCCCGGAACGAGAGCGGCGGAGGATTGCGGATCTGATCCGCCGAATGGGTCTTCCGGTCCGGGCGAAGGGGGTTGCGTTGTCCGGGGTTTTAAAGGCGATGGCGCACGACAAGAAATGGACAAAGGGAAAGAACCGCTGGGTGCTGCCGGATCGGATCGGGCGCTGCGTGGTTCGGCAGGATGTTCCGGAGCGGGCGGTGAACGCGGCAATCCTGCGCATTTTGGAGGGCTGAGCAATCTTATTCCGTTCGGATGTCGGTCGGGAGAGGCTGCAGCAGCTGCGCCGGCTTGAGCGGGTGCTGGGAGTCCGCTTCCGCCGCCATTCGCTGCTGAATCAATCGCTGGTTCACCGCTCCTACATGCAGTCCGCCAAGCCCGGCTCCGTGAAGGGAGACAATGAGACGCTGGAATTTTTCGGAGATGCGGTCTTGGGGCTGGTGATATCGGAAGAGCTGTACCGCCTCTACCCGCTCTCGGAGGTGGGGGATCTCGCCAAAATCAAGGCGCAGGTGGTCAGCCGCGCGACGCTGGGGGAAATCGCGAGCGAGATGAAACTGGATGAGTGGCTCCTGCTGGGGCAGGGGGAGACGATGCGGGGAGAGGGGCGGCGCCCCTCGGTGATCGGCTCCGCGTTGGAAGCGGTGCTCGGCGCCGTCTATCTGGACCGCGGTTTGCCGGCGGCGACCCGTCTGATCAAGCGCCTCTTTGAGGCGCAGATCGAAGGGGTGGAGACCGGGCAGATGTCGGTCGACTACAAGTCCCTCTTGCAGGAGTACGTGCTGCGTTATTTCCGGGCCAGCCCGGAATATCGGGTTCTGGGAGAGTCGGGGCCCGGCCACAAGCGCCGGTTTCAGGTCTCCGTGGGTTGGAGGGGGAAGGTTTATGGTCAAGGCTCCGGCCCGAGCAAGAAGTCCGCCAGCCAGGATGCGGCCCGCCTCGCTCTCGAACACGTTCTCGCCCCGCTTCGCTGATTCTTGATCGGCACACTCCGGCCTGCCATCCCCCGCTTGGGTGAGGTCGGCCGGGCAACGCTCGGCCGACCCAGCGTGTCGGCCTTCGCTCGGATCCTCGCCGCGCTTTCCCGCTCGGGCCGGAAAACAAGAGGAGAAGGCCGACCTGGCGGGAACCATGCAAGCGCGGCTGCGGACGTGCCCGGACCGACCTCCCCCTCGCGGGGTAAAGGCCCGGCCGACTGAGTTATTTCTCCTGGTACAATGAATTTGAATCTAAGCGGGGTAGCCACTTTGGTACCAGACGAACCAAACTTAAGATGTTGTCGTGCAATATAATTCATTGGGTAATGAGGATATCTGAGATGCGAGCTGACAAGGTGATGGTCTATTTGATCGCTTTCCTTATCCTTCTGGTTTGGGGACTTCTATACCTCAACAAGGGATCCGAGAAGATATTTACGGCCATTCTGGTAATTCTGACAACAACATTGGCTACAGGGCTAGGCTCTCTGTTGGTTATCCTCCGGCCTGAAACGCGAACAGAGGAATTCACCTCTGTTTTTATCCACGATTCAGAACAAGATGTACCACTTTTGGTTGGTAGCTACCCAATAAGGAAGCGGCTCGGTTTACAGAGTTCAGTGTGGGCAGACGCCCACAAACCCCCAGGCGAAAAACAATCTGATCAGGAAAGCGGTATTGCCAAGGTCGATACAAATGAAAAGATGTTGGATTTCCTAATACGTTCTATTATCGACAAAATGGCGGAAAGGTTTCATCAGCACTGGTCTGTCGAAGCGAAAGCATGGAGCCTTCCAGGATCAAATGTTTCTACATGGGGTCTTTCTAAAGATGCTGCCAAGTTGCCTAAGTTCGAACAACCAAAAGGAGATTTACTTCGGTTATTAGGCGAGCAGGGCAACGTATTTTCAAAGGCGCAGTTTGAGGACGGCGGAATGTTTGGGAAGATATGTTTTCCTCCAGGAACGACATGTGTTTATCGTAGGGGAAATGGTGAAAGCGAGCTCTTGTTCAAAAATCCCTTTGTTCAACTATCTATTAAAGCGAATTTTAGTTCTATGGGCGTGATACCGGGAGGATTTTTCGACGTTTTCGAGATAGATAAAGAGGGCAAGAATAGATACAGAGAGGTTAGTTTCAGAGTTGTGGTGCACGCGGAATATTCATCGTGGCGGGCAGGATGGGAGATGATGACCCACCAAAAACGATGGATAGAATCGGTAATTGCCCTATTGAAGGAAACGTTTGATTGGTCTCAAATTGCTCAGGAAGTGAAAGGGGCTTGGGAAATAGAACAGTTAAAAAAGATCGATAGCCGACCGGCCAAATCCTGCCCCTAAGGCATCTTGATTTTCAGTGAGTGGGGCCCTGTGCTGGGTATGTAGGGAACACGTTAGGCCGGCACCTTGGAACCCGGTACCGTTGGCCGAGACAAAATAAAATGGAATCTTGACTAGTATTCATATGTCTACTATCATGGGTTTCCGATGAAAACTCTTCAAGAGGTTAAACATCCAGAGGTGTTTCCTCTTCGGCATTCCCGAGGATTTGCCGAGGAGTCTCTTGCGGATTACGCAGAAGCTCTGGCGTTAGAACACGTTCAAACAGCGGACCCTGAACAGAGGAAAATAAAAGGGCAATTTTTCACGTCGAAAGAAGTAGCTCGATTTATGGCGAGCTTGTTTCACATAAAGGGCAAGAACATAACTCTACTTGATCCGGGTGCAGGCGCAGGAATATTGACTGCTGCTTTTTGTGAACGAATCTTATCCCTCAAGACAAAGGTGAAGTTGAACGTAGAAGCATATGAAAACGATGTCTCGCTTGTACCATCGCTCAGGAAAGTCTTGGGAGAGTGTAAGTCAGTATTGGAAGAAAAGGGACATGAGGTTGCATTTAGCCTGAGAGAACATGATTTTGTACTGGATAACGAAAGGTATTTCTCGAAAGAGGGTCCGTCATTATGGGCTGCTGAACAACCGAAGTTTGATTACGTTATTTCCAATCCTCCCTACTACAAGCTGAACGCAGCCTCATTGCATGCAAGAACGATGAGAAAGCTTGATTTGGGTCACCCGAACGTCTATGCGTTTTTCATGGCGCTGTCTCTCCGGCTTCTAAATTACGGCGGAGAGATGGTTTTTATCGTACCAAGGAGTTTTTGTTCGGGTTTCTATTACAAAAAATTCAGGAACTGGCTTCTCGATAAGGCATCATTTGAGCGCATCCACAGCTTTGAGTCGCGTCGGGAAGTCTTTGAGCGCGAGGGCGTTTTGCAGGAGAACATCATCCTGAAGGCTGCTCCTAAGTTGGGGAAGTCACAAACAGGCAAGGTCAGAATTACCGTCAGCAAGAACCACGGTTTCGAGGATATGAAAGGGCATGAGGTGCCCAGCGAAGACATGATTCACAAAATGAGGGACGATGCCCTTATCAAGATTCCGACGTCAAAACTCCACGTTGCAATTCAGCATGCCATTGAGGATTGGGAATATACGCTGCACGATTTAGGGCTGGAGGTTTCAACTGGTCCAGTGGTGGATTTTCGTGCTAAAGAGCTGCTGGTGGATTTCGTAAATGAAAAGGTGACGGCTCCTTTGATCTGGATGCACAATATCCAGAACATGCAAGTCATCTGGCCTGCAAAGAAGAACGGGAAACAAACAGGCATACGGATTGGGAGGGATTCTGCGCCCCTGCTTTTGCCCGTAAGAAATTACGTTCTTATAAAGCGGTTCAGTTCCAAAGAACAGGACCGCCGGCTTTATGCGGGCACGCTCCTTGAGAACGACTTTGACATGAAATCAGTCGGGATCGAGAACCACGTGAACTATCTCTATCGCAAGCATGGGAATCTTACGCCCGATGAGACAGTTGGTATCGCAGCGCTTCTCAATACCTCAATCGTTGATGAATATTTCAGGTGTCTGAACGGAAATACACAGGTCAATGCTTCTGATCTTAGGGTATTGCCATTTCCCTCGCTCAGTGTCATTCAAAAAGTTGGTAAGGCAGTAACTGTGAAGAAACTGGCAGTTGGAGCAGAATTGGACGAGGTTGTAGCCGACGTTCTCGGCATCAACGGTAGAATTATCAGAAGCCTGAACGGAAAGGAAGCGTGAGTTCTCAAAAGATTGGTAAGGGTATCCAGATATTGAAAACCCTCGGATTGCCGAGGGCGCAGCAAAATGAGCGCTCAGCGCTGACTCTGCTTGCTTTGGTGAACGTCAGGCGGCGGGGAAGATGGGCGGGGGCCGAACAACGGATAATCCGCATACATGACATCTTGGTATTTATTGAAAAGGAATATGGTAGGCGTTACGCGGAAAACACGAGGGAAACCATACGAAGACAAACGCTCCACCAGCTTGAGCAGGCCGGGGTGGTTGAGAGAAATCCAGATGATCCTTCGCGACCGACAAACAGCCCGAACAACGTGTATCAAATAGCACCGGTTGCGTTTGAAGCGGTGAAGGCGTTTGGCTCAGCGAAATGGCAGCGGGCAGTGGAGACCTTCGTAAGGGAGAAGGGCAGTCTTGTTGAGAAATACAACAGGCGGAAGTATGACCATGCCATCTCCTTAAAGGTTACGGAATCAAAGAAAATCACTCTCTCGCCCGGCAAGCACAATGAATTACAGGTGAGAATCGTGAAGGAGTTTAGGCCGCGCTTCTGTCCGGATGCGGAAGTCCTTTATGTTGGAGACACGGCGAGAAAGCTGCTCCACATTGATATGAATACCTTGAAAGCAGTCAGCATTCCCATTACGGAGCATGATAAGTTGCCTGACGTGGTGTTATTTAACAGGAAGAAGAAGCAGCTCCTTCTGATAGAGGCGGTTACTTCTCATGGCCCCATGTCTCCGAAGCGGCAAGTTGAGCTTGAGCAGGTGCTAAAGACCTGCAAAGCGAAAAGAATTTATGTTAGTGCATTTCCCGACTTCCGGGAATTCAAAAGACACATAGGCAACATTGCTTGGGACACGGAAGTTTGGATAGCTGATAACCCTGATCACATGGTGCACTTCAACGGGCCAAAGTTCTTTACCGCCTACGGTTCGTGAGGGAAGGGGGCGCTTCCTAAGGGGACAGTTCATCCCGGCCGGCCTCACCGGAGCGGGGAACGGCACGGCGGGGCAAGTGGGGCGGGGAAGCAAGCGGGATTGACATCATCGTTTTCGTGGGATAGCATAGGAATCGTTGCAGGCGTGTTTTAGGATTTCATTATTGAAGATCAGGCCCTGGAAGAATTCGGACAGCCCGCAGATTGTCGCATTGATCATGGCCGTTTTGGAGAAGGAGTTTCCCCAGGATCAGGGCGCCTATCCGGCGGAAGATTTGAAGGATCTCGCCAAGACCTACGGTGGAGTTGACGACCTCTTTCTGGTGGCGGAGGACGACAACCTTGTGGTCGGAACCTGCGGCGTCAAAGCCGACGGCAGCAAGACGGCGATCCTTCGCCGGTTCTTCGTTTCCTCCCACCATCGGGGCAAGGGAGTGGGTAAGGGTCTTCTGCAAGAGGCCCTATCCTTTTGTCGTAAGAAGGGATTCCGGGAAGTTGTGATACGAACCTCTGCCGCAATGGAACAGCCCATCCGCCTCTGCCGCTGGGCCGGATTCGAGCAGGATGGGGATTGGTCGCTGGGGGGAGTCACCCTCGTTCGGTATCGTCTTAAACTTTCGTGACTGAGATAGAACAATCTTTATCCGTCGGCAGCGTCCGGCGTCTGAGCGAGTCGGAGATTCAGGACCGGCTTTACGGGTCGTACCTGGGAAAGAGACGGGTCGTCCCGCCGGCCGTTTCCGCGCCGCCCCCTCCCGCACCGCCCAAACTGCAGCAAGCCAGAAGCGAGACGGAATGGACCGGTTCGGAGATTCTCAGCGGTGAGCTCAGGCGGCTGCGGTCTGAGTTGATCTCCCTGCGTCAAGAGAAGGAGCAGCTTTCCGTCCGTCTGGAGCAGGTCAACCGGACCGCCTCTTCCGGAAAATCCGGATTTGGGATCGGCCGCTGGATCACTCGCTCTGTCAGTGCGATCCTCCTGATCGGAGCAGTGGGCTATCTCGTGGGCGGAAGGGTCTTGCAGGCATCGCCGGCCATGGGTGACGCTACGCCTTACACCGTTCAAGTCGCGGTTTATAACGGCAGGCAAATGGCGGAGCAGGCGGAGAGGTTCCTAAAAGAGCTGGGGTACGATGCCTTCCTGGCGGAGATCCCGCGCGGCCGTTCGAATTCCCGCTATCGGATTTACGTGGGGAGCTTTGTCACGAAGGCGGAGGCCAGCCGCGAATCCCAGCGGTTGGCGGGGGACACCCGGTTCCAGGATTTCAAGGACGCATTCGTCCTCGTTCGTTAACTCTCAATCTTCCAGCTGTAACGTCTTCGTTTTTCCTGCGCCGTCTTGGATCTCTACCGATCTTGGATTGATCCGCACGACTCGCATTCCCCGAATCGGATCTCCTTCCTGGACCACCTCATGGTCGATCAGCGCCAGGGATCTGCCGTCTTGGCCTTGGATGATCCCGTTCAGGACCATGTTGGCCTGGGCCAACTTCAGCAGGCGCTGGACCGGGGGCGAGGCTGCCACCTTGGCGATTTGGGCTGGAACGGCAGCGCGGATTTCGGGTCGATGGGTGAAGTGAGCGATCCCCAGTAGGACGACCGCCACGCAACCCACCAGAGCCGCCCGGTAGATCCAGAGCGGAGGAGATGAAGGGGATGGCGGAAGATCGACAGGAGCTCCTGAAGTTTCTGAGGTGGCCTCCGCTTTCTTTAACGCTTCTGTGATCATGCTCATTAAAGTCCTCCCTTAATTGGTTGCCGTCGCGAGTACTCCGGAAGCTTCTTCCACCATGGACTCGTCAATCTCCTTGGATTCACGGACGAAGGCCGCAACCAGCGCTTGGTCGCACAACAGATTGATCTGTCGGGGAAAACCTTGGGCGGTCTGAGCGATGGAGGCGATGGCTCCCGGTGTGAACCGGATGCTGCCGTTCGATCCTGCAGTCTGCAGGCGATGGCGGATGTACTCCGCCACGTCTTCCTGGTTCAGGGGCTGCACGTGGTAATGCACCGCGATCCTCTGCCGGAGCGCCCTCAGGCGGGGAGCGCGCGCGGGCCGCCGGGTTAGCTCCGGCTGCGCGATCAGCACAATCTGCAGCAGCTTGGCTTTGGTGGTCTCCACGTTGGAGAGAAGGCGAATCTGTTCCAGCGTGGAGGCGGAGAGCGCCTGCGCCTCGTCAATGATCAGCACCGCGTTCCCTTGGGCCTGGGCCTGCTGGAGGAGAAAGCCTTCGATGGCCACCAACAGCTCTCCACGGCTGGCACCCGTGGCGGCAGGATCCAGGCCGAAATCTCGGAGGATGGCCCGCAAGAGCTGGGTCGCGCTGAGCGTTGGGTTTAAGATCAGGGCGGACCGGATCGGTCCTTCTAAGCGCTGGACCAGGACCTTAGAAAGGGTGGTTTTCCCGGTGCCGACCTCGCCGGTGATCAGGATGAATCCCAGGCGCTCCCGGATGCCGTACAGCATGTGGGCCATCGCCTCCTGATGCTGCCGGGAAGGATAAAGGAAAGCAGGATCGGCGGTGACGTGAAAGGGTTTTTCTCGGAAACCGAAGAACGCCTCGTACACACCTCCAGCCTATCACGTTCTCAACTTCCTTGCAATTTAGTCGGAGCAACTCTATAGTGAAGAAAACACAGAAGGAGGGACCCCCGTGTGGCAGGGAATTGATCAGCGCCGTTTTCCTCGCGCAAAGTACAAGTGTGTTGTAAACCTCCATCAATCCGGAGGGACTTCCGCGATCTCCGCAGTCACCGAAAACATCGGTATGGGCGGCATCTGCGTGTTGCTGAACAAGGGGTTGGATATCTTCTCACCGGTGGAGTTGGATCTGACCCTGGATGACGGCAAAGGCCCCTTGCAGATGAAGGGAACGATTGTCTGGGTGGTGCAGCGCAAGGAGTTTCGCAAGGGTTCCACCTTCGACACCGGTGTGGAGTTCGCGGAGCTCTCTCCTGAGGACAAGGCCCGAATTGAGGCGATTCTGGATAAGGCGAATTCCGGCAAGAAATCTTGAGTCCGCCTGATCTGCCCGGCACCCGCATTGAGCCGGCCCTGCTTTACTCCGTTCTCTGCGATGATGTGCGCAGGGAAGACAACGGCAAGTTCATCCTGCTCGGCCTCTTTGAAACCATCGGTGCCCGCGAGTTTCCCGCAGCCCACCCGACCTTGTTCATTGTGAACGGCTGGATTGCCGGTGCGGGGAAGTTCCAGCAGTACAGCAGGATCCTGGATCCCACCGGCCATGAATTAGCCCGGGATCGTGAAACTCCCTTCGAGCTGGCCAACCTGAAGTCCCGCCATTCGGTGATCGCCCGTTTCAACAATCTGGAGCTGCCGCAGCCGGGCGAGTATGCCGTCGAGGTGCTGCTCAATGGGGACCTGAAGGTCCGCTATCCGTTGGTGGTCGAGCAGGTTTCTTAGAGCGAGGGCGGGCAGATCACGCTGACCGCCGACAGCGGGGTGGAGCCCGCGTTGGCAAGCGTGTGGGGCAGAGAGGCCTGCAGGTAAACGCTTTCTCCGGGGTTCGCCCGGACCTTCTGATCCGCGACCGTCACTTCCAGTTGCCCCTTCAGGACGTAGATGAACCGCTCAGATCCCGCAGGGCCCCGCTGCCGCTGGGTGCTCTTCTTGGGGGCCAGGTGGATCAGGGCCGGCAGCATCTTCTTCTGTAGAGGGGATGAGGTTAAGACCGCCAGGAAGGCCCCCTTTCCGGCGGCGATCGGGTCGGACGATTCCTCTGCCGGCTTGACCTCAATCGCGGGTCCCGCGTCGTCCAGGCTGGCGTAGAGTTCGGAGAGCCGGGCGCCCATGGACCGCGCCACGCGGATGTGAGATTCCAGGGTGCCGGTCATCCGGCCGGTCTCGATCCGGCTTAAGGAAGAAAGGGCCACCCCGGACTTCTTGGCCAGCTCCGCCAGGGACCAGTCCTTCGCCTGCCGCAATTCCCGGATCTTTCTTCCCAGTGTCATCTTGACTTGATCCTATCACCCTTTTTTGAGGACGACAAGCCAAAATCTTGAGAAAAGGCCAATGAAAGTGATTTGACTAAAATGCAATAACTTTGATATTATAGCCGATCTCAATTATAAGGAGAAAACAATGAGAGATTTGTTTAAAGGAAGAAGGATGGTTGTGGCGGCGGCCGTTGCGGCAATGATCGGCCTTCCGGTTTCCGGAGTTTGGTTGATGCGCACTCCCGACGTGTCGGGACAACCCAGGAGGGAAAATTGGATTCGGGCACTCCCCGGGCCGGTCCTGGCTGTGGCGGGATCCTCGGGCGATCCCCCACTTTACGTGGGAACGTCCCGCGGCCTCTATCAATCGCAGGAGGGGGGCCGGCATTGGAAGAGGGTCTTTGCCTCCGGCATTTGGGGAAAGCCAGTTCAGGCAATCTGGATGTCTCCCGGCGAGAAACGCAGGATCTGGATCGCGGTGGGCTCTCAATTGTATTTTTCCCAGGATGGAGGGATCCGGTGGAACCCCGGCACGCAGGTTCGCGGCTCGATTTTATGCGGGACGGCCGATCCTCGCGATCCGTTGCAGCTCCTGATCGGGACAACCGAGGGCTTGGTCGAGAGCTCGGACGGGGGCAGAAGCAGCCGCCATGCGGCGGGGCTCTCTTTGCAAGGGCGGTTCTCTGGGGTTCTGTTCGACCCGGCTCGGGCTGGTCTCTGTCTGGCTCTATCGGATCAGGGGTTGTTTCGTTCGGAAGACGCCGGCCGGAGTTGGACCCGCATGACAGGGTTGCCCCTCTCCGGCGCAAGGCAGAGGGGAGACGGCGCGGAAGCGCTGGAAGAGGTGCTTCCTGCAACCGGCGCCGAGCCGCTGCAGCCGAAACTCGCGTTGGATCCGTCCCAGGGCGTTCTCTACGTTTCCACGGGGCAAGGGATCTTCCGCAGCCTGGATACGGGCTGGGAATGGACGCCCGTTCCGACCGAAGGGATCGAGAGGGGGCAGGAGGCGCCTAGGATCACGGTGAACCCGGTCCGTCCGGGATCTCTCTTCGCGCTGACCGGAGACAGTCTCTACTCCTATCATCCGGATGAGAAGCGGTGGAAGACAGCCGGGGAGGGACTCCCTCAGGCGGAGATTCACGACGCTCAATGGACTGGAACAGGAAACGGTCTCTGGGCGGGCACGGAAGCGGGGTTATTCCGGGTCAACCTTCGAGAGGATGCAATCCAAGAGGATGCGCGGGATCGAGCGAAGCCCCAGGCGGCGACGGTTTTGAAGACGGAGCCGTCCGTTCAACAGGTCCAGAGGGTGGCGATGGCTTATGCGGAGGTGGGGCCTGAGAAGATCCGCCGTTGGAGAGGTCTGGCCCGTTGGAGCGCCTTCGTCCCCTCGTTCACCCTGGGTTTGAATCAGGACCGGGATGCCAATATTGTTTCTTCTACGAGTGCCGGCCTCACGAAATTCACCGCGGGTCCGGACCACAACAGCCGCAAGGTAGACTTCGGATTCACCTGGCACCTGGCGGATTTCATCTGGAACCCGGATCAGACTTCTATTGATGTCCGATCCCGTCTGACCACCCAGCTTCGGCAGGACACGCTGGAAGAAGTCACCCGCCTCTATTTCGAGAGGAAGCGGCTGCTGGCCGAGTTTGAGGCGCAACCCATTGAAGACCCGACGCTTCGGAAGGAACGGGGGCTGCGGGTCCAGGAATTGACCGCCTACCTGGACGCCTTGACGGGAGGCTGGTTCTCCGAGCATCTGGAACCCTCGTAAAACGATTGACAGCGAGAGCTCATCTTCGTATAGTCATCCTCGGATGGCTGCCGAAACGTCAAAATCCAAACGGGTCCTAGTGGTGGACGATGAGCCGGAGGTGACCTTCGCCCTCCAGGTCTTCTTTCTCGGCAAAGGGTATGAGATGCTGACCGCGCTGGAGGGGCTGCAGGCCATGCGGCTGCTGCGCCAGCACCCGATCGATCTGGTCCTGCTGGACATGAAGATGCCCGGCGTCAACGGTGTCGAGGTGTTGAGGTTTATCCGCGCCGAGTGCCCTTCCACCCGGGTGATCGTGGTGACGGCCTACGATGTCCAGTTCCAGGAGATGGTGGAGCAGATCGGGGTGGACGGTTTTCTGATGAAGCCGTTCGGGATCCAGGCGCTGACTCAGACGGTGGAGCAGGTCCTATCGGGGGAGAAGCCGCACCCGCTGCGGGCCCCGGAGTTGCAGGAACCGGGTGAGGCCTCCCTCGCTCAGCCCAAGGCCCGGCTCCTGTTTGTGGAGCCGTCCGAGTACACCTACAAGGTGAAGGAGGTCTTCTTCTCCGATCCCGATCGAAGCGGCGGCATTTACCAGGTGGCCGTAGCCTACTCCACCGAGGAGACGGTGCAGCAGATGGAGCTGTTCCGGCCGGACATTCTGCTGGTGGATCTGAGCATGCTCGGATCCGCGAGCGACCTGACGGTGCGGGTGATGCAGTCCGAGCTGCGGCCCAAGGAGTTGATCCTCCACGGCTCCAGTTCCATGCTCATGCCTCAGCAGAGCAGCCGGATGGACGATCTGAGCAGGCTGGGGGTGAAGGTCATCCAGAACGAGAGCTTCACCCGGGCCGGCCTTGAGCGCCTGGGCGAAGTGATCCGGAAGACGGCGGTGGCTCAGGGACTGGTGGCGGATGCTCGTTGACGTTTCGAGTTCATGGGGTTTCTTGGCCACGGCGCTGACCGGCTTGGTGCTGGGTTTCTTTGTCTACTCGAGGCATCCGCAGGGTCTGGTGAATCGCAGCTGGCTTCACCTCTCTTTAGCCACCAGCGCGTGGGCGCTGGGGATGTTCGGGATGATCCGGATGCCGTCGGTTTCCTGGGCCCTCGCCTTTGCGCGTGCGGCCCATGCGGCGTTCGCGCTGATCCCGATGTTCTTCATCCGGTTCGGGTTGGCTCTGGGAGGGGAGGAGGTCAGGCCCCGATGGATCCTCTGGGGAGACCGGAGCGCGGAGCTTTTCGCTCTGCTGTCACTCAGCCCCCTTCTGGTGAGCGACCTCCAGACCGGCACGGCATTCCCGTTCTATCCGCAGCCCGGCCCCTTTTACGGTCTGTTCGCCCTCTGGTTTTTTGTCCTCTCTTTCGCCGGGCTGGGCATTCTCCTGTCCCAGTACCGCGTGCGGGTGGGGTACCGGCGCAACCAGATCCGCTACGTGAT
>OBEQ012429973.1_pt1 | contig 12358 bp, 11 predicted proteins | sample 1670901 | NCBI WGS metagenome assembly OBEQ01 (sample SAMEA104232315, study PRJEB22302) | groundwater metagenome | biome: forest; feature: aquifer; material: groundwater | place: USA | collected 2011-08-07 | depth 5.4 m | reverse complement strand
TTCAATTCTGTCTTTTTTAACTTTGAACTCTTTCTGGTGGGGATTATAGGTACCCAAAAGCTCCAGGAACTTCCCCTTGGGCCTTGAGGTATGCTCGGTGACAATGACCCGAAAATAGGCCTGTCCCCGCTTCCCGATGCGTTGTAGTCTCACCATTAGCATGAGCTATATGATAACAATAAGGAATCATTTTGGCAAATATGGTTCAGTGCGTGGCGCTAATTGTGGGAGAGTTGATTTATGGGGCACGGCATAAATTTCTGCTGAAATTTTGCCTCTATCCCTCGGCTCAGCCAGCCTGCGGGAGTCCCCATAGATCAACTCCCCCATAATTAGCACTGGCCGTTTTAGCTTAAGTGCTAGGTTTTAATTAGCACTATCCGTGTTCAATATGTCGTTGATGTTCTCCTCTCAAGCTTAAAAATATAAATAATTCTTCGATTTTTATGAATTTCATAAAATAATCGATAAGCTCCGATCCGCTTTCGCCAAATATTAATTTCTCCGCTCATTTTCTCTATGTCGCCGAGAAAAGGATCTTGGGTTAGTTTTTCTAACACAAATAAAATACGCTCGGAGTCCTTCCGAGGTATTTTATTAAGAAACTTATAAATCGTGGGGTCAATCTGTAAAGCCCAGCTTTTTTCTAAGTTCATCAATGGTCAAAAACTTACCAGCTTTAAAATTTTTCCGTCCCCTTTTTAACGCTTGCCGGTCGGAAAAAGTTGGCTGGAACATTTTCGCTGATTTTACCTTTTCTTGCCATGTCAAAAACTCCTCATAAATATCCCGGGGCACAGCGATAAGATCCTGATTTTTACTTAACTCTTTAGGAATAACGACGGTTGCCATAAATAAATATTAGCAAAATTTAAAAAAATATCAATATATCTAAATTTATCTTTTAAAATCTAAATAACCAACCACAAGTTTGAGAATATCAATAGGTCTTTTAGCGCCATTGTAGATACAGGCGGGCTCAGCAATTCCATGTACAAGTTCAGGATTGTATTGATCCTCCATATACTCAACTTCCCACTGACACCATTCATGTACAACTTGAAAATGGCCTGGTGTTATATTCATCCATGCGATAAAAACAGAAGAAGCTAAAATAACAATGGTAACAGTGGTTACTTTAAGCACCCGCATAATATTAATCATATTTCAATTATATATACACTTCGGGAAATTAAGCGCTAGAGCAAGGCATCGTACAGTTCTGAACTGCATCATATCCCCTCGGCGATGGCGTTTATTTTTGAGACCCTGTCGGCATCCAGGCCGTCGCTCATGAAATCTATGTATTCCTTAACAAGTTTCTTAAAAGCTATCCTGGTTATGTCCGAAAGCTGGGTTTCGGAGAATAGTTCTCCTATCTTATTTTTAATTTCAAGGACTTTCGGGTCGGCCGGGTCAGGCTGGAACTGTAAATGTCCGGCAATCCACGATTGCTGTTCTTCCGGCAATTGGCCCTGGACTATCCTCAGAACTTCGGCGGCAACCTTTTTCTTGAATATATCCAAAGCCCGCGGCTTCTCATCATCAGAAAGACCCAGGACATCAAATATTTGAAATAAAGTTTTAGTATATTCTCCGGTCATAGTCCAAATAGCTGTTCTAAAAAGTCTCCAATCAAAAACACCGGCAAAAGAGTTAACTCAAGGATAATTTCGGCCTCCCATTGGGACTGCCTGGATTTTTTCTCTGATGATGGTGATTTTTCAGACATATCTCTATTTTATACCAGCAATCTGCCTTTATCAAGGCTTCTCCATATTACTACTGTCTACTCCGGCAACCTCCGGCATAGTTTCACCGGCGCTGATCCACCCCAGTTCCTTTAGCTGTCGATACGCCCCCTGAAAAGCGGCAAGGTTGCCCATAAGATTTTTTGGCGGTTTATAAAGTTTTGATATAGCCGGCTGGCGGTTGTCGGGTTTGAAAGTTTCATAGGCCCCGCCCGCTTCTTTGAAAAGTTTTGCGACATCCAACAAGTCATCTACGGCCTCCCTTTTATATTGCTCTCGTATCGCTTCATCCGGATGTTTAAGGGCAATCTTTATCTTAACCTGGATATTTTGGAGAGTTACCCAAGGCCAAACATGCTCATTATGATAGCCGCCATGTTTAATCGCCCTCTGCGGCCAAATAACCTGTTTTTCCGGATACGGCGGATCAAAATTTTTAAGACCGGAGGCATGCTTTACGCGACTTTTAAGTGTCTCTTCTACTTTTACAGCCTCTTCCGGGCTCAGAAAATAAAGCGCTCCGAATACCGATGCTACGCTGTCAACCCGATCTTCGCCCTCCGCAGACCTGAAATAACCTTCTTCTTTATTGTAAATTTTATCCATCATCCCTTCCTTAGCCTTCCTGAATTCTGTTCTATAAGTTTCGGCGGCCTCTTTATCGCCAAGCTGCCTGGCCATATATTCCATAAGCCGCAGCGACCGCACCCACCAAACATTTATCCCGCCAAGCTTACCGCTCCGATTGATACTGTCCGCCCAATCGGGATTGCCTTTTTTCATCACCGCCAGTCCATCCCTGGGGTCGGTCTTTTTTATAAAAAAGTCAACCGCCTTTTTGAGCTTTTCAAAGTTCTCTTTCAGATACTCGCGTCCTTCGGGTGAAGAAATAAAAAATTCTCCCGCCGCAATGATAGCCGATGGCACCGTGTCTTCGGCGCTTGAGAAATCCTGCCCCTCATAGACCGGCCTCTCCTCTCTCCCCTTAATGCCCTTTTCTATAATATCGAACACCGGCTTCGCCAATGAACGGAATCCCGGGATAACTTTAAGCATCATGTACTCTTTCTCAACCCTTAGCGGCAACATCCCGTCTGAACGCTGATGCCCGAGAATAGTATTCAAGGAATCAATAAGCGCCTTCGGCTCGGTTTCCGCAAAATAGTTACCGCTGGCGTGGGCAAAATCACGAGTCCAAACCTGAGCGTAAAAATTTTCATTCGGATTGCTGGACGGGAAAATTCCAAACCCTTCCTGATAGTTATCTCTGATACGCTTTTCCGTATCCAGTGCAACATCGCCTATAACTTCCCGGCTTTCACTATCAAGCTCTACCGGCTCGGCTTTTTCCTGGTGAGGCAACCTTAACTTCCAAACAAGCTCGCTTCTATCTTTTTGTTCCCCTCTTTCCAAACTTTCATTAATCTCTGATTTAATACGCTCTGCCTCTCTAATATCTCCCTCTCGTCTCTCGTCATCTCCGGCTAGAGACCTGCCTTCTTTAGGATTTTCCAAAGATTTTGGCCCCGAACTTTCGTTAATTTCTCCCTGAATCTCGGGTTCTTTTAGCCCTATGAATTTTTCTTTATTAGTCATGATTTTATATCTAACTAAAATAAAAAGGCTAATCCCAGCCCTTTTTCTTCAAAGCATCCTCCGCCGCCCCTCTTTCGCTAAAGCTTCAAAGGGCGAGCAATAATTAATGACAGTTTTTGTAATATCAAATTATGACCATCCTTTCTTATTTAGTGCATCTTCTGCGGCATTCTGCTGAGCTTCCTGCTTCGACGGCCCCTCACCGAAACCGGCCATATCCTTCTCAAGGAAAACTCCTATTTTAAAATTCCGGGCATGGTCCGGGCCCCATTCTTCCAATACTTCATAAGTAGGAGTGGCACCGACCCTCTCTTGGGCTTGCTCCTGGAAAAGGCTTTTGGCATCGCGGTAAAGACGGTGCTCAATTATCCTCGGCAATTCTTTCAATACAAATTGAGCTATAAATTTAGCCGAGACTTCGTAGCCCTGGTCGATATAGACAGCCCCGATGACCGCCTCCACGGCATTGGCAAGAATATACTGGCGAGCCCGGCCAGTATCTTTGGCTTCTCCACGCGATAAAAGAACGAAGTCATTGAGATCAAAACTGCTCGAAATACTGGCCAGCATATTGGCGTTCACTAAAGCCGCCCGCCAATTAGTCATTTCTCCCTCGGGATTGGGATAATTTTTGTAGAGATACTCCGTCACCACCAGCTCCAGCACGGCATCGCCTAAAAATTCCAGGCGCTCATTGTGGTCCAGATGCCATTTATGATTTTCATTGAGATACGAGCGATGAGTAAGGGCCTGAAGAAGTATATCCTTATTCTTAAAGGTTACTCCTATCTTTGATTCAAGTTCCGAGATTTTATCTTCGAACATTCTGAAGAGACTTATGATTTAAGATTTATGATTTAAGAGTACTCCTAAATCGTAAATCGTAATTCGTAAATCAAATTTAATGTATTTATTCAGAAACTTCATCTTTGGCCTCTTCCTTCACTTCCGGCGCACCTTCCTCTTCTTTCTTATCCTTAGCAGGCGGGGCATCGTCCTTCCCGGGCTCGCCTATTTCCCTGTATACGGTTCCCAATACGCCGTTCACGAATTTTCCAGACGACTCGCCGCCGAAAGATTTTGCCAGCTCTATGGATTCATTGATGGCAACCTTGGGAGGAACTTCTTCCCTGACTCCGAACAATAGCTCGAAAAGGCCAAGGCGCAGAACATTCCTGTCAACTACGGCTATCTGCTCAAGGGGCCACTGCGGAGCCGCTTTCTCTATTATCAAATCAAGCTCTTTCAGGTGCTCCATTACTCCCTCGATAAGCTTATACACAAAAGTCGCGTCTTCCAGTCCGGCGGCAAATTCATCTAGATTCCTTTTTATTATGTCCTGTAATTCATCATTTTTCTTGCCCCTAAAATCCCACTCATAGAGCGACTGCATAGCAACACTTCTTGATAAATGCCTCGATGCCATATTTTAAATGAAAATTATTTACTGGCCTGTTGTTTTTTCTCTTTCTTCTTCAACTCTCTGGCCAAAACATTCACAACTTCCTTGCCATTATAAAAACCGCAATATTTACAAGCAAAATGAGGCGGTGTCATCCTTTTGCAATGAGAACAGGCAAATAGTTTGTGAGCCTTCAGGGCTAAGTGGCTCCGCCTGCGGAGCTGCTTGCCTTTAGCCATGTGGTGTCTTGGTACTGCCATATTGGTGATAACCTATTCGCGAGCCTTGGCTAAAAATATTAAGCCATACGGCTCGCCCTACGGGTTCGGCCAATTTCTGCGTTACATTCCTCCGTTTGACCTCGTCGTAGTATTACTACGCCTCGGCCAAGCCTCAGAATGTGCCTTGAACTTGTCCAAACGAATTAAGTTCTCGGATACTAACCTAGCTTTTAAATCTTAACACGAAATAATAATTTTTGCAACAAAAAAGCCCGGTCATCGGGCTTGTGCTTCTTGCTCTACAGATTGCTCAGTATTTAAGGTCTGGATACTGAGGATCCGGTTCCAGCTCAAATATCTTGCGTCCATCAGGCTCAGCCTTCCTTACTTTGACTCGACGCACATAATGTACGCTGTATCCCTTACCGTTACATATCAGGATGTCGGCTCTTGTCTCATCGGGACTGATAATTACCACTTCTTTCCCCAAAATAGACACAATTAACCTCCACTTGTTAAATGGGCAGTGAATACACCTAATAAAAGTACCATAGATATCTAGGGTTGTCAATTTTAGGTGGTTATCAACAACTTTTCCTAATTGCTCAGTTGCGTGCGAGTGTTAAAATGAAGTTAAGATTATGAAATTCACTCCCGCCTTCGCTAAAGCTTCGGCGGGCAGGCACCTCAATATGCGCTTCACCCACTTACACACACATAGTCATTACTCCTTACTTGATGGACTATCCAAGATAGACGAATTAGTGGCCAAAGCCAAAGAATCAGGCATGGAGGCGATGGCACTGACCGATCATGGCGTCATGTATGGCGCCATTGAGTTTTATAAGAAAGCAAAGAAAGCCGGCTTGAAGCCCATCATCGGCTGTGAAATGTATATGGCCGAACACAGTATGCATGATAAGCGCGCCGGCATAGACGACAAGCGCTATCACCTCATCGTCATTGCCGAAAATAACATCGGTTACAAAAATCTCATCAAATTAGTCAGTGCCGCCCATCTTGAGGGGTTCTACTACAAACCAAGGATAGACAAAGAGCTGTTAAAAAAACATTCCGAGGGCCTTATCGGCCTTTCTGCCTGCCTCGGTGGAGAAATCTCAAAATCATTGCTGTCCCGAAATTATGAAAAAGCCAAAAAGACAGCTCTTGAATATCAAGAAATATTCGGTAAAGGAAATTTCTTTTTGGAAATTCAGCAACATCCCCACATTGAGGAGCAGAATTTTGTTACTCCTGAATTGATAAAACTTTCCCGCGATACGGGGATACCTTTGGTTGCCACTCAAGACTCCCATTATACCCGCACAGACGATTCTCATGCCCATGACATTCTATTGGCAGTTCAGACGGGGAATAAGCTCGATGATACTGATCGCCTGACCATGCGCGATGATAATTTCTCGGTTCTTAGTGGTGATGAAATGTACGAAAAGTTCAAAGTCCTAGATACCAATGCCGTACTTGAATCATTTGAGAATACAAATAAAATTGCCGAGCGATGCAATGTAGAAATAGAACTTAACAAAATTCAACTTCCAAACTTCCCTCTGCCGGCCGGATATAATAACGAGGACTATTTGAAAAAGCTCGCCCATGACGGCCTTCTCCGCCGTTTTGGCAGTGCTACTGAAGAAAAGACCGTGGCCCGCCTTGAGTATGAACTTGGGGTTATAAAACAGACCGGCTTCGCCTCATACTTCCTCATCGTTCAAGATTTTGTTAATTGGGCCAAGAAAAACGGTATAGTGGTCGGCCCGGGCCGTGGTTCAGCGGCAGGAAGTCTAGTCTCATATCTGCTGGGAATAACCAATGTAAACCCATTGCAGTACGATCTTTTGTTCGAGAGATTTTTAAATCCTGAACGAATTTCTATGCCCGATATAGATCTTGATTTTGATGATGCCCGTCGGGATGAGGTCTTGGAATATGTAGCTAATAAATACGGGCGAGACCACTTTGCTCAGGTGATTACATTCGGAACCATGGCTGCCCGAGGAGGGATTCGCGACGCCGGCCGGGCACTGGGCTTTTCCTATGATTTCTGCGATCAAATCGCAAAAATTATCCCATTTAATCCTAACCAGGGAGAAAAGGTTGGCCATCTAAAAAGGTGCCTTGAAACCGTTGATGAACTAAAGAACATATACAATACAAACCCGGACGCTAAGACATTGATAGATGCGGCCATTAAACTCGAAGGTGTCGCCCGTCATGCCTCAACTCACGCCTGCGCCGTTGTTATCACTCCTCAGCCCCTAACCGAATACCTGCCTCTTCAACGAGGCACAAATGAAACAGATATCATCACCCAATACGAGATGCACGCTGTCGAAGATCTTGGGCTTCTAAAAATGGACTTTCTCGGCCTCGCCAACCTTACTATCATTGAGCATACCCTGAAAGAGATAGAAAGAAATCATGGCATTAGAATAGATATCGACACCATCCCCCTGGATGACAAGCAAACATTTAAACTTCTTCAGGAAGCTAAGACAACCGGCGTCTTTCAGTTTGAAAGTTCAGGCATGAAGAGATACATGAAAGAACTAAAACCGACGCGGCTGGATGACCTTATTGCTCTAGTCGCTTTGTATCGTCCGGGACCAATGGACCTTATCCCTCATTACATTGCCTGTAAGCATGGCAAAGAAAGGATCAACTACATTCATCCGATAATGGAAAAGACGCTTAAAAACACTTACGGCATCATCGTCTATCAGGAGCAGGTGATGGATATGGCAACAGAACTGGCAGGACTGACAAAAGGCGAAGGATATTTATTGATAAAAGCCGTTGGTAAAAAAATAAAAAGCTTGCTTGATGAACAAAAAGATAAATTCATCGGAGGATGCATAAAGAATAACATCTCCAAAGACATCGCCGTCAAATCATGGGAACTTATCGAACCTTTTGCCAGATATGGCTTTAACAAGGCTCATTCGGCATGTTACGCCACAATAGGATATCAGACCGCCTATCTTAAGGCTCACTACCCGGTAGAATTCATGTCGGCATTCATGAATAGCGAAACTGGAGATGTAGAAAGGGTCGCCTTTCTAATAGAGGAATGCAAACAAATGGATATAAGCGTTTTGTCGCCTGATATTAATGAAAGTTTTGAGAAATTTGCCGTTGTTCTGGCTAATGGCAAACCAGGGATACGATTCGGTCTTACGGCAGTTAAAAATGTCGGCGAGAATGTCATCATCTCGACCATACAAGAGCGCCAGGACCATGGACCGTTCAAGAACATAGAAGATTTCGTATCAAGGATACACAATAAGGACCTGAACAAAAAATCCCTAGAAAGCCTGGTCAAATGTGGCGCCCTTGATGCTTTCGGCGAAAGAAATATGCTCCTTACCAACATCGAATCTCTCCTCAATCACGCCCGGGACAAGCAGAAGAAATCATCCATCGGCCAAGTAAGCCTCTTTGGTTCCACTGCCGCCACTGAATTACCGCCTTTACGCCTGGCGGCCGCTGAACCGGTTCAAAGCTGGCAGAAGCTGATGTGGGAAAAAGAGCTCCTGGGATTATTTGTCTCTGACCATCCTTTGAACAGTTATCAAACCCAACTCAAACTGGAGAAGGTAGTTTCTATCAAAAGTATCACTCCGAATACGGGCGGCTCAATCAAGATCGGCGGCATTATTACCAAAATACACAAGATAGTTACTAAAAATGGCCGACCGATGCTTTTCTCCTGGATTGAGGACCTGGGTTCAAAGATAGAGGTAGTGGTTTTCCCCAATGTCCTTGAAAAAGACCCAGAAATTTGGAAAGAGAACAGTATCATCATCGCCCAAGGCAAAGTAAACGACCGCGATGGAGTTCTGAAGCTTCTCTGCGATAAAGTAACGCCATTGACGGCAAGCATTTAGCGAATACTATCCAGAACGGGGTTCCCAGTCTGGTCACCCCTTTAGCCTAATAAAAATCCGCCCTTTCGGACGGAGTCTGCTAGTTAGAAATAGATCTTATAACTTTGTCTATCTTTTTGATATAATTTCTTGGAATTGAAAGAGATTCATTGTCACTAATAAATAAGACACTTTTCTCGTAATATTTAATTTTGTAATTCGGTTTTAATACTAAAAAATTACCTGACAAATTTATCTCGTGAAAAATGGATTTTCTGAATCCATGGCCATTAAAGAATACGATTTCCTCTCCAAATGGACTTTGGACTGTGATAGCGGATATTGGACGGATCCTTATTAGAATGGCCTTGGGTCTACCCATATACCTCTCCTTTCAAGGTGCCCCAGCATAGTAATAGTTTGATTCAAATATGTCAAGGCCCTTTTGATTTTCCCCATATTTTGTTATTCTTTATTCCATAATACTTAATACATGTCTACGAACAATGATTTAAATGCAATCCGCCATTCCCTCGCTCACCTTCTAGGCGCGGCCATCTTAGAATTATACCCGGGAGCAAAGCTGGCTATCGGCCCGGCGATTGATGACGGCTTTTATTACGATGTTGATGTTGTGGGCAAGATTTCAGATGTCGACCTGCCGGCCATTGAAAATAAAATGCGGGAAATCCTGAAAACATGGGATAAATTCGAAAAAATAGAAGAGACTGAAGACTCATCTAAGTCGCGGTATCTTGATAACCAATACAAAAATGAACTCATTCAAGAACTAGTCAATAAAGGAGTAGAAATTACATCCTACAAATCTGGCGGATTCACAGACCTCTGCCGCGGTGGTCATGTTGAGAGTGCCAAGAAAATACAAGCCAACTCATTTAAGCTATCCCGTATCGCCGGAGCTTATTGGCGCGGCAATGAGAAAAATCCCCAGCTGACCCGCATTTACGGTTTTGCTTTTACATCTAAAAAAGAATTGGATGAGCATCTGAAAATGCTTGAGGAGGCCAAAAAGCGCGACCACAAAAAGCTGGGGATTGAATTGGATCTCTTCACTTTTTCCGACTTAGTCGGAAGCGGCCTTCCCCTATGGACGCCCAAGGGAACACTACTGAGAAATATACTTGATGACTTTGTGTGGGAATTACGCAGAAAGGCCGGCTACCAGCAAGTAGATATTCCCCATATCACCAAAAAGGAACTTTACGAAAAAAGCGGCCATTGGGAAAAATTCAAAGATGAACTTTTCCAGATAAAAACCCGCGAAGGACATCTTTTCGCCATGAAGCCGATGAATTGCCCTCACCACACCCAAATATACGCCAGAAAGCCCCACAGCTACCGTGAACTGCCCCAGCGCTACGCCAATACAACAAAAGTATACCGGGATGAGCAGTCAGGAGAGCTTGCCGGCCTATCCCGCGTCCGCTCAATTACCCAGGACGACGCTCATGTCTTCTGCAGATATAGTCAGGCCGGAGAAGAGATGGGGAAGATATGGGATATTATAACCAGCTTCTATGAAGCGATAGGATTCAAACTTCATGTCAGACTGTCCCTGCACGACCCCGCGCATCAGGAAAATTATCTGGGCGATAACGACACCTGGGAAAAAGCAGAAAACCAGCTTCGGCAAGTTGTTAAAAACAAAAAGGCACAGACAGAAGATGAAGCCGTCGGTGAAGCAGCCTTTTATGGCCCTAAAATAGATTTTAGCGGCCAAGATTCGCTTGGAAGACACTGGCAACTGGCGACCATCCAGCTTGATATGAATATGCCCGAGCGATTTGACTTGGTCTGCCTCAACGAAAAAGGAGAAAAAGAAAGGATAGTCATGGTCCATGCGGCAATAATGGGTTCGATAGAAAGGTTCTTATCGGTTATCATTGAGCATTTTTCCGGAGCCTTTCCTCTTTGGCTTTCCCCTGTTCAGGTTGCAATTCTGCCTATTACTGACAAGCAGAATGAATGGGCTGAAGAAGTATTAAAACAGCTAAAAGATTCGGGTATCAGAGCTGAATTAAACAGCGAAAATGAGACCCTCGGCAAAAAGATACGCCAGGCCGAGCTTCAAAAAACCCCCTACCTCCTCGTAGTCGGCGATAAGGAAGTCCAGGCAACGACCGTCGCCGTCCGCCAGCGAGGTAAAGGTGACATCGGTCAAATGGAACTGGACAAACTAGTTGATAAATTACAAAAAGAGATCAGCGATAAAATATAAAAATCCCTAGCATGGTGCTAGGGATTTTCTTACTTGCTTGCATTGGCAGCAAAAGGAAGGGCAAGAAGGATAATAACAATGGCTATCCAACCATTCCTGTTCAGCGTTTCTCCGGTCATCAATCTCATGAATAATATTGAGGTCAGCACAGAAGCTACCTGTCCGACAATTACGGCAGAAGATAGGCCATTAAAATTTTGCAAAGATATCCTGTAACTATAGCTTATCATAATCGTGGCTGGGATATAGCAAAATATGGCATTAAAGAACCAGGCGGCCATCGTAAATGTCGAGAGCCATTGAAAGATATGGTTTCCGAAAATAGGCACCGTATAATCTCCGGCTTTTATCTTTGAAAAAATGAACTTAAAGTTAAAGTAATTAAGCCATATCTGGGATGCCAATGATAGACAATATATCGGCAATAGTTTTAAAAGACCATCCACCTTCTTGCGCCTTACCAAAAACAATTTGCTATATAGTACATTAACCTCCATAAAAATCAACCCGCTAAAAAAGACTGCCGCCGAGACAGTCTTTCTACAATCTGGAAAATATCCAGAATATAAGGTTCCAGAAACCGAGCACCATAATGGCATTTTTAATGCTGTCTCCGGCCGCCAATATCGCTAAAGCCTTCCGTCGTTCAAGCGACCTTGAGAAAATAGTTGCCACTATCCTGGCTCCCGAGACAGGAAGAGCGCTCACTATCAACAGTGCGGAATAGCCTCCCCTCCTTAAATACTTAAGGTATCTGTTATCTTCGCCGGTTGCCCAATCGAACGTATGCACAAACCAATTTTTCACCAAATCGATGTAACCCCGCCTTTCCAGGTCCAGCTCTATCTTCATACCCAGAGCGATGGCTTCCTTAATAGCTTCTCTTTTCCTTGCCGTCTGGATAATGAACTTGCCTAACCATCCCCAAAACCAGTACCATCCAAAACAAGTTACTATCGAAATAGAACAAACAATGCCCAGTATCCCGAAACTTGATAGTTCCGGTATCGTCCCGGACATATCCCAGTTGATATGAAGAAACAATATATTTAAAAATACGCCCCTTTTGACCAATATAGGTATCACCACCCAGTCTACGTTCAAGACTATCTCCATTAACGCTATCAAAAATGGCCAATAATCATACCATTTTCTGGGCTTTTCTTCTTTGGGGCCGGCCCTCTGTTTCAAAGAACAGCCTTTATATATAATAAAGACTTGGGTTTATCCTAACAAAACAATGGGAAATAACAAATCTAAAATCG
>OBEQ012791163.1_pt1 | contig 12362 bp, 9 predicted proteins | sample 1670901 | NCBI WGS metagenome assembly OBEQ01 (sample SAMEA104232315, study PRJEB22302) | groundwater metagenome | biome: forest; feature: aquifer; material: groundwater | place: USA | collected 2011-08-07 | depth 5.4 m | reverse complement strand
CTCTTTGCTTTTCGCTATAATCCATCTTTTTTTTCGGAAAAAGAGTTTGCTCATAAAGCATTGCATATTTAGGAGCGTATGCATAGACGTCTGGGGCGTAGATATAAACTCCAAATTCCTTATCGTTGGCATTAGTAAATACATTTTTTGCGACATTAGATAAAAACTTCCAGGACGTTTGGCTTGATCCTATAAACGATTTAGAAGCATATAGATTTTGTACACCTAAATATAGATTTACTATAATTATAAAAATATAAATCATGGAGAAAACTATTTTGTTCGAATGCTTATAGGCCGATGCAAAAATAATTACGGGTAGCGTAATTAATGGGAGAGTGTGATGACTAAGTAGCAATCCGTTATATATAGGAGACAAAGAATAGAACCCAATGTAAAAATAAAGAAAAAGGTAATAAACTGTTTTATCTGTGTGTTTACTTCTCAGAAACTTAAGTATAAATAAAGCAATGAATAAACCAACAATTATGTTTAACTTTACAAGGTTTCCAGTGAAAAAGCCCAAACCTCCTGAAGTTAAGGTATCTAGACGATTCAAGATTTTTGATGATAGACTGAAGCTTTTAAATTTCTCTCTGCCTGCGAAATGATTTATGATCCCATGTAATTGAATAAAATCATGCTTTATGTCAAACAAGATAAATGTAGAAAGTGGTATTAGTAAAATTAAAAAACCAAGTAAATGAGAATGTTTTTTTGTTTTAAAGATCATACGGATTAAAAAGATGGATAGTAAAATGATCATTGGGATACCTACCGCTAATTGGAATTGAACGGTAAATCCGCAGAACAATAATGAAAGCATTAAATCCTTCAATTTTCTTTTTTTGGAATACTCCAGAGTGAAATAAAACACCAAAGGAATCATAAAAAAAGCGCCTATCGGGTTGTAAAACTGGTTTAAAAACGGCATCAGACTTAAAAAAAACAGGGGAAGGAAGAGATAGCTAGTATTTTCCCCGAATAATCTTTTAATAAGAAAATAATATATTATTGAAAAAACAACACTCATTAGAACCCAAAACCAACCAACAATGATGGGGTTTCCTCCACCTATGGCGTAAGCAGGGTAATTTAAATAAAGCCACAGAGGGCCATGAAATAGACCCTTCCAATCTGCTCGAGGTCCAACTAAAACTAATTTCTTTACAGAGATCTCATTCAGCAAGAGAAAGTCTCTTGCGATATCCGTATGAAAAATTATATCTCCATGAAGGATATACCAAGAGCTCAAAAATAAGAAAAGCCCTGCTAGAAGGCCGAGACTAATTTTGATAAGTCTACTCATGTCTCCTAATTTTTAATTTTAGAAATATAAATAATAAAAATATAAGATTTATGATGAAAAATGTCTCTATAATTTGATGTTTTAGTAGTACCTTCCAATGCTTATCCCAACCACCGAAGCGTATATAGGGATAGTAGGAAAAAAGTAAACCAGCAAAGAAAATATTAAGTCTCGCCAACCATTTTTCGTAGTATGGTATCAGGACGAATAACGCTAAAAAATACCAAGGTTGTATCTCTTCCCAAAATGAGAGATAGATCATAACTGCAATTATAAGTAAGAGAACAACTTTATTAATTGGGGATTCTTTTTTTTTGGATAAGAATATGAAAGGAAACGTAACGTATTTAATTCCAAAAGATAATAAAAGTGAGAATCTCCCAAGCCACTCTTTCTTATTTAATAAGCAAATACCTATTATAGCCAAAGATAGTGCAATAAAATCATTATGTGAATTTACAAGCCCCTCATTGATAATGAGTGGATTTGTGGCAAAAAAAACTGCCCACTTTTTATTTATTTTATTTAAAAGTGAGAATCCTAGAAGAAATAAACCTAGAAAAAGACCTTTAAATAGGAGAAAGTCTACCAGAAACTTTCCAAAACTCAAAAACGAAGGAATAAGAGTTAACGGTAAGAAAGTGGGACCATAAGGATATTCGCGATAAGTCCACTGCAAAAAACGAAGCCAGGGATCTGGCACAAAGTCTAAAGCTCTAGCTATATAAGGATTTTGGTGGTAAAAAGTAACAATTTTTGCATCGAACATGTAACTAAAAAAATCATGCGATAAAAACGGGTAAGAGAATAACCCAAGAAAACATAAAGGAATAACCAGCCAAAAAATGTTTATGATTTTAAAATTTTTAACAAAGTAATAGTGGGCAAGAAAAAGAAGCAAGATAATTAGAATATAAACGATCGACGATAAGTCTCGTTGATAATAACCTAGCTGAACTAGCACATCGCGAAAGCTTGCCCAGACCGAGTTATTTATAAAAGTTAAGTTTGGATCTACTAGGGCGAAAGAATAGACAGTTAACGAAATCAATAATACTAAGTAAATAAACTGTATCCCTTTTTGATATAATTTCATAAATCCTTTATGGCAAAGCTCAAAAAAGTCGGTTTTTTTGCTCTTTTGGCTTTAATAATCGCAATCTTCTGCTATTTTAGATTAAAACCGATAATTAATCAAACAGTTCCCTACACGTATGACCAAGGAAGAGATTTTTTACAAGCGGAGGCAATTATAAGAGATAAAAACTTAACCTTTATCGGCCCTACAACTGGCATACCTGGAGTGTTTCATGGTGCCTGGTGGTATTATTATCTTTCTATACCCTATTTTTTATTTAATGGAGCCCTCTCTTCTTTTTATTTTTTTATTTTTACATCCTTTCTACTTGTTAATCTGTTCTTTTTTTATTTTTTAAAGAAAGAGTTGAATACTATCTCTGCTGCATTTTTTTTAGCCTCTACCGTAGCTTCTCCCTATTTTATAAGCGTCTCTATTTTTGTTTTAAACAGTTTTTTAGTAATTCCTTTTTTACTTCTTCTTTTCTTCTCCACGTATAAATTTTTACAAAAGGAGGACTTTATTTATTTATTTTTGGTTTTTTTAAGCCTTGGTTTTATTTTCGAATCCGAAATAGCTCTTGGGCTTTTTATTATTCCTGCCTACTTAGTCACGATACTTTTAACTGGTAGTTTAAAAAAATATTTTGGCCAGATTAAAAAAATACTATTAAGTTTTTTGGGGATTTTAGTCCCTCTAAGTTTAAGAATCTTGTTTGAACTGAAACATGGTTTTATACAAACAAAAGCCTTTTTCTATTTTTTTTACCATCCAACTGCAACCAATGCAACAACCTTTAAAGGGACATTGATTGACCGAAGCAAATTATTTATTGATTATCTGATTAGATTATCTCCTGATAGTAATATTGTTTTAGCTCTATTGTTTGTCTTACTTATTGTTTATTTATTTATTAGAGGATTTAAAGTTCTCCAACCATATCAGAAGACGTTTGTATTTTTTCTCTCTTTGTTTTTTCTCTCTTTGTTTTTTATAACACTTTTTTATAGAAATAACTTCTTTTGGGGATATTATGTGGAAGGACTTCCCTATTTTTATCTTATCTTGTCTGTCTTTGGAATATACACCTTATCAAAAGAGAGAAACAAATATGCAAAAATATCTTCTTGGTTTTTCTTGGCTATCTTTATCCTGTTTCCTTTCCTCCTTTTTACAAGAGAGTTAAATAAGCCGCACAAGAATGAAGGGATGATAGAACAAGTCATGACAGTAGAAAAAATCTATCAAACTGTTGGCAAAAATGACTTTTGTGCAAGAATATATACCCCTCCTGTTATCACTTATACTTATAACTATCTTTTCGATCACTATTCGCAGACTAAAGGATTTAAAATGCCGCAAACAGCCTATGTTAAAGGACAATGCTGGTACATTGTTGAGAAAGATTCATATCAGTTTCGGGTTGACAACTGGCGCAAGGAAAATATTCCCAGAGTAGCAAAAATCATAAGTACAAATCATGTCAGCGACAGTATAAGCTTAGAATTATGGGAAATAAAGTAAATCAGAATCTTACTGTTGTGATAACAGCATATAACAATCAAGATACGATTGCGGATGCTGTTGAAAACGCAAAACTTTTAACAGATAATGTCACTGTTGTTGATATAGGCAGTGTAGATAAAACTGCGGATTTTGCCGGAAAAGCTGGCGCAAATATTCTTGCTTTACCTTTTACTTCTTATGTAGAGCCTGTGCGTGAAACGTCAATAAAAAATGCAGCTACTGATTGGGTTCTCGTCTTAGATTCGGATGAAAGAGTAACAGACGATCTTGTTCAAGAAATAAAAAAAACAATAGTTAGAGGAGACTTTACTTACTATAAAATACCTCGTAAAAATATATTTGGTAATAAGAAATGGCTAAAATATGGAGCGTGGTGGCCTGATTATCAAATAAGACTTATTAATAGAAATTTTTTTGTGAACTGGCCCAAGGAAATTCACTCTACTCCTGTGATAAAAGGTGAAGTTGGCCTCCTCAATAATCCTCTGCTTCACTACTTTCATGGCGATATCGAATCAATGGTAAAAAAAACGATAGTTTTCGAAAACATTGAGTCTGATCTTCTTCTCAGAAACAATAAACCTGCTTCAACTATTACTTTTTTCAGAAAATACTTAGGCGAATTAAATAGAAGATTGTTTATGGGCTTAGGATTTATGGACGGCATAATTGGTATAATCGAAGCAATATATCAAGCTTTTTCTAAAACAATAACCTATTTATATCTCTATGAGAAAAAAAACAGTCGGTCTATATGATCCCTATCTTGATACTCTTGGGGGAGGAGAAAAATATATCTTTGAAATAATCAAGGTTTTTGAAGATAAGGGCTATGAAATTAATATTTTTTGGGATAGTAATCTGCAGGATGAGATTAAAATACGCTTTAATATTGACTTTAAATATTTAATATCTTTTTCTCCTAATATCTTTAAAAAAAAATCTTCATTTTTTAAAAAACTCTTACTATTAAATAAATTTGATTATTTTTTTTATGTGACAGATGGAAGCTATTTTGTATCAACAGCAAAAAAGAATTTTATATATTGTATGGTTCCTCAAAAAAAATTGTATAAAATTGATCTTCTGAACAAAATTAAAACATCCAACTATAAATTTATTTCGCATTCTAAATTCACTCAATCTTGGCTTTCTAAATGGGGAATAAACTCGCAAGTTATCTATCCATACTTAGGACAAGAATTTATTAATACAGAAATTCAGCAAATAAAAAAAGAAAAAATTATCCTTGTAGTTGGTCGCTTTTTCAAAGATTTACATACAAAAAGGCACGATCTTGCTATTAAACTTTTTCAAGAGCTTAAGAAAACTAACAATTTATTCAAACAATACAAACTTATATTGGTGGGAGGGTTAAATGAAAGTGATGAGTCTTATTTTCTGCAATTAAAAAAACTTGCCAATAAGGATGAATCAATCATATTTAAAACCAACATAAGCGCGAATGAATTGTTCGAACTATATAGAAAGTCTTTAATTTATTGGCATTTAACCGGTTTCGGAGTGGATCAAGAAAAACATCCGGAATTTCTTGAGCACTTGGGCATCGCTCCACTTGAAGCTATGTCAATGGGCTGTTTGGTCTTTTGTTACAATGCGGGTGGACCAAAAGAAGTTATTGAAAATAACCACAATGGCTTTTTGTTCAATACAGAGAAGGAGCTTCTAGATAAAACAGGAAGCATAATAAACAATGAAAAGCTTGCAAAAAGCGTACAGCAGAATGCAAAAGCTTTTATAAAAAATGGCTTCAGTTATAAAGTTTTTCGGGAAAGAGTAAAACAGATCTTATGATTTCTGTTGTAATTCCAGTCTATAAGAAAAAGGAGATGTTTTTAAAAAACTTAAAACATAATTTTTCCTATCTTCAAGATATCGAAATTATTATCGTCAACGATTACCCGGGCGAGAGCTTAAAAAAAGACCTTGAAGTTATTAATGCTATCCTCGTAGAAAATAAGACCAATCTCGGATTTGGAGGAGCTGTAAATGTGGGGGTCGAAAAAGCTTCTAACAATTTTGTTTTACTTTTAAATAGCGACGTTGTTTTACACGATGACAGCTTTAAAAAAGCGCTTATTTATTTTAAAAAAAATAAAAAACTTTTTGCTGTGAGTTTTGCCCAAAAAGAAAAAGATGGAACTACTGTTGGTAAAAACATAATTTATTGGCAAAACGGTTTTTTGCATCATAAAAAAGCTTCCGATACTAAATTTGGATTTAATGCCTGGGCTGAGGGAGGAACCTGCATTTTAAGTCGTGATAAATATTTGGCGCTTGGCGGTTTTGATCAAATCTACTCCCCTTTCTACTGGGAAGACATTGATTTATCCTACCGTGCTTGGAAAAAGGGTTATGAAATTTTATTCGAACCAACTGTTATGATGGAACATCATCATGAATCAACAATAGGAACTTATTTTTCTAAAGCTCATGTTAAAAAAATAGCTTATCGCAATCAATTTATTTTTACTTGGAAAAATATTACTGATAAAAGATTGTTGATAAATCATTTTGTCTTTTTACTGCCTAACTTATTAGGACGATTGATAAAAGGTGACTTTGTATTTTTAAAAGGGTTTTTATTGGCCTTGCTAAGGATTCCAAAGATTCTTGCTAAAAGAAAATCTCAAAAAATTCTTTATAGTTTTTCAGATCAGGAAATTCTACAAAAATTCAATGAATAAAAAAATTTTTATAATAGTCATTCTATTTTGCTTTCTCTCTCTTTTTCTAAACGTATATAAGAAAAGTGCCGCTCCCGCTTGTTTTACTGCAGATGAGGCTGCATTTGGCTACAACACTTACTCAATTCTTAAAACTGGAAAGGACGAGTATGGGACATCTTTCCCTCTACGATTGAAGTCTTTTGGAGATTATAAACTCCCATTATATTCATATTTATCAGTACCATTTATAAATACTTTCGGATTAAATCAAGATTCAACCAGAGCTTTAAATACATTTCTAGCATTTTTACTTCCCTTTGTAATATTTTTTTTAACAAAAGAATTATTTAACAAAAATTCAATTGCGGTCCTTGTATCTTTTTTAATTAGCGTGAATCTAGGACTTCATATTATTGGCAGACAGGCCCATGAGGCTTATCTGGCAACTTTTCTTATAAGTGTTTCGTCTTTATTTTTTGTAAAGGTCTTGAAAAAAACTAATCTCTATAGCGCTCTCTTCTTTAGCATTTTTATTTTGCTTTCTCTCTTCAGTTACCAATCAAGCAGAATAATTGCTTTATTTTTCCTTATCTACGCATTGTTTTATTTATTTTGGTTAAAAAATTATTCGAATAAAAGAAACTTATTAAGATTCATTGTGCTATTTTTAATAACTCTTACCTTATTTGGAATAACAGACCTTATCTACAAACCTGAAAGAGTTAAAAATTTATTGTTTTTTAACAATATAGGATTCTCTCTAAAAATTAATGAATTGAGGTCAGAAGGCGGACCTAGACTGTTCTATAACAAACTTACAGTCGGTGCACATGATCTTGTTTTCCAATACTTAACTTACTTTTCGCCCCAATTTTTGGTGAGCCAAGGAGATAATAACCCTAGATTTGGATTTCTCGGCATGTCTCCTATTACCCCATTAGAATATATATTTGTTTTTATTGGAATTTATTATTTATTTAAAAATAATGAGAAGTGGAAATATTTTATTATTTTTGTTCTCTTGGCTTCTCCATTTTCAGCATCTTTAACATGGGCGGGGAATTCTTTAACAAGGTCTTTATTTATTATTATTCCTATCTTAATCCTTAGTTCTTATGGGTTAATCAATCTGATGGAGTCAATAAAAATCAAACAGGCTTCAAAAATTGTCTTGATTTTTTTATTTTTTATAGTCGAGGTCTTTTTTCTTTTTTATAGTTGGGATTTTTATTTAAATCATTATCCAAAAAGAGCACTGACAATACGATCTTGGCAATGTGGGAATAAAGAACTTGCTAATTATGTGGAAAACAACTACAACAGATTTAATCATTTTTATATAACAAGAAAAAACGGGCAACCATATATTTTCTTGCTTTTTTACCTTAAATACCCTCCAGCTCAATATCAAAAACAAGCAGAATTATCACCTCCTGACAATTTAGGTTTTGGCCAAGTTGAGCAATTCGATAAATTTGATTTTAATTTCAGGTACAACCACTCACTAAAAAATAGTGTTTTTATAGGATATCCTGATGACTTTAATAACATATTACTTGATCCATCAAAACTAAAAAAGATTAGTAGCGGTACAGAAGAGGTTTTTTGGATTTACGAAAATATTTAAATCAAAAAATACAATCCGAGGTTATAGAATGTGTGAATAAATAATGGGATAATTAAACTTTTCCGTTCAAGGAAAATCAAAGAAACCGCCAGACTCAAAATGAGGTCAGTGAACATTACCTTAAGAAGTAGAACTCCCGTTATTGATTTACTTGTAAATAGAATCGGAATATGAAGAAAGAAAAAGAGAATACTAGCAAAAAAAGACGAACTATAAATATTTTTTGACGCTTCATAGAGTCGTTTTAAAACAAACCCTCTTGATAAAATCTCCTCTGATAGACTTGTCATGAATGCCAATCCAAGTAGAGCAAAAATATTCATGCCTTGAGTAGCTTTATTTAACGAGAATGGTTTCAAAGAACCATGTAGTCTATTTCCAATAAAAACTGCCGCTAAAAATAAAAATCCAATTATTATCCCGATTAAAAAATCCGTCCTTTTTGTGGATTTAAGATAAATTGACGAGAAAAAATCGCCTTTCTCAAATCTTTTTATAAAAAAATAAACCGGGAGTACAAAAATCATTGGTTTGGCAACAATTTCATCAAACCAAAGAGGTAAATCAGTCTTAAAATAAGCTCGATACAGACTCCAAAGAATCAGAATTATTGCCCATAGATTTAAGACTTTCTCGATATAAGAAGGAGTTTTCCTATCCATTGACTAAATTTACATAAATGACCGAGATAAATCAAGAGGCTTACACTCCCCGAATAAGACGATGTATTTTTATCTTAAGTACTCTTGCCAATTTGTTTAAAACTTTCATTGTCGGGTTTGCTTTACCTCTCTCGATACGAGCTATATATGTCCTGTCTACGTCGGAAAGCAATGACAGCTTTTCCTGCGATAAATTTCTTTTCTTTCTCTCTGTGTGTATTCTTTCTCCGATTCTCTTATAAAAGAAGTTGCCCCTCATAATAGGAGAAGATAGTAGATATAAATCTCGCTGTCTAAGGACTATAGTCTACAAAAACGGAAGTTTGGGCTGTCACTCTATTCCAAAAAATCTCTTAGACGTCTTGCTCTTGTAGGATGTTTGAGTTTTCTTATTGCCTTAGCCTCTATTTGTCTTATTCGCTCTCTTGTAACTTTAAATTCTCTACCTACTTCCTCAAGAGTTTTGGGTTTAGAATCTTCAAGCCCGAATCTCATAATCAAAACTTTTTTTTCTCTGGGTGAAAGTGTCTCTAATACCTTGTTTAGAGCGTCTTTAAGGAGCTCTTTTGAAACTTTATCATACAGAGTAGGTTGATTTTGATCGGCAATAAATTGCTCCAGAGTAGTTTCTTTATCGTCGCCTATTGGAGTAGACAAAGATTTGGGTTGCTGCGAAATTCTCATAAGATTTTCTACCTCGTCGACTGAAAGCTGCATTTCTTTGGCAATTTCTTTTGTCTTAGGTTCCCTTCCCAATTTTTGCGTCAAACGTCTTTGTGTCTTATAAAATCTGTTTATTTGATCAACCATGTGGACAGGGATTCTAATAGTTCTTGATTGATCAGCGATTGCACGGGTTATCGCTTGTCTTATCCACCATGTAGCATAGGTTGAGAACTTATATCCTCTTCTCCAATCATATTTTTCAACCCCTCTTATAAGTCCTTTATTTCCTTCTTGAATCAAATCCAGAAAAGATAGTCTTCTCCCTAGATATCTTTTAGCTATTGAAACAACTAGTCTCAAGTTTGATTTTATTAATTTTTCTTTTGCTTCTTCGTCTCCCTTTTCGTATCTTTTTGCCAACTTTACTTCCTCATCAAAAGTAAGAAGCGGAGTCTTTCCAATTTCTTTGAGATATTTTTTTATTGGGTCCAAAGACTCTCCATGACGTGCTGACATTAATTGTTTTATCTCTTTTTCTATTTCCTCTGCTGATTTTTTTGCTTCTTCTTCATCTCTTGTTGAGACCGTTTCAAAAATATCGATTCCTTTCTTGAGAGCTTGATCAAAAAATTCATCTATCTGTTCTATGTGTTTTTCCGGCTCCGGGTAGACCAAAAAAATATCATCTTGCACTAGAAATCCATCTTCCTCGCCTTGTTTAATCAGATCGTTTAGATTCTTAGGCAATTTTTGTTTAGTCATGGTGTTGATATTTTATAATCCTAAAATCTTTTTTTCTACATCTTTTAACATAACGCTCGTCATTTTTAGAAACTCATCTTGTTTGTTGGGAGAACTGTCCATCGAAGAAATTGCTTCGGCTATTTGTCTTTTCAAAGCATATTTTTTAATTTCATATAATAGTTTATCCAAATTTTCTTCTTTAAAATCTTCGTCATAGGATGCATATAAATAAATCTCGTCAAAAGCTGCTTGTAGTTCTCTGCTTAGCTGTAAGATAAAGTTTTTTGTGTCAAATTTTTTAGGATGTTCATTCTTATATTCCACAAAGGCTTCGGCTATTTTTTGAAAAGATAAAACTGAAAAATCAGTTGGTTTAATAATATTAAAAAATTTATCAGCGATTTTATAGGGTTCAGGAGTTTGAAACAGAATGCTCAAAACATATTTCTGAATAGTCACTTCTCGATTGTCTTTGCCAGTGATTTTAAACGAAGATTTAAAGATCTGGTTTTGACCCTTTTTTTGTCTTAGTTTTTTTATTATTGAATTAATACTTGCTTCGCTAACGTCTAAGATCGTTGCCAATTTTTTTATGTAATGGGATTGAATAATTGGATTTCTGATCCTTTCAATAAATGGCGTAACTTCATCCCCAATTTTTCTTTTGCTGAAAGGCGTATCTTCTTCATAGTTTTTTAGAGCATGGTCTATAATAAAATCATACAGTGGGACCGCCTTTTTAATTATTTTTTTGAATTTGTCCGCATCTTTTCTTACTGCTTCATCTGGGTCTTTCGCGTAGTCTAACTTTGCTACTTGTATATCAAAATCAAAAGTTTCTGCTTCTTCGATCCCTCTTTTTATGGCATTCTCGCCAGTTGAGTCAGCATCCAGAGCAAAAGTTATTCTGTCTGTGTAGCGTTTAATCAGCATCAGTTGTTCTCTGGTTAGGGCAGACCCCTTTATCGCTACAATATTTTCAATTCCATATTGATAAGGCGCGATCACGTCAAACTCTCCCTCCACAAAAATTACATTTTTTTCTTTCTTGATGGCGTCCTTTGTCAAATGAATACCATATAAATTTTCTCTTTTATGATAAATGGGGGTTTCCGGAGTGTTTATATACTTTGCCTCCGAACTTGTTCGCCCTGAGCTTGTCGAAGGGTTTTCTAAAATTCGGCCAGCAAATCCTATCGTATTTGCTCTTATATCCTTTATCGGAAACATCAATCTTCCTCTAAAGCGGTCATAAAAACTGCCTTTTGGGCTTTTTACAGTTATTCCCGCTTCAAATATTTCTTCTGGAGTGAATTTCTTTTGTTTTAGGAAATTGAATAGTGAATCCCAGGATGAAGGAGAATAACCCAGCTGAAATTTTTTTGCAATTTGCAGGTTGATAGAACGGCTTTTTAAATAATCGATTACTTTTTCTCCGAATTTAGTTTTGAGCAAAATGTAGTTAAAATACTCTGCGGCTAGATTATTTATCTGGACTAATCTCTCCTTCTTTTTCCAGATCTTATCTTCAAAAGTTAGCGTGGTTAATTTTACTCCGGCTTTTTCCGCAAGTTCTTTTAAGGCTTCAAAAAACGTAATATTTTCCCACTTCATTAAAAATCTGATGATATCTCCTCCTTCATTACAAGACCCGAAACAGTGCCAAATCTGTCGGTCTGGTGAGACAACAAAAGATGGTGTTCTCTCCTGATGAAAAGGGCAAAGGGCTTTGAAGTTGCGGCCTGATTTTTTCAGAGTGATAAAAGAGCCCAGAAAATCTACTATGTCTATTTTCTTTTTAATCTCATCTATTACATCGTTCATGCCACCCCTATTTTACCACGGCTTTCCTGTCGGCGCCTTTAACTTACATCTTGTATTTACTCTTGCCTTCAATTTATAATTACAAAAGATGTTGTACCTCTATCTTGATGACAACCATATAAAGCTGCTTTTTTTAAAAAAGACTCTTTTAGGTCAATTTGAGGCTAGTTTTTTTGATAAAAAACACGAGATTGATCTTTTGGCAAAAGGTAAAGTCACCAATGTAGACCTCTTG
>OBEQ012567372.1_pt1 | contig 12362 bp, 10 predicted proteins | sample 1670901 | NCBI WGS metagenome assembly OBEQ01 (sample SAMEA104232315, study PRJEB22302) | groundwater metagenome | biome: forest; feature: aquifer; material: groundwater | place: USA | collected 2011-08-07 | depth 5.4 m | reverse complement strand
CTCAAATGAAAGCGGTTGTTCGACCTGAATGATGATATCATCGGCCGGAGCCAGTCCCAGATGTCCCCCCCAAACTATGCAGCCGCCGACTTTATTGACCATTCGTTCAATTTTTTCCGGCGAAAAAGTCACGGGTGCGAGAACTTCCATCGTATCTGCAGTTCCGGAAGGAGTGGTGATGGCCCGCGAGGAATTCTTCGGAATTTTAAAACCGGCCGCGGCAATTATAGGTACGAGTATCATCGTTGTTCGCGTCCCAGCGAGTCCGCCCGTAGAGTGTTTATCAGCTACAATTCCCTTGAACTGAAGTTTAGTTCCCGTTTCCGACATCGCCCGAGTAAGATAATAGAGTTCTTGAGTAGAAAAGCCTTCCTTAAAACCGGCCGCGACAAAATAGGTCGTCAGTATGGGCCCTAGACGCTCATGTGACACCTCATCCATCAGGGAAAAAATTTCATGATAATTGAGTTTATTTCCCAGCAATTTTTTCTTTATCGCCGCTATTGCCTCAAATTTTTGATCCAGCGGATCTTTATGTGCTTTCATCAAAATTTAACCAATCTGGCTTTAACAACCAGGCGCTTAAGATAGGTCCCTTGGGGCACACAGGTAATCAGCTCCGCATAAGCACTATCATAATTTTGCTCAAGGACAGAAACATCCTCCGGTGACACCACTCTCATTTCTTCAACTTGATATCTGTAGGTGACATTATTGAGATTAAAATAAATATCATCTCCGCGATTAAGATCCGGCAGTTTTGAAAAAATTGTCAGATAATTAGTGGGATTATAAAGCCATACTAATGTAGAATGTCCAAAAATAGTTGCCGTCCCATAGTCGCCGGGCAGCGCCGATCCGCCCCAATGTATCAGACTTTTACTTAAGTCCTCTGACCCGACGGAAACTTTAGCATTATTGATGCCTAATTTTGGTACCGACAGAGTATAGGAGGTAATTTTGCTATCGAGTTTTTGTGGGGAGGCTTTTGGAAACCAGGTGCTTGCTTTGGTAAATCGACCCCCGCCTCAACAACTGGTGCGCTCTGTGTCCCCGCACCCAATATCCGATTTTCCAATGCTTCCGACACCACGACTTCCGGTACTGGTTTAATAAGACTTATAAATCTGGGGGCATAGAAAAGTTCGAAAGCCGCAATCGGATATACCACCCAACTTATCAGAGAAAGCCCCGAAAAGACAAAAAAGGTGGAAACGAGGGAAAGAATTTTTTGGTAAGGTTGTGGTTTTGCTTTTACATACAAATAGAGAGCCATACTACCACTATACCAATCTTATTACCTGCTCGCAATTGAAACTTTTATATTCCCTTCTTTAAGGGGCAAGGTATCGCGTTTAAATGGAAAAGGGGAGTCATTGTGTATCTCCACTCCGACTACATTTTTCTCGTTTTTAAGAATGTCTTGAACGGCAGTTATCGTCTTGCCGGCTAATTCCTTTTGAATTTTATCAAGTGCTACTTTGGGGGTGAGCCGGGCCGTGACTGTTGCTGAGGCTAACAAACTTCCATCTTTTTGAGGCTTACTATCATTTACTTTAATCGTCGTTTGATCCTTTGCAAACTCAAAATCATCAGGTATATTATTTATGATCGATGCTTTTGCCAGCATATTTAAATCTTCTTCCTTATAACTGAAAGCTGTCATTTTAGCACTTAGGGAAAGCGTCAGCGTAGCTCCTTCCGTATCTACATTTTTATCAAATTTTTTATTAGTAAAATTTAGCTTGATAGATTCATCTAAAATCTTTTCGGTATTTCCTTTTTTTTGAAAAAGATCGCTCTTGGCTTTCTCTTTTAGATCAGAAGATAAGGAATCTAATAAATTATCTTGGTCAGCTTTGGAAACAGCCGATACTTGCCGACTGGTTCCTCCCGAGAGTGCATCGTTATTTTTTGCCGAATAAGAAGAACCCGGAAAATCGGCAAAACTAAATGTTGTTCCGGATGATAGATTGCCTTCCGGACCGAGATTGGAAGCGCTAATTTTCACATCAGTCTTACCATAAGTCAGGCCTTCTCCCGTATCACTTGCTGATGCCACACTTGCCTCGCTATCGAGACTAAATTTGAGACTATTAGCTATTAAAATTGTACCGGAAGGAAATGTCTTGCTGTTAGTTGTTTTATTATATAAAGTCACGGTGCCCCGAGCCGGATTGCCGACATTTTTTTTGCCGCTGGTCGATGCCGTTTTATCTCCATTTACTTGTGTATCAATGGCATTTGCTGGAATTATCAATTTATCCTTATCCACACTTTGGACATTTGGCGAAAGAGTTATATCCATATCTTTTTGCATATTGTCAGCGCCAACTAGGACCGTTACATCCGCTTTCGGCAGTTGCCAGTATGCAAAGGCCCCTAGAGCTCCCAAAGATAAGAGAATAAAAAGTATCACCACAATGGGAAGAAACTTGAATCCAGCAAAAGTAGGCAGTTGAAAACTAGGCATTTTAGGAAGAGAAAAGTTCATTTTTGGTAAAGCAATCTTGGATTTAGAATCAGGTAGGGGAGGCTGCAGTTCTTCTTGGTTTGTTTCCTCCTTCTGCCCACTCTGAGAGCGGACATCCACATTTTTAAGAAATCCGAGTGAAGAAAGATCACCAGTCTCATCAACACCCTCATCTTTTATTACCGGCTCTTTTTGATTAACTTCTGCTTCCTTCTGTCCAAATTCTTCTTGACTGACTGTTTTGACTATTTCTGATGCCGCAGATTCGATCAGAGCATTGATTATCTCTTCACTGCCAATCACCTCAATTTTGGGCACATGTAAAAAAGCAGACTTCTTTTGCCATGGGTATTTGATGAGTTCTTCTTTTATTTTCTCCAGGTTTTCGTCTTCATCGTAAACTAAAATCTTGGAGGGGAGCACTTCTGCGGCCGTGAGCTTTTTGATGGCATTATCCACATCAATTAAAATATTCTCCCCCCGATTGACAGTGATGTTTTCAAATATTTTCCCTACCCGAAGAAGTGATACAGTAATCGTGGATTTAGTTATTCCCAAAAGTATCGCGCTAACCGTGGTATCTTCTTTGGTCTTGAGGTGGTGAGCTATAGCTTGGGGCAATTCTATAAATCCCAAAGGAGTCAGTGACAGCTTCTGAGTCAGTTTTTTCAGCTTTACAAGAATAGCTGGTTTAATCTTATCCTGGGATATAAATTGAAGCGGCAGTCCAAAAATAACCTTCTCTACCAGTTTCCCTTCTGGCAAATTTTTTTCTGCATCGCTGATAGCCCGATCAGCCGCCTCGATATCATCACTTGTCTCCTCAAAATCACCCTCGCCTCGACCGATGATGACAATTTTATCTCCTTTGACCTCCCAGACAATAGCATATATAGAGCTTATACCTACTTTAAGAGTCAGGAAATACTCCGATGGTTTGTCTTTAGGCAGTAATTTATCAACAAAAGACATTTTCTATATTGTAAGATAAAAATGGGTATGTTTACAAATCGACACAAAGCTCTTAGGAAAGCATTGCATAAATTCGCCTTATTCCAGCTCCCAGAGATTCTTCTTTTATTATTTTAAATTGGCCTAGTACTTTCGTAGATTCAACATGCGGCCCGCCGCAGACTTCTTTGGAGAAATTATTGATAGAGTATACTTTAACCATCTCTGGATATTTCTCATTTTCTACAAAAAGAGCACCGCTAGAAAGCGCATCTTTAAAAGGCATAATTTTCATATCAACCTTGAGATCTTTTTCAATCTCTTCATTGACTAGCATTTCCGCTGCGGCAATCTCTTGTCTAGATAATTCTTTGGGATGGGTAAAATCAAATCGGAGTCTCTCAGATGTTATGTGACTGCCTTTTTGTCTGACATGTTTACCCAAAACTCGCCTTAAAGATTCTTGCAGAAGATGTGTGGCCGTATGGAGCTTGACCACTTGCCGACTATGATCGGCCAAACCGCCTCTAAACATACCTGATGATGTAGTTCGTGAGAGACTCTTATGTTTCTCAAATTCCTTTTTAAATTGCTCCTCATCTAATTTTTCTCCTTTAAGTGTCAGAATTTCTTTGGTAATTTCCAGAGGAAAACCGTAGGTTTGATATAGGTCAAAAGCCGTTTTTCCGTCGGGTTTTTTTATATTTTCAAGCATTTTAAGACCCTTATCTAAAGACTTGCCAAACTTCATCATTTCCGAATCTATCACCTCGCTTATTTTGTCTTTCATGTTCTTACGGTCAAAATAAATACCATCATACATTCTCAGTATTGCATCAGATATTAAAGAGAAACTTGGGGACGGAGTAAGACCACCTTTGAGACTGTGTATTTTCACAGCCGATCGGCGAAGCAGTCGTCTGACTATATATCCCTGATCTTTATTAGAGGGAACTACTCCATCAGCGATTAAAAATGTTGCCGCTTTGATATGGTCTGCAATTATCCTCATTGCGCTCTTATTGACTTCATCAGAATACGCCTTACCGCTTTCCTTTTCTACTTCCGCAATAATCGGCAGGTAAAGATCAGTTTTGAAAATATCCGGCTCATTTAAAGAAACAGCCACTAATCTTTCTAGCCCCCCTCCAAAATCGACATTTTTTTGCGGCAATTCCTTAAAACTTCCATCATCCTGTTTCTGATACTGCATGAAAACGCTATTTCCTATCTCAAAAAACCTACCGCAATCACAATTCGGATGACATTTCTTATCCTTATATATCGACTTTTCATGAAATTTTAAATCAGCTCCGAAATCATAGAAAACTTCACTATCCGGCCCTCCTGGCTCACCGGGAGGCATCTTATCCGGCGTGCCGGATCTACTCCACCAATTTTTCTTTACACCATAGCTAAAAATTCTTTCTCCTTCATTAGCTTGAATTTTAGCCTTTTTAAAAATTTCTTTCCAAATCTCTATCGACTCATTATCTTTCGGCACAATCTCATTGCCTTCAAAGACGCTGACATATAAACGCTCGGCCGGGAGCTTAACTATTTTTGTTAAAAACTCAAAAAACCAATTGATTTGCTCCTCTTTAAAATAATCACCCAAACCCCAATTCCCCAACATCTCAAAAAAAGTCGTATGCCGATTATCTCCAATCTCTTCTATATCTTGAGCCCGAAAAGCTTTCTGACTATTAACTAGCCTTTTGCCCAGTGGATGAGCTTCACCTAAAAGATAGGGGATGAGAGGTTGCATTCCACTCCCCACAAAAAGCGTCGTTGGATCATTCTCGGGCACAAGTGATGTCGATGGTATCTCTTTATGAGTTCGTGGGGGATCTTTAAAAAAATCCAGATAATTTTTTCTTACTTCACGACTTTTCATCTGGATCATTATAACCGATCATTAAAGCAAAATGAAGCATTTCAAAAATACTTTTGTAAAATTTGACACTACAAAATTGACAAGAAAATAGCCATAGTATAAGATAAGATCATAATAATGTCACAATATTTATCAATAATCATTACTACAACCGGTCCCTTACCGAGGGAGGTTTCGTAGTGAAGTATAATATTTTTGACGAGACCTCCCGAAAGGGAGGTTTTATTTTTATATTATGATAGTCATGAAATTCGGCGGGACTTCAGTCGGTAGCGCCGAAAGAATAAAAACTGTTGCCAACATAGTCTCCTCTTATATTAAAAAAGGAGAAAAAATAGTAGTCGTAGTATCTGCCATGACTTCTGTCACCGATAGGCTTATTTTATGCGCCAACTATGCTGAAAACAATAATAAAGCCGACTATCTGAAAAATTACCAAATTTTAAAAGACCTGCATATAAAAACCACAAAAAGCCTAGGACTCTCCAAAAATAATGAAAAGAAACTTTTAGATACTATTGATAATTATTTTAAAGATTTAAAAAACATCCTCGAAAGTGTCTATTCCCTAAGAGAACTTTCCAATAGGAGTCTTGACCTTATATCCTCCTTTGGAGAGCGACTTACAATTTATCTATTATCAGAAGCTATAAAAACACTAGGTATAAAAGCCCAACCACTCGAAGCAACTGATTTGATCGTAACCGATGATAATTTCGGCGATGCCAATCCTTTATATAAGGACTCGACCAAAAAAATTAAAAGAATTATTCCCAAATTATTAAGTGATCAAGTCATTCCTGTAATCACAGGTTTTATCGGGGCAACAAAAAATAGAAAGATCACAACATTGGGAAGAGGGGGATCCGACTTTTCCGCCACCATTGTAGGATATTGTTTGGATGCTAAAGAAGTTTGGATTTGGACTGACGTAGATGGTGTGATGACCGCCGATCCCAAGATTATCAAAGACGCCAAAACGATTAAATCCATCTCCTACGATGAAGCGGCAGAACTTTCCTATTTTGGCGCCAAAGTTCTCCATCCCAGAACTATAATTCCAGCCGAATTAAAAAATATACCCTTGAGAATTAAAAATACTTTTAATCCCAAGTTCGAAGGTACATTGATTACCAATAATAAAAATGGCAATGGCAAAGGAGTCAAAGCCATTACTACCATCAAGTATCTAGTCTTAGTTACGCTTCAGGGTAAAGGTATGATCGGCATTCCCGGTACCGCAGCCAAACTTTTTAGTACCTTAGCCGAAGAAAAAATAAATGTTATCTTTATATCTCAAGCTTCATCCGAACACAATATCTCCTTTGTTATAAAAAAAGAAGATGGCCATAAGACAAAAAATATCTTAAACAAAGCGTTTCAGCTGGAACTTCTAAATAAAAGAATAGAAGCCATTTTTATGGAAGATGATGTAGTCATACTGGCAGTAGTAGGTGCTGGTATGAAAGGTCGACCAGGTATCGCCGGCAAGATATTTTCAGCTTTAGGTGATAAGAATGTGAATATTATCGCTATCGCACAAGGGTCATCGGAACTGAATATATCATTAGTACTAAAAAGTACTGATCTAGGTAAAGCCGTCAGAAACATTCACCATGCCTTCAACCTTGGATCATAAATTATGAAAACTTTACATATTATTCATCTAGGTATAGGTCATGTAGGAAAAACCCTTATAAAACAAATTCTGGAGTTTAACAAAAAGAATAAAGACTTTTATCTTCAATACTGCGGTTTGTTTAATTCCCATATTGGAATATTCCAAAAAAAGGGCTTATCTGAAAATGAGATACGTAATTTTCCTTCAGAGGGCGGCGCCAATCCCCAAGATACTATAGAAAATATAACTAATCCATTCCTTCTCATCGATACCACAGCCTCAGAAGCTACAGCAAATTATTTGGTAGAAACTCTTCGAAGAGGCGCTTATATCGTCCTTTCAAATAAAAAACCATTATCTGATAGACAAAAGCAATTTGATACGCTCCACAAACTAGGAAGCAGCAGGTTATTTTATGAAACTACCGTTGGTGCTGGCTTACCAATTATACATACTTTAAAAACTCTTCTGGGAACAGGTGATAAAATAATAAGTATCGAAGGTTGTTTCAGCGGGACATTAGGTTTCATATTCTCTTCACTTGAAGATGGCCTAAGATTTTCCCAGGCGCTGAATTTGGCCAAAGAAAAAGGCTATACAGAGCCTGACCCCCGCGATGATTTAGGAGGATTAGATGTTGCCAGAAAAGCTCTGATCCTCGCAAGACTTATGGGCATGAATTTGGAATTATCTCAAATCAAATTGCAAAAATTATATCCACTCGAATTAGAAAATATTTCTGTTGAACAATTTATGTCAAAAATTCCATCCCTAGATAAAGATTATGAAGAGAGAATAAATAAAGCCCAGAAAAATGGAAAAACACTTCGATATATCGCCCGTATTGCCAAAGACGGTTGCTCTGTCGGACTCAAAGAAGTGTCCAAGTCCACCGATCTAGGAAATTTAAAGGGACCGGATAATATTATTTCTTTTAAAACGAAAAGATATTTTGATAATCCTCTAGTTATCAAAGGTCCCGGAGCTGGTCCCCAAGTGACAGCGGCTGGAGTTTTGGGGGACATTTTAAAAATAGGAGGAATACTATGAAAAAATTAAAAGTCGGTATATTAGGTGCCACTGGCATGGTCGGTCAAAGATTTGCCACCCTTCTTGCCCATCATCCCTGGTTTGAAATTGTTTCTCTTGCTGCATCACCCAATTCCAAAGGAAAGAAATACGTGCTGGCAGTAAAAGGCAAATGGAAAATTGAAGAGCCAATTCCTGATAAATTAAAAAACATAATTGTCAGATCCGTAGTTGAGGATGTGGATTCTATTGTCAAAGATGTGGATCTAGTATTTTCCGCTCTGGACATGGATAAAGAACAGATTAAAAAGGTTGAAGAAGACTACGCTTCAAAAGATGTAGCAGTTGTTTCCAATAATTCTGCCCACCGCTGGACTCCCGATGTCCCCATGGTCATGCCCGAGATAAATTACGAGCATATTAAGCTTATCGATATCCAAAGAAAAAAGCGAGGTTGGAAAAAGGGACTTATTGCCGTTAAACCCAATTGCTCAATTCAATCTTATGTTTCTATCCTTGCAGCCCTTTCTCAATTTAAGCCTTTAAAAGTTTCTGTTACTAGTCTTCAAGCTATATCAGGCGCCGGAAAAACATTCGCCATCTGGCCCGAGATGTTAGATAATGTCATACCCCTGATAGTGGGCGAAGAAGAGAAGTCAGAAAAAGAGCCCTTAAGAATTTGGGGTAAACTAAAAAATGGGAAAATCAAAATGGCCAAGGGACCCAAGATTTCAGCAACTTGTATTCGCGTACCCGTTACCGACGGCCATCTAGCCAGCATATCAGTGAAATTTGCAAAGACACCATCCCGAGAGGATATATTGGAATCAATAAAAAAATTTGGTAATCCCTTGGCAGGATTGCATCTTCCATCGTCTCCCAAGGAATTTATAAAATATCGGGAGGAAGATGATCGTCCTCAAACCAAACTTGATCGAGATTTCGAAAGTGGCATGGGCATAACTATGGGCAGGCTAAGGCCAGATTCACTCTTTGACTGGCAATTTATAGCACTTTCCCACAATACTCTTCGCGGTGCCGCCGGTGGAGCAGTACTTCTGGCAGAACTATTAAAAGCCAAAAAATACCTATGAAGCTCTCCCTCATCGGCATGTCTAATTCCGGTAAAACTTTCTGGTCGAAAAAGCTTGAGGAAAAAGGATTCAGGCGTTTCAGCTCAGATGATTATATCGAAGAAGAATTAGGACCAGAGCTGAAAAAATTAGGATACTCAGGAATTCATGGTGTATCAGCATGGCTAGGTCAACCTTATGAAAAAAGATATTCAAAAAATAGCAAAATTTATTTGAACTTTGAAATTGAATCACTAAAGTTTTTTATTTCCCTAATTGAAAAAAGCCAAGAAAATGCAGTTATAGATACGACAGGAAGTCTAATTTATACTGGAGAGAGTATATTAAACCGATTAAAACAAACAACAAAAATAATCTACTTTGATACTCCCTTATCAATTAAAGAGGAAATGATTCGTTCTTATATCCAGCATCCTAAACCTGTTCTATGGGTAGATGCGTTTTCTCAAAAAGAAGGAGAAAAGGCTATAAGCGCACTAGCAAGATGCTATCCTGATTTACTAGAATATAGGACCACAGCATATAAAAAACTTGCTGATACTACACTCGATTATTTTCAAGTAAGAAAGGGATTTTCTATAAAAGAGTTTTTGGACAAAATTAAATAATATGAAGTATTTACTTCGCTGTGTTTCTTGTAGAAACCAATATAAAGGTACTGAAATTCGCAATCGCTGTAACTGCGGAGAAATATTAGAGGTAGAACAAGATTTCCATCTATTAAAAGGCAATAGTATTAAAAAGCTATTTCAAGAACGATTAAGAACATCGCTGTTTCCCTACCAGAGTGGAGTCTGGAGATATAAAGAATTGCTTTTACCTATAAAAGAGAAATATATTATTTCAAAACCTGAGGGAAATACCAATCTTTATTCGGTAGGCTATGAAGAGTCAGGAGGGTTTGGCTCGATAGGAAAGTATGTCGGAATTGCAAAGATATACCTTAAACACGAAGGAGAAAATCCCACAGGCAGTTTTAAAGATAGGGGAATGACAGTAGGAATTTCGGTAGCAAAAATGCTTGGAATAAAAGCTGTTGCCTGTGCATCAACGGGTAATACCTCTGCCTCTTTATCAAGTTATGCAGCACAAGCTGGATTAAAATGCTTTGTTTTCTTGCCCCAAGGAAAAATATCCATCTCCAAACTGGCCCAATCAATTGCTTATGGTGCGATAAATATCCAAATCGATGGAGATTTCGACGAAGCTCTGCTATCAGTCGAGAGACTAAGTAAAGATTTTGGGCTATACCATCTCAACTCGATCAACCCATTCCGCATCGAAGGGCAAAAAACAATTATCTTCGAACTTTTGCAACAATTAAATTGGCAAGTACCAGATTGGATCATCTTACCAGGAGGTAATTTAGGCAACACCTCAGCAATTGGTAAAGGATTGCTTGAACTTAGAAAGTTACAGAATATCAATAAATTACCTAAGATAGCCGTCATCCAAGCCTCTGGCGCCGATCCTTTTTATCAAAGCTTCAAAACCGGCTTTAAAAAAAGATTAAAAATAGAAGCAAATACATTGGCAACAGCCATTAGGATTGGAAACCCAGTCAGTATCTTAAAAGCCCAAAAAGTAATACAAGAAACCGAAGGTGTTGTTGAACAAGTGACTGATCAGGAAATTTTGGATGCCAAAGCTATAGTTGATTCCTCAGGTATCGGCTGCGAGCCAGCTTCAGCCACCACAGTTGCCGGTTTGAAAAAATTAATTATCAAAAAAATTATTAAAAAGAGCGATTTTGTAGTCGGTATTTTAACCGGCCATCTACTTAAAGATACCGATACAACGATCAAATATCATCAGGAGACTTTATCAAGTATCAAAAGCCACTTTGGCAATAAAGTAATTGAAACAAACCAGAAAAATATAAAAAAGATTATAGAAAGTTGGTTATGAAGCGAGGGGTTTGCCGTCTTTTTTAAAGTATCTATGGTGGACTTCTTGAGTTAGTTCCGCGCCCTTTTGTTGAATTGATTCTATATTGGTTAAAGCCTGATCCATCTTACTAGCCAGTTCTTCAGTGACTATCTCCTTTTTTTCTTCCACTTTTTCAATCGCTTTTTCTTTTACTTTTTCCGCCACTTTTCTCAGTTCCTCACCTTTTTCCTGTAGTTTTAGTATCGTTTCTTCGAGGTCTTCTTCGACCAGTTCTCCTTTTTCCAATACTTTTTCCGCCAACTTCTTCCCCTCTTTCGTTCCCATGAGTGTAACGATAATGGCCCCGACAAACCCGCCCAGGAATAATCCCAGCCAAAAGTTGCCATTATTTCTCTCCTGCATTTTTATCCTCCTTTTTGGCAAATATACTAAAAATCTTTAAAACCCCTTTAAGTCCGGTGGTAAATCCGGATATCTCATTAAATGATCTGCCTATACTTCCGGTAACCATTGTTGCATCCTCCATCATCTTATTCATTTTCTCAAACATTTTCCTAACTTCCCTTAATATAAAAACAACCTGAATGCCTATAACGATAAGAAGTATGGTAAGTGCAGTCACGACTGTAAAAAGAAGAATTTGTGTGGTATCTATCATAGGCAGGTATAGCCATTATACTAACAATTTAGAAATTATCAACCGCCATAATATCAAGGATTTTCGATTTGTATCGTACGTGTTACTTTGGTTTTCTTACCTAATTTGCTTTGCGATTCTATGGACAGAGTATTTACACCCGGATTGACTACAATATCCTGTTTAAAAGCGCCTTTATCATCAACCTCTACTTTTTGATTATTGATAAAAAGTTGGGCGTCTTTATCGGTAATACCGCTGATGGTGATAGTATTTTTATTAAATACCTCTCCCTCTTTTGGACTAATTACACTTAGCTCTGGTGCCCCGGTAAATGCTCTATATTGAGATACCAGATAGAAAACAAAAAGAAAAAGAAAAATAAAAGTTGCTAAAAAAACGATTTTCTGTGGCGTAATCCGAAGGAGCGGTTCTTCTAATGGTTCAGCCATATTATCAGGTAAGACTTTGGACTTCTCGACTTCGGTATATTGTCTTCTAAATATCGCCACCATCTCCTCAGCCTTGAGCCCCAGAAAATTACTATAGTTTCGTAAAAATCCTTTGATATACGTGGGAGAATGCAATTTTCCCCAATCATTTTTTTCCAGAGCCTCCAAATATTTCTTTCTTATCTTTGTCCGCCTCTCTATCGTCTCAAAATCCAGATTCTTCTCCTGACGTGCTTTCCTTAATATTTCCCCTACAGTTTTCATAGGAATAATTTTAACACATGTAGGTTAGATGTATTAACCCACCCTTGAAAAGTG
>OBEQ010879084.1_pt1 | contig 12363 bp, 22 predicted proteins | sample 1670901 | NCBI WGS metagenome assembly OBEQ01 (sample SAMEA104232315, study PRJEB22302) | groundwater metagenome | biome: forest; feature: aquifer; material: groundwater | place: USA | collected 2011-08-07 | depth 5.4 m | reverse complement strand
TTTTAATCTCTGCTCACGGAAACAGCTTAAGAGCTCTGGTTAAATATTTGGACGGGATTTCCGACTCCGATGTTGAAAATTTGGAAATGTCAACGGTAGAATTAATTATTTATAGAATTGATAATAATGGAAAAGTTGTCTCAAAAGAAATAAGACACACAACTACAATATAACTGCAGGCACTAAGCAACTATGTCGGAACTTATTATATGCACCACCAGTATATTTACGCAAGTTAGAAGACTGTTTCTATTCGTGCTTGATCCCTAATTACACTAGAAGTCAGTATAAAATTTATACATATAAAACCCATCTTACTTACTTGATTAAGAAGCACATTGCCATCCTTAGAGTCCCAAATATATTTCTTAGACATCATTTGATGCTCGCTGTGTTTCCCCATTTCTGCAACAGATTCTTTAAGGATTTTATTAAAAATATCATCTGACAAGCTTTTATCGTTAGTCATATTTTGAGCTGAAATCTTATATATAATGTCATCAGTAGAGCCAATAACTAAATCCCATGTTCCACCCATAAAATTTATATCAGGTGAGTTGTAGAATTTTTCGTTTCTTAAAGTTCTTTTAATCCCTGCGGAATTGAACTCTGAATATTCCTCGTCTGTAAATTCTGTTAAACCCTCTGCCTCTTTGATAGGTTGCCTAAGGTGATAATTGAAAATTTTAGTTATCATTATTTATATAATTATAATTTATCATTCTCACCAATAATTATACTATAACTACAGTTCTAAATTTATTATTGGCAAATTTATCAGTTTAGTGTCAAATATCTCTTTGCCATTCCATTCGATCTTAAGTTTAAATTCTCTCGTTTGTCCATTTTCTTGATATTGCCTGAAATAAAGAATTGAAATACCCTTGTTAAGAACACTCATTTCATCTAAGTCCATTATATTAGGGGCAGTCAATTTAATAAATCTACCTTGCTCCTGCTTAACTTCAATTAAATCAAGATAGACTGTTTGATGAGGAAGTATATCCTTTGGTTTAGTGTCGCCATGTGTCCATCTCATCGGAGCTGGGATTATATTTCTGGAATTAGTACTTTCTACTATATCTTCAATATCGATCTGAACATTTCTCGCAATATAATTGCTGTCATTAACAATTTGCAGACGATATAAATATTGATATTGCTGAAAATTTCTAATTACTTTAATGGCTTCAACATTTGATTTTTGAACCCATCTGTTCCATGGTTGAATTAGGTATGCAACAATTAGAGCAACTCCAATACTAAGAAAGGCTGTGATTATTTCGGGAATAAATGAAAATTGATTTTGATTTAAATTCTTAAGTGGCTCTAAATTGCTTGCTATTTTCCTTAACAATTCAGAAGCTGTGCTGTCCATATTTATGAAGTATTATAGCATTAAATAATATGCATATATCAAATCATATCAAGCAGGAATTAAGCAATTATGTTGGAACTTATTATATGCAACATCAATATGCTTTTGCAACAAGATAATTTAGGCTTTTATTGAATTTATATGCTAAAATAGCAGGGTGAAAAAAGACGATCATGTAGTTGAAAGTCATTCTAACATTCCGTGGTTGCTTATTGTATTTTTAATAGCTATAACCTTCGCTTTCTTTTCCTGGGCTTATAGAAGCATGCCTCTTAATTTGTTTGAACTTCTTACTGATAGTTTCAACAAAATTGCTCTAGGAGTATCCGCAATTCTTGCAGTATTTGTAGGTCAAAACTATGTTTCCAAACAAGAAGAAGGAGAAAAAAAGATAAGGGAATACAAAAAAAATTACCCACATGAGAAATTTGGAAAAGATTGGGAAATTGTTGAACCTAAAAGTCTCCCGGGCGCATATTATATTTTTGAAAATAAAAAAAATATTGTACGCCATATACTAAATATGAAAACGGTATATGATTTGGGATGGCATGTTTACCTAAATTCGTCTAAGAAGATCGATGATAAGATATTTCGTTCTTATAAAGTAGGTAACAGAATACGCACGCAAGGAGATGCAGGAGAGTAGTAAATTTCAAAAATTTCTAAACCAATGTTACTTCGAATGTGGGAAGTTCAAGACTGAATTTTTATTCATTTTCAGTAGATTGTTTTGGAAATAAACTACCCAATATTATATAGTAAAAAATTCTTTTTATTACTTCCAGAACTATCCCAATAATGAGGAAAGCAATAAAGCTGTAGATAATTACTTGTGCCCAACCGCCACCAGCTGAAATGCTTGGGCTTACATCAAACAAATTATTTGTGATCTTTTTATTTAAAAAAATATCTAAACCACCTTGTATTTCTTCCTTTGAAATTTCACATACTTGTTGTAATTGGCTTCTCTTGGAGTCGGGTAGTATGTGGCTCGGTGGAAAATCTTCCGGCACGAAAAAGATTCCAGCCTCATCAGCAGTGAATGTTTTCTTATTACCATAATTACATTTTATAGTTGTTGCAGAGTTATCTACCGAAGAATACGGCTTATTAGAAATATAAACGATAAAAACAACAATAAGCAAAACAAAAATTGAGACTATTACATAAGAAACCTTTAGCAATCTGTACCATGCCTGATCATTTAACTCACTTGTTGTTTTTAACTTTGTCATACATTTTAATCCATAACCGCTTGCTCAACAATTTCTTTGTGATCTACTCCTCTTTTCCAAAAAATTGGGTCAACCCTAAATGATTCCATTTCATCGTCTGGATATTGGTAAAGATATTTCATTAAATGTTCCGATTCAGTCGTATCAGGGTTTAACCATTTGTCCTCATCCATCTTTTTAAGAATAGCTGGCATCCGAGGATGGACTTTACCAACGATATCATTCGCTGGTACTGTAATCAAGGAGTAAGTCTGTATATCTTTCCCTGATTTTGGATCTTTCCAATTTGAATATACTCCTGCAACGCCAAAAGGCTCCCTTGATTTAAACCTAAAATACCAAGGAATTGAAGGCTTTACCGATTTGTCAGGTTCATAAAAAAAATTCATTGGGATTAGACATCTTCGTTCGGAAAATGCTTTCTTAAATGAAGTTTTTTCTGCAACAGATTCTGATCTGGCATTAATTAGAGAGTATCCAATACTCCTATCCTTAGCCCAGACCGGTAACAGTCCCCATAGCATTAAAACTATTTGGTTTGGAGAGTGGGTAATAATTACGGGATTCTCTACCCCCGGAGACACATTATAATTCTGACCATAGCCATCCAATGTGTTTTGAATATTAAATCTTTTGTAAAACTTTTTCTTGTCCCGAATAGTAAATCCGTATCGACCACACATGCTTTAGTATTTTACCACATCAAATTGCCATAGTTTGATAGTTTTGGTCGTATTGTTTTATTTCGTATTATGTTCTACTTTATTTCTATATGCTGACAAAGGTAAATCAACAAGTATCAGTTATAACAATTTATGATAAAGATGCTGGAACGGTTCATCCATATAGCATTAAATGGAGTGGGAAAACATACAAGATTAAGAATTTTGGACACGATCACCCAATTAGAATGGGGAGAAATATCTGCCATATCTTTAGTGTTTCTACAGATTCGCTTGCTTTTCGTTTAAGATTTGATTCTGAAACCATGCACTGGACATTAGAGGAGGTATCAGATGGATATTAATAAAAATAAACCACTTACAATGCACATAGATTTAAATAGCGCATTTGCCTCAGCTGAACAGCAGGCAAATCATCTTCTTCGTGGAAAACCACTTGCAATAGGAGCATATACCAGTCCAAAAAGTATTGTGATCTCTCCAAGTATAGAAGCAAAGAGAATGGGGGTAAAAACAACAATGAGAATTATGGATGCAAGGTTACTTTGCCCCAATCTAATTGTAAGAGCTCCTCATTATGACTTGTATGAAGATATTTATGTAAGACTTGGAAAACTTTTTAAGGATTACAGCAATAAGGTATCGGCTCTTTCGGTTGACGAGGCAGTAATTGACTATAAAGAGACACCTAGTCTTGATTTAGTAAGTATCGCAAAAGAAATTAAGTATAGATTGAAAACTGAAATTGGTGACTGGCTACAGTGTAATATTGGTATTAGCACTAATAGATTCTTAGGTAAATTGGGTGCTTCATTTAATAAACCTAATGGGCTTACTGTTATTGATCATAAAAATCTATTAGATGTTTATCAAAAAGTGTCCCTGACTGACTTAAGTGGAATTGCTGAAAGATACAAAGAAAGGTTAAATAATCATGGTATTTTTACTCCAACTCAATTCCTGAAAGCAGATTTAATTACCTTGAAAAAATTCGTTTTCAAGAGTATTGTTGGTTTTTATTGGCATCAAAGACTTAGAGGAATTGAGATTGACGATGTCCTTCATCCGAGAGGCACATATGGACATGATTATAGTTTAAAGAGAAAAACTGACGATCCAAGAGAACTCTGTAAATTGTTGATGAAGCTATGCGAAAAAACAGGCAGGAGATTAAGAAAGAATGGCTACAAAGCAAGTGGAGTTCATCTTTGGATTGGATTTGCTGATCATACAGGATGGCATAAAGGGAAAAAGTTTGATACTGAAATATACTCAACCTCTGATATATACAAGAGAATAATCTGGTTACTCAATCAAGCTCCACGAGATGTGGTTGCAAGTATTGGAGTCAGTGTATTTGATTTGGAAAGAAAGAGCCTACAGGAATCTTTATTTGATTACAGAGAGGATCAAGTTGAGGAAGCAAGAGATGAGCTTAATAATCGCTATGGAGAGTTTAAAGTTATTCCTGCAACAATGATGGGGCTAGAAGATACAATAATTCATCGGGTTTCTTTCGGAAGCGCAAAGGATATTGAGGACTTATATAATTAATATAATCTTCAGATGTACTTATTAAGTTTAAATTGCTAAAATGAGCCGAAATGAAGATACTTAAAACGGGAAGATGTCTTTTACCTTAACTCCTAAAGCATTTGCAATTTTGTAAAGAGTTCTGAGCGCCGGCGTTCTCTTAGCAACTTCTATATACTGAATATACTTAGAACTTACTTCTGTTTTCTCTGCTAGTTCATACTGTTTTAACCCTGCTTTTTTCCTAAGATTTTGTATTCTTTTTCCCAGCCTGCGATCCTTTTCAGTGGCCATACTTTTTAGGGTAACAAGGAGTAACCCCATATTAAACCCACTGACTGTATCCTTTTAGCTTCGCTTATGAGCTTGTTATCTCTAACTGTTAATGTTATAATTCCAGCTATGAAAACGTTCTATATTTTAGGCAGAAAAAAGCTAATTGTTATTTCAGTGGTAGGAATCGTTTTGCTTACTTGTATTGGAGTTACCACTTTTAAAAAATCAGAAGTAAAAGGTGCTTCAATAGTTTTCAAACACTCTCCTACTCAGGTTCTTACCCCTACTACCAGCCCAACTAGCGAGCCGAATTTAACTAGAACGATCAATCACGTAATTATACTGCCTACATCAACACCAATTCCTCAAGCCACAAATGCACAAACGCAAACTTTTAATAATACTGTGATACAAACTACACCTATACCACCATATAGCCCACCAGCTTCAACTACGAATAATTCCTACAATGACTTCATGATTCAACAAGATAACGCAGCTATAGAAGCGCTTCAACAGCAGGAGGAACATTGTAAGTTGGTGAGACTACAGGAGGATGCTCAAGCAGCTCCTTATTTTGCTCAAAGAGATTTTTTATATCAACAATTAAAATACAACCCTTCAGTACAGCGTGAGATTGATGCAGTGCAAGCTCAAATATTGGCAGTTTATAGCGATCCCGTTTGTCACTAACATGGCTATTTAGGTATGAAAAATAACAAGACTCAACTCAATAAAACTTACATCATAATTGCAGTAATTGTTGGAGTTGCAATTCTTGGTTTTGGCATATTGAATTTTGTTTCAAAAGAAAAGGATCGTCAACTAGAACAATTAAAACTGCAACAAGGTCAAACGACAGAACAAATGAAAATTAAAGCGAATCAAGATGCTCTAAAGAATTGTTTGCAAGAAGCGGAAGATAAATTTACCAGACTTATGGATACAAATAGTATTCCAGCACCATTACCAAGCTATCCCGATACTCGTCAATGGAACAATAACGAAGTAGCAAACAGTACTCAGAAGACACTTGAAGGTGATAAAGCGCTCTGTGCAAAACTTTACGGAAAGTGAAGCAAAACAAGGATAAGCTAACAAGTGATGAGATAAATAAAGACTTAAATGAGTAAGTTTCTTAACTATGATTAAAATTATCATAAATAAAGAGTATTATGTGGCCGTGTTTGGACTTTTTGGTATTGTTAATTTTCTTTTCCCAGGTGGTTTTTGGATCGGTTTTTTTATGAAAGGAGAGAGTGTAGGCGAAGTGCAAATTGTTGGGGCAATTCTTCTTGTAGGTGCTGTTATATTGTATTATATGCCAACGAAGGAAGACTAAAGCTCTCAAAGCAGGTAAATAATTTAGAATAAAAAAAACTGATTTAGATAAATTTATTGGCTCAAAATAACTTATGGAAACTACTGTAAACAAAAAAAAATCAAATATGACAATGTGGATTGCTATTGTTCTAGTTGCATTTTTTGCATACTTCTTAGGTGTATCAAACAGGAATGTATTGGGTGTTAAAAATACTCCGAGCAACGAATCCTCAACATCTATGAGCGCCTCAGCTTGCTCATCACTCCTTGAATCATTCAAAAAAAGTCAGACTTTAACACCAACAGATTTTGGCAGCAAAATAACCTCATATATACAATACTGCTATCCTATTACTGGAGCCGGCTCATTAGGAGGTGCAGGTCTTTTGATAAATATAGGAGGAGGGGATGGATTTTCCACTTATTATATGCTTTGCAATACACCTTATGGATATAAAAATAAAATTTATTGTGAACCCCAAATTGAATATTTTGGTTATATTCAAAATGGCCCATTGGGAACAATTACCTGTTGGATTAATAATACTCGTTGCAACTTTTTTTCAGACGCTCAGTCTATAAACGAACCAACCCCACCAACGAATCAACCTATTGTTTTCCATGTAGGTTATGGTGATAGCAAAAAATTTTTGAACTGCACGCCCGTTGCTAACCCTACCTCCTATCCTGCATTTGCATTGGGCATATCACCCACTCCAACACCAGAGCCACCCACTTACCATTATTCTTGTCAGCTGTATTAAGTCGGACGTACCTGTCATTAAGAGTATAAAATATTAAAGCAATAATTATTGCCCGAGTTGGCACGGGAGAACAAAAAAGAAGCAGGAAAATCCCTATCTGCCCAGAAGATAACTTTTATTATAAACCAGATAGCAGCCAAGGGATTTGTAAAATTCCTAATTTTTAACTGCCGTAAATATGATAAATAAACTTGTCTTACGAGCATTGATAATAGGTATTGCTCTCGTTGCAGTTGCTTACATTGTAGCTAAAAATTCTCCCAAACCCGTAGCCTCCCTGTCACCTACACCTACTCCGATTTCATCACCTCAATCAAACCAACCAAAAAATTCTTATCCTACAAATGTTGCAAGGCAGCATACTGAATTTACTTGTTTTGATCCTACTGTAGGACAAGGAGCCCCTTGCGTACAAGATACACACAATCCTGCAATTTGTGTTGATATTGCTAATGGTCACGCCTTTCGCTGTATCGATACGTTCGTTATAAAATAGCACTTCTTCTAATCTCTAGTTTTCCGAATCCATAAAAAAACCTGGTGGTATAATATATAGGAATGAAAGATAAACTAACTTTAAAACAAAGAAGATGGTTAGATCTATATATTGAAACAGGAAATGCTACTGAGGCAGCTATGCAAGTATACAACTGTAAGAATAGAAATTCAGCCAAGGTTATTGGTTGTGAGAACTTAACTAAACTTAACTATTCAGATCTTCTAACCGCTGAAGGCTTATCTGATGATTTACTTCTTAAAGGTGTTAGGAATGGGTTAAATGCAAGCAAGTTAACATCCTCAGGTAAAGAGATGCCGGACCTACTAATTAGATATAGATATTTAGAATTAGCCCTAAAGCTCAGAGGAAGACTAACCAGCAAGATAGACGTTACCTCAACGAGTAAAGAAATTAGATTCCCAACTGTGTATATTCCCCAAGAAGTAGACTAAAATAGCAGGTAAGTAGCAATAAAGGAACAATAAAAATGATCTAGAACATTTTAAAAAATTGATATTAATATGAATATTTCTGCACAAGATGAAAGTAAATTTATCATAAAAGCTATCAGAAGGCGGTTATTTGGCAATCAATTTGATGATGAAATAGGAAAAGCAGATAAGGAAGAGCTTTATTGGGAGAAAAAATCGTTAAAACGACAACTTGGCGAGCTTAAAAGAGAGCTTTCAGAAACACAGAATGGCTCTCAGTTATCAGAGGAAGAGCAGTTAAAAGTTGTTACAAAATATATAATTAATGGACTTTTACCACCAAATGGTTATCCAAAAATTAAGAATGCTAAGAAACAAAAACGATTACTGAAACTATTATCAAGAGGAGAAAAATCGAAAAAGTATTTAGAGGAAAAGGTTCCAACACGAAATTTAAAAGATTTAAGAAGAGATACGAATAAAACATTGAAGGGTTGCATGAAGCAGATAGATATTAAAGTAGTCTCTTGTAAGGATGGCAAAATGCCAGGTTTTTATAAAATAAAAATCACACCAATTGAAAATCATTAATTTCTAAAAATAGTCTCTATTTCGTATTAACTTCGCACCTAGTTTGCAACCTTTTTTATGTCTTCTGAACCTAATTTCGCACTTTAAAATTCTTGTCATCACCCAAATAAATGTGTCATAAACTTTTATGTGCAGTGGATTACAAACAGATTAAAAAGCGAGATTAGGAAAGTGTTTGAACCTCGTTATAAACGCACCTTAACCGATAATGAAGTTCTAGAAATAGCAGAAAACTTAACCGGAGCGATAGAAGAGATTTTGAAATTGAAATGGAGACAAAGATATGAAAATAATTAAAGGTGAGAAATTAGAATTAATAGCAAAACTTACGGGCGGAGTTGAAATAAAAGCAAATCTTAACAACTGGGTATTATTTATAGCTCCCCGAAATTATTCCTACTATGCAACCCTAGATCCCCTTTTTATTGATCTACTTAATTACAAAATAAAACAATATGCATTTAATAACAAAAAAAAGGATATTGAATCATTGGCAGAAGTAATAGGAAAAGCGAGGAAAGAAATAGTAGGAATTATGAAACTCCTAACGACTATCAATACATCCTGATTTGACTTGCTGTGAGATGCATGGAGATATGAAATATGGAAAAAACGACTAATACTACTACTGAGTACAAAACAAGAGATCTGGGCGAGGCGGGAGCATTAATTCTTGAACAACAAAAATTGACAACAATTGAAAGACAAGAAAAGATTTGTTGGTTTGTCTTTGAAGACAAAAACACATGCCAAAAACTTTCCAATAAGTATTTCTTCGGAAATCTTCTTGTAAGTGCCCGGGAATATAAAGAAACGCTGGATAGACTCAAAAACAGGATCTTTGCAGAAGATTAATATGCTAACCATAGATGATATTGAAATTAAAATTAAAAAATACGACAGAGAAAAACAGATAATTATTGTAAATATTATGATTTGTGAAAAATTAGAAATTCGAGGATTTAGGGTTCGATATGGTCGAACCAAATATTCTCCAAATACTCCAATATGGATAGCTTCTCCACCTTCAATAAAAATTAGATCGAAGTATTTTTGGATTGTCGAATTTAAAGATATTGATCTTTGGGTTGAACTAGAAAAAAGATTGATTAATGAAGCAAGGTCTTATACTAACAAAACCATATAGTTACTATATATGTAACAGTAATATTACTGTAGTAATCATCTAAGTAACGTATAAATAGAGTTATGGTAATAATATTGTCAGAAGTAATAATACAGTTATGAAAAAACAAAGATTAAGTAAATTACAAAAATGGATTTTGAGGAATTGCTATCAAGAAAAGGGTGGCCAAATTTACAAGGCAATGAGGAAAGAAGATGTTTTCAGATTTTTTAAGAATACTTATTTCATTGGAAGCACTGAGCTGGTCATTAACGATAACTTCAAGGCTTTTATGCCTCCATCCGAATACAACAAAGCTCATGCAACGATTAGCAGGAGCTTGAAAGGACTAAGAGATAAGGGGTTTGTAAAGCTAATTGGTAAAAAAAGCGTAGCTCAACCGGATTATGAAGGAACTATGGAATTTGCAAGTAAGTACAAGACAAAAGAGGAGCTAGAAAAAGCGATGGAAGGAATGGGTATTGAGGAGATGATGAAAATGACGAATAAGATTAGCTTAGAGAAGAAAGTTGATGTTGCAGTTGAATTGGTAGGTGCTGATAAAACCAACATAAGAATTGTTGAATTAACAGATCTAGGGATAGAAAAGACCAAGGAACTCTTAAAGTTAAGTTCCTAGCTTTTAACTAACTTAACAATAAGAAAGGAGGTGGAAACATGACCAGAAATGAAATAATCGAACTTCTCATAGAAGATCGTATAAATGAATGGGTTCATGCAAGATGCGATGAAGGATTAGAAGAAATTCTTTATTCTGGATGGAAAGGGTTTGATGACTATACGGATCAAGAACTCCAAGAAGCATTTGAATATCTTTGTGAAGACAATTTTGACAAAGAAAATGCAGAAAAAATAAGAGTTGAAAAGATGCGACTAAACTTGTAAGATAAGAGTTGAGCTCAGATATTCCGGTTGGGATTTTTAATGCCCTCATTGGACAGATCCTAATCGGTCTGAGCTCACCAGTGGGGGCATTTGAGTTATGGAAACAAAATATTTTATTTATTGTAGGAAATCTTCAGAAGCTAAAGACCGTCAGGCTCTTTCAATAGAGGCACAACGTCGTGAGCTGACAGAATACGCACAAAGGAACAATTTAAAAGTAATTCAAGTATTTGAAGAGTCTCAATCTGCTTATAAACTCGGGCGACCTATTTTTGACAACATGATGAAGCTATGCGAAGAAGGGCTTGCAAATGGAATACTTACATGGAAACCAGATAGACTTGCCAGAAATGCATTAGACGGCGGCAGAGTAATTCAAGCACTCGATGATAAGGTAATACAGGAAATACGGACTCCTTACGAAATATTTAAACAAGAAGATAATAGAATGATGCTTTATGTGCTTTTTGGCATGTCAAATGACTTTTCAAGACAAATAAGCGCTAATGTTAAACGAGGAAACCGCCAGAAATATGCCAGAGGAGAATTTTTAGGAGGCTTTGCGCCTGTCGGATATACTCACGCAAAGGTAGGAAATTCAAGAAATATCATCTTAGACCCAATAAAAGCTCCGCTAGTTAAGCAAGCATTTGAGGAATATGCGACAGGTAAATATTCTGTTATGCAGATTCTAAATCAAGTTCACAAATGGGGACTAACAAGCGTTACAGGAAGAAAATTTCTAAAAAGTGAGATGTATAGACTTTTAAGAACTCCTGTTTACTACGGAGTTTACAAGCATGGAGGAGAAACTCATCAAGGTAGCTACGAACCACTCATAAGCAAGAGCTTATTTGACCAAGTACAAATAGTTTTATCAAACCGCGGTAAGCCAAGAAATCAAGATTGGATACATACCTACAAAGGACTCATCAAATGCTCAAACTGTGGCTGTGCAATCACCGCAACCACAAAGGTTAAGCATTATAAAAGAACTAGTAGAAGTGCAAGTTATACTTATTATCATTGCACAAGAAGACGCGGTAAATGCGACCAGTCCCCTGTCACCGAAGAGGAGCTTGAAAAAATGCTTTATGCTAATATTTCAAGAATTTCCATAGACAAAGAGGTGTGGGATTTAGGAATAAAACTCTTAAAAGCTAAAAATTCCGCTGAATTTGATATACATCATAAATTGAAATTCCAATTTGAAATTAAGTTATCAAAAATTGATAAGAGTCTGGAAAAACTTCTATCGCTGAGATTAAGCGAGGAAATAACAGCGGATGAGTATGCCGTACAGAAAAAAATTCTAATTGATAAAAAATTAGAGTTGAAAGAAAAAATTGAAGATAGAGACCAGACATCTTCCAATTGGTTAGAACTAGCAGAAAATTTCTTTGAAACTGCCTATCAGGCGAGAGAAATCCTGGAAAGTAATGATTTAGAAGCAAAGAGAAATTTAGTAAGAAGTGTCGGTTGGAACCTCTTTTTGAAAGATAAAAATCTACAATTTAGCTTCAAAGAACCCTATGATGTGCTCCTTCAGCCCGAAATGCGAAGCGATGTGCAGGGACGCTCAGATTCGAACTGAGAAAAGCAGTTTTGGAGACTG
>OBEQ010333650.1_pt1 | contig 12364 bp, 7 predicted proteins | sample 1670901 | NCBI WGS metagenome assembly OBEQ01 (sample SAMEA104232315, study PRJEB22302) | groundwater metagenome | biome: forest; feature: aquifer; material: groundwater | place: USA | collected 2011-08-07 | depth 5.4 m | reverse complement strand
GCAATCCCCGAAAACTCTGGGATAGGAAATGCCAGAAATGTAACAAAGACATCCAGACGACGTATCCCCCCGAGCGTCCCGAGATCGTGTATTGCGAGGAATGTTACCTAGCCTCGATCTATTGAAGACAAGAATGTAGAAGCTTCACTGAGATAGGATCTTCTCCTCTAATCGCGGTAAGCGCTTTATTTCGATGTCATCAAGCCTCTCATCAATGTTCTGCAATGCCGTCATAATCATTCTATGTCTGTTGTCTTCTCGTTTGTCCAACGCCTTTAATTCCATGTGGACATCCTGAATCCCTTTACTCAATTCTATGCGAATGTCCCGAATTTCATTTGTCAGCACATTTTTCACATGCTGGAGATGCTGGAGCACCGTACGGAGGGTGATGGCCTTCGCTTTCGAGCGCTTCTTCATATGAGATCCAGCATACTACCTCTCGGGAATGCTCTTCACAATTTTCGTTGAATCATTCTCGGCTATGCTCACCCCATGCAACGTACGTGTTCCGCCACCGGGTGGAACTTCGAGCCAACGGCACAGGAAATGGCCATGCGACAAAAACTCGGGGTTGAGGGCGAGCCGGACCTGCATCCCGTTTTTCGTTTCATGCTGCTCGGTTCTTTCTGGCAACACTGGAACCTCTACAAGCGCACGTGCGGAAGGACGGGCAAGTCGATCATCTCCGTGTATCCCGAAGATTGTCCTTATCCCGTATGGCACAAGGACGAATGGATGAAACATGCCGATCCGCCCGGGGCTGATTTCGAGCCGGGCAAGCCCGTCTTTCAGCAAATGTGGAACGTCTTCACACGATCACCCATCGCACACAATGTCGGTGTGGGAAACGAGAACTGTGAGTACACCGATGACTGGTGGTATTCGAAAAACTGCTATCTGAGTCACTCCGGCTACAAATGTGAGGATTTGAGGTATTGCTATCGGATGCTCAACACTCGGGATTCTCAGTTCTGTGTGTTCACCTTCGATAGTGAGCGATGTGTCGACCTCATCAACAGTCACAGCTGCTTTCAAGTCCTCCATTCATTCAACTGCTGGCAGTGTTCTGACTCCGCTTTCCTCTACGATTGCAGGAACTGCACTCACTGTATGTTCTCCTGTAACTTGCGAAACAAACAATACTGCTTTGCAAATGAACAGCTGACGAAAGAAGCATATGAACAAAAGGTAAAGGAATGGGACTTCCGTTCACGTAAGGTCTACGGGCGAGCGAAACAAGCGTTCCGGCGGATGATGCGGGAGCAGGCATGGCATCGCGCGCTCCTCGTCGATCGGTCCGAACAATCGACCGGCAACTATCTCGATCAATGCAAAAATTGCCATGATTGTTATTTCACAGACGGACTGGAGGATTGCATGCACATCCTGCGCGGCTCGAATGCGCGTGATGCCCTTGACTGCATCGGCCCGGCTTTCGAGACGGAATTGATTTACTGCACGACGAATCCGCAAAGCCAATGTTACGAGGTGAAATACTGCTGCGACATCACGGAGTGCAAATGGATGGAGTACTGCGCACATTGTTTCCAATGCGAACACTGTTTCGGATGCTGCGGACTCGTCGGGAAGAAGTATTGCATCTTCAACAAGCAGTACGCACCCGAAGAGTATGAGAAGCAGAAGAAAACAATCATCGCCGCAATGAAGGCGGAGGGCACATACGGACAATTCTTCCCCGGTTCGTTCGCGGCAACTCCCTACGAAGAAACCATCTCGGGCTTCTACTGGCCGCTCTCCCAAGAAGATGCGGTGAAATTCGGCTTCCGCATTCGTGAGAAGAAAATAACGAGATCCTCGGATACGCTCGATGCATCGGCAATTCCCGATCAGAGTGACGAGGCGGATGCATCGATCACGAAGAACATTTTCTGGGACGCCGCCGCAGGGCGCCCCTTTCAGATACAAGCAGCGGACATAGATTTTTCCCGAGCCCTCGGCGTGCCTCTACCCAACACCTACTACGCACGTCGACTGCAAGAGAACTTCCGACTCATCCCCTTCAACGGCACGCTGCGTCAGACGACCTGCGGGCGCTGCGGGAAACAGACAACGACGAGCTGGCCCAAGGAGTACGATGGTCGGATTTTATGCGAGGAGTGCTATCTTACCGAGGTATACTGACTTCCAATGGAGAAAACGTGTCGTCGATGCCAGGCATACTTCACGATCCATCCCGACGAGGAGGTGTTTTTAGAGAAGCTGACATTCGTCTTCGGTACCACGACGATGCACCCGCCTTTGCCGGTGCACTGTCCCGAATGCCGTCTGCAGATCCGGACATCTCACCGCAACGAGCGATACCTCTACAAGAATCGATCCGCACTGTCCGGCAAAGACATCGTCTCGATCTACGCTCCTGAACCGATCACCGATGGGCCGCCCAATGTCTACGCGCAGGAAGAGTGGCGCAGCGATGCCTGGGATCCCCTAACGTACGGCCGAGATTTCGACTTCAACCGGCCTTTCTTCGAACAGATCGGAGAACTGCACCGGGCGGTGCCGTGCATGGCGCTCATCAGCATCGGCAATGACAACTCCGCATTCACGACCGGGACCGGCTACTGCAGAAATTGCTACCTCATCAACTCCTCGGAGAATTGCGAGGAATGCTACTATGGGAAGCTTTTCCAGAAAAGTAAGAGCTCCGTCGACTGCCACTACCTCTACGATTCGGAACTCAGCTACGAGTGCTTCAGTTGCTATGGCTGCTATGCCTGTCAGAATGTCTCCTTCAGTCAAAATTGCCAGGACTGCTTCTTCTCCAGCAACCTGCGCTCCTGCAAAAACTGCTGCCTTTGCACGAACCTTGATCACAAGGAATACCATTTCCAAAACAAACCGCTTTCGCAAGAAAAATATGAAAAGCGTTTGCAGGAATTCCGCGGATCCTTCAAGCACACCGAGCAGATGAAGCAACTCTACGGGAACGCGACGTACTCGATGATCCGAAAATTCGCCAACATCGTGAACGGGGAGAACTGCACGGGCGACTATATCGAAAACGCCAAAAACTGCCTCGATTGCTACGACGTCAACGACAGTGAAGATTGCCGCTACGTGACGGTTGGCGTCAACGTGAAGGACAACTACGACTGCAGCAACATGTACCTCAAACCCGAACTCTGCTACGACACGCTCGGAACAATCGAGGTCCACACCATCGCCTACTGCCTTTTCGTTTTCCACTCGCAACGCCTCCTCTATTGCGATTACTGCTTCAATTGCAAGGACTGCTTCGCCTGCAGCGGCCTCACCCACAAGCAATACTGTGTTTTCAATAAACAATACATGAAAGAGGAGTACGAGAAGCTCGTGCCCCAGCTCATCGCGTCCATGAAGAAAACCGGAGAATGGGGACTGTATTTTCCGCCACACTTGAGTCCCTTCGGTTACAACGAATCTGTCGCGAGCGAGTATCTACCACTCAGCAAATCAAAAGCGCAAGCGCAGGGTTTCCATTGGCGCGAGGAAAATACGAAAGATTTCCGGCCACAGACCGTGACATTGCCGGATCACATCAATGATGCGACCGACGCCCTTGTCCAAGAAGTCCTATGTTGCGTCACCTGCGGCAAAAACTACCGCATTATTCCTCAGGAACTGGCCTTCTACCGCCAGAACATGGTTGCCCTCCCGCGCCGCTGTCCCGATTGCCGCTACACAGAGCGCTTGCAACTTCGCAACCCCCGCAAGCTATGGAAGCGCACCTGCCAGAAATGCGGGAAGGACATTCAGACAACCTATAGTCCCGATCGCCCGGAGATCGTCTACTGTGAGGAATGTTATCTGAAGGAGGTATACTGACTGCCCATGCAGCGCTCCTGCCGCCAGTGTCAGGCAAATTTTGAGACTACGGATGCGGATCTTGTATTCTATGACGACGTCTCGCCCGTGTTGCAAGGAAAGAAATATCGTATCCCACCTCCAACCCTCTGCCCCGGCTGTCGCTACCAACAGCGACTGACGTGGCGCAATGAACGAAAACTCTATCATCGAACCTGCTCTGCAACCGGCCGGAACATTCTTTCCATTTTCTCACCGGATAAGGAATGGCCGCCTGTGTACGAGCAGAGCTATTGGTGGAGTGACAAATGGGATCCGAAGAAGTATGGGCGCGCGTTCGATTTCTCACGATCATTCTTTGAACAATGGGCGGAACTCTTCCGTGATGTACCGCAGATCGCCATGAACAATCAGCAGAGTGAGAACTGTGAATTCACGAACCAGTCGCAGAAGAATAAGGATTGTTACTTAATCTTTTGCTCCAATGAGAGCCGCGATTGCATGCACGGGATGTGGTACGAATACTGCAAGGACTGCGTTGATGGCCTCTACTTGGAGCATGGAGAACTGTGTTACGAAATTCTCAATGGAAAGAACTGCTACGGTTGTACATTCTCACGGAACCTTGATACGTGCTCCGATGTTCACTTTTCAAAAAACTGCATTGGTTGCTCTTCGTGCTTCGGTTGCGTGAATCTTCGCAACAAGCAATACTTCATTTTCAATGAGAAGCACTCCAAGGAAGAGTATGCGAAAAAAATGCAGGAAATGAGACGGGACAGTTTTCATGCGACGGAAGAACACTATCAGCGCGCGCAGGAGTTTTTCAAAAAGTTCCCTCACAAATACTACGAAGGGAGCAACCTCGAGGATTCATCCGGCGATTACATCATGAATCTTCGAGATTCGCATGATTGTTTCAACTCGCGAAATGATGAGCATATACAGCATTGTCAGGACGTCTGGCGTGCGCGGAATTGTCAGGATCTCACCGAGACGGTCGAAAACGATTTTTCGTACTCCGTAGAAGGAAGTGCGAATTCTGTGAATGTCGGTTTCTCCAAAAAATTTCACCAATTAAGCGATGCCTTCTACTGCTCGCATTGTAACTATTCCCGGAACCTCTTTGGTTGCATCAGCCTCAATAATGGCCAGTATTGCATCCTGAATAAGCAGTACACGAAGGAGGAATATGAGACGCTTGTGCCACGGATCATTGAACACATGCGCAAGCGTGGTGAGTGGGGTGAGCATTTTCCAAGCATGTATTCTCCCTTCGTCTACAACGAGAGTGTCGCACAGGAATATTTCCCACGGACGAAGGAAGAGGTACTTGCTGGGGGCTACAGATGGCGCGATGAGACGGATGATATTGCCCACACAGAAACGATCATTGTTGCCAGTGACCTTCCGGATTCGATCCACGATGCACCGGATACCCTCATCGGTCAGCCGATTCGCTGTGCAGTGACCGGCCGCCCCTTTCGCATCATCAAGCAGGAAATGGATTTCTATCGTCGCATGGGGCTTCCTCTCCCTCGACTTCACTACGATGAGCGTCACCGCCGCCGCATGGCCCTGCGCAATCCCCGAAAACTCTGGCAGCGCCAATGCATGAACTGCAAGAAAGCGATCGAAACAACCTATGCGCCGGATAGGCCGGAAATTGTGTATTGCGAGGAGTGTTATTTGCAGGAAGTATATTGAATGATGCAGAAAACGTGCAGCAATTGCAGTGGCGTGTTTGAGGTAATGGAGACGGATCACATCTTCTATGACGAGATCGATGTGCCGACTCCCGTATGGTGTCCCGCTTGTCGATCGCAACTTCGTTGCATGCATCGCAACGAGCGGGTGCTCTACAGGCGGACATGTGACCTGTGCAAAAAAAGCATCGTCGCGATGTACGCCATCGATGCGCCATTTCCCGTGTACTGTCCCGCATGTTTCTACAGCGACCAATGGAACGCCTTGGGCCTGGGGAGAGATTATGATCCGGATCTGTCGATATTTGCACAGCTTAAGCGGCTGTCTCTCGTCACCCCGCACCTGGCTATCATGAATAAGCAATCGCAGAACAGCGATTATTGCAACTATTCGTACGCCAACAAAAACTGTTACCTCACTGCCGGCAGTCACTACGAAGAAGATTGTCTCTATGGAGCATATTCCACGAAAAACAAGGATTGCGTCGATTGCCTGTGGTGTTACGGGAGCGAACTCTTGTATGAATGCATGTTCTCAAAAAATTGTTACCACTCGCGCTCCCTCGACCACTGCGACGATTGTCAGGATTGTCTCTTTTCCCGAGATCTCCGGGGTTGCGCGCATTGCCTTTTCTCGGCCAATTTGCATCAAAAACGATACTGCGTCTTCAATGAGCAGAAGAGTGAAGAAGACTATAAGCACATTCTTGCATCGCTGCGTCTTCAGACGTTCTCGGGTATCGAGACAGCCAAAAAAACGCAGCGACAGGAATTGCCTCTGCGCTTCGTCGTCCGAGCACTGTACCAAACACAGTGTGAAGATTGCGAAGGGGATACGCTGAGCAACTGCAAAAACATGAGGCAGTGCTTTTATGGTTCAGACAGCGAGGACTGTGCATACGGGATGCAGACCGACGGCACATTCAGTTCGATGGACGTGGATTACATGGGATATGATCGCAGCGAACGATGCTACCAGACGATCGGCTGTCTCGGTCTCTTCGATGCCATCGCTTGCAATGCGTGTTGGAACGGTAGTGGACTCCGCTACTGCCAGAATTGTTTCTCCTGCGCCGATTGCTTCGGTTGTCTCTCTTTGCAGCAACAGAAAAATTGTATTCTCAACAAGCAGTATGACAAGGAAGAGTATAAAAATGTACTGTCCCACATTGTCGTACGCATGAAAGAAAAGAAAGAATGGGGAATGTTCTTCACCCCATCGCTCTCCCCCTTCACCTACAACGAGTCCATGGCTCAGGATTGGCTTCCGTTGGCTGAAAAGAATGCTCTCGCTGCGGGATATCGATGGAAAGGCGATGAAGAAGTGACCGATGTCACAAAGATTATCGATGCACAGTCGCTCCCGGAAAATATCGATGACATACCCGATGATGTTCTCAACTGGGCAATTCGCTGCGTACAGACCAAGCGACCCTTTCGCATCGTGAAGAGAGAACTTGATTTCTATCGGCGGATGGGCCTCCCCCTGCCACGCATTCACCCCGACGAACGGCACCGACACCGAAAAGCACTGCGAAACCCCCGCAAGCTATGGAAGCGCACCTGCCGGAAGTGCGGAAAGGATATTCAGACAACCTATAGTCCCGATCGCCCTGAGATTGTGTATTGCGAAGAATGCTACTTGCAGGAAGTATACTGACCGATGCACAAAATATGCCGTCAATGTCAGACAAACTTTGAAATCACCGATGAAGATTTGGCATTCCTCGACAAGGTTTCTCCGATCTTCAACGGGAGAAAACAATCGATTCCTCCGCCGACACTTTGCCCTCACTGCCGTCTGCAACGACGACTGGCCTTCCGTAATCAAATCTACGTTCACGTGCGACCATCGGCCTCTGGAAAGCCGCTCTTCACAAAGTGGACCGATGACGTCCCCTTTCCCGTTCTCCCGAATCAGGAATGGTACGGAGATTCGTGGGACCCGCTGTCCTACGGGCGCGACGTGGATTTTTCCCGTCCCTTCTTTGATCAATTGAAAGAATTGCGCAATCAGGTGCCCCACAAAGCGATCGAAACGCTCCCCGAGATGATCAATAGCGATTACTGTACCAATGCGACGGGGCTTAAAAATTGCTACCTCGTGTTCAACGCAAGCTGGGCGGAAGATTGCATGTACTGCGAGAACGCATGGAGGGCGAAAGATTGCGTCGATTGCACGCGCATTCCTGACGCGGAACTCTGCTACGACTGTACCGCTTGTCCCCGCTGTTATAACTTGCAGAGCTCCGATTTCTGCGAGAATTGCTCGGATAGCTTTTTCCTCAGCCATTGCCGCGGATGCCACCACTGCTTCGGATGCGTGAATCTGCGACACCAGGAATATTGTATTTTTAATGAGCAGAAAACGAAGGAAGAATATGAAACGTTCATCCGAGAGTTCCGAGGATCCTCGTACCGTGTCCGGGAAGAGATGCGAGAAAAATTTCATGCACTCACTCTCACTCAGCCTCGTTCGCACGCCGTTCTGCTCCATACGGAAGATGTGACAGGAAATCACATCGCTCACGCAAAATCCGTCCATGACAGTTTCTTCATCGATGACGGGGAAAATGTGCGTTACTGTTTTAGCTTAGATAACCGCGCAAAGGATTGCTACGATCACACGCTCTTCGGGGACAACGTGGAACTGACGTACGAAGTGGCGATGGGAGGCTCCAATGCCTTCCATCTGTGCTTCTGCTGCCTCTCGCTCGATAACGCCGCGGAGCTCCTCTACTGCTGGATATGCGTACAATCAAAAAATTGCTTTGGCTGCGCCTGTCTCAAGCGCAAGGAATACTGCATTCTCAATAAGCAGTACACGAAAGAAGGCTATGAAGCACTTGTCCCAAAGATCATCGGTCACATGCGCTCAACCGGCGAATGGGGGGAATTCTTCCCGCTGACGTTCTCGGCCATTCCCTACAATCAATCGCTCGCGCAGCGCTACTTCCCGCTCGGTCGCGAAGAGGTTCACCAAAAAGGATTGCTCTGGTTCGAGAAGGAAACCGAAGATGCCGGAAGTGCCATAGATCCATCGATTCTTCCAGATGATCTCCCCGAGAACAATGATCCCATCATTGTGAGAAGCTTATTCTCCGGCCGCCCCTTCAAGATTACACCGCAAGAAATCAAGCGCTATCGCGAGTTCAAAGTCCCGCTTCCTCGGATGACCTACGATGAACGGATGGAGGAGCGGGCGAAGAAACTGGGAGGCATCAAGCTCTATGAACGAACCTGTGTAAAGACCGGAAAGCTGATCCTTACAACGTATCCCCCCGATTCCCCCTACATTATTTGGGATAGAGAGGTATACGAGCAGGAGTTTGGGGGATGAAGAGGTATACTCATTCCCTATGGAACGCTCATGCCGCCAGTGTCAGGCAGTGTTCGACATCACGGATACCGATCGGGCACTCTATGTGCGCCTGCAGGTTCCCGAACCGACGATATGCTCGGTCTGCAGCGAACGACTGCGATTTTCATTCCGGAATGAACGCCACTTCTACAAACGGAAGAGCGACTTGAGCGGCAAGGACATTGTCACGATCTATGCACCCGACACGCCTTACAAGGTCTACCATCGCGAGGAGTGGTTCTCCGATGCCTACGATCCCCTTACCTACGGACGCGATGTTGATTTCCAACGACCGTTCTTTGATCAACTCTACGATCTATCACTCGCCGTGCCCTATGAACACATGGTGATCATGAATTCCGTGAACTGCGATTACTGCAACTTCATTGTAAACTCGAAGAACTGCTACATGTCGATGCGGATCGACGCCGAGGACGTCTCGTACTGCTACCTCGTCTTCGGCAAAAGTAAAGACTGCATCGATTGCCACACGATCAACGCATGCGAGCTCTGCTACGAGTGCATCGATTGCGTCAATAGCTACGCATCATGCTCTTGTCAGCGATGCAGGCAATGCTCCGACTGCGCGTTCTGTATCGACTGCATCGGTTGCCATCACTGTTTCGGGTGTGTGGGACTGCGGCAAAAGGAATATCACTTCTTCAACCGGCCGTACTCAAAGGAAGAGTACGAACGAGCCGTACGGGCGGAATATCAGACGCAAACGCACACAGGAGCGAGGAAAGCATGGGAGGCTCTCCAAGCATTGGATCTCACGCTTCCCCATCGTCCGGCGATCATCGATCAGTCGGAGAGCGTAAGCGGCGATTACATCGTGCGGAGCAAAAATGTGCAACGAAGTTTCGACGTTGAACAGTGCGAGGATGCCATCGATTGCGCGGGCATCGAATATTCCAAAGATGTGGCGCGTTCCTGTTTCCTCTACTACGGCGAGCTTTGTTACGAGCAAGTTTCTTGCATCCCATCACACTCGATTCAATTTTCGTACGGTGCCTACGACTCTCACGATATCGAATACTGCATGATGGCGCATAACGGCTCCCATCACTGTTTCGGGTCGATCGGTCTGAAACACAATGCGTACGTGGTTTTGAACAAGCAGTACACGCAGGAGGAGTACGGACACGTGCGGGATCGCCTCGTCGAGCATATGAAACAGACCGGAGAATACGGGCATTTCTTCCCTCCAAAGCTCGTGCATTTCGCCTACAACGAAACCGTCGCACAGGAATTTCACCCGCTGACGAAAGAGGAGGCGCTCACGCTGGGCTATCGATGGAGAGACGTCCTCGATGAGCCGCAGGCCGCTTCAAATACGCTCGATGGATCAGAGCTGCCCGACAATATCGAGGATGTTTCGGACGATATCCTTCAGGTGGCCATTCGCTGCGCCAAGAGTGGGCGCTTCTTCCGCATCACGAAAAAAGAGTTGGATTTCTACCGCGCGCACAAGATCCCCCTGCCCCACCTGCATCCGGACGAAAGACACTATCACCGCATGTCGCTGCGCAATCCCCGAAAACTGTGGAAGCGTACCTGCGTCAAATGCGGCAAGGATATCCAGACAACGTATGCGCCGGATCGTCCTGAAATCGTGTACTGCGAGGAATGCTATTTGGCGAGTGTTTACTAAAGCCTAGGAGTGACTCATTGATCAACAAATTTAGGTGAGATATTGTAATTCTCGCCAAAATATGGTACTCTTAGCAAGATAGGGAACATCTCTACATCACCCCATGAGCATGCTCCGTTCCCTCCACGTGTCTGCGTCCTTCGGACTCTGCTGCTGTAGGATATCCTCCTCTCCTTAATGCATGTCGAAACTCCGGTACCTCCATATCGTCATTCCCCAGGGCACGGAAGGAAATAAGAAACCGGAATCGAAGTTCCAGGAGTTGCTCGTGAATATGCGCAATACCTTCACCGGGAAGCGCGTGTCGCTCGAGTTTTTCGGGTACGGACAGTACACGTACTTCTTCATGGTGCTCGATGAGCGCTTATTCGAAACCGTCGAGGGGTTGATCTATTCGACCTTCCCGGAAGCCGAGGTGAAGGAGACGAAGGATTACACGCTGAACTTCAACCCCAAGACGCAGGCGCTCGCGGGCGGAACCGTAAGTCTGCACCACTCGGACATCTACCCGATCAAGACGTACGATGTCTTTGAGGAGGACAGCGGCTCACGGCTTTTCTCCGTGATCTCGAAAATCGGACAGGACGACCAGGCGTGGGTGCAAATTATCGCGGAGCCGACAGACGACAGCGGCTGGTATCACTTCAAACGCAAGTGGCGTCGCCGCATGACAGACATCAAGCACCTCTTCAGCATCCGCGATCGACTGCGCGAGGGGGGACGCAGGGCCATCAGCAAGGTGCGTCACGAGAAAGCCCATGAAAAAGCCGAGATCAAGCCGTACACCGTCAGCATCCGTTGCGCGTACATCGCCAAGACGCACGACGAAGCGGAACGAAAATTGGAGGCGGTGATGTCGAGCTTTACACAGTTTAACGACAAGGACATCAACGGTTTCCACGGACACGCGACCCACAATACTGCGAGCTTCATCGAACAATATCGCGCTCGAACGCATGCAACCACGCAGATCCTGAGTGCCAAGGAAGTCGCGACCCTCTACCACTTCCCAAACGCAGACTACGTTCCCCACATCGTCCATGTTCTCGCGCGTAAATCCGATCCGCCGCAAGATCTGCCGAAAGTAGGCGACAAAGAAGTGAGTGGTTTCGGGATCACGAACTACCACAATAACTTCGTGCCGTTCGGGATTCGCCGCAGCGACCGTCGGCGGCACCTCTATGCCGTCGGGAAGTCGGGGGTGGGCAAGAGCAAACTCTTGGAGCTCCTCATTAACGAGGACATCAAAAATGGCGAGGGATTCGCAGTGCTCGACCCGCACGGTGATCTCGTCGATGCCATCATGCGCTACATCCCGGAGGATCGTATCGACGACGTCGTCCTCCTCGATCCCTCGGATGCCGAGTTTCCGATCGCCTTTAATCCACTCGAGAAGGTCGATGAAGCGTTCAAGATGCAGGTGACGATCGGCTTCCTGCAGATCTTCAAGAAGCTCTTCGGCAACAACTGGACGTATCGCCTCGAGCACGTCCTTCGCTACACGACCCTCGCCCTCCTCGACAGCCCCAACTCCACGGTGCTTTCGATTTTGAAGATGCTGACGGACAAAAACTACCGACAGAAGATCGTCGCACGAATCCAGGATAGCGTCGTGAAGAACTTCTGGGTCTCGGAATTCGCAGGGTGGAGTGAGAAATTCGACGCCGAGGCGATCACGCCGCTCCTCAACAAAGTCGGGCAATTCGTCGCGACGAACATGATCCGCAACATGATCGGACAGCCGAAAACCTTGTTCGACATTCGTGAGATCATGGACAAGAAAAAGATCCTTCTGATGAAGGTCAGCAAAGGACTCCTCGGTGAAGAGAACTCGTC
>OBEQ010014862.1_pt1 | contig 12364 bp, 10 predicted proteins | sample 1670901 | NCBI WGS metagenome assembly OBEQ01 (sample SAMEA104232315, study PRJEB22302) | groundwater metagenome | biome: forest; feature: aquifer; material: groundwater | place: USA | collected 2011-08-07 | depth 5.4 m | reverse complement strand
GTTAATGTTGAAAATGACACGTCGATCTCTGCGGCATCCAATGTTGTAACTGATGTGGCTGCCAAAGCCGACGCGGCATTAAACTCCAGTGTCAATGCCGTGTTTGAAACTGCGCATGAGGCCCGTGCAAATGTTGAAACAATTACCGCAGCGGCTACCGCGCAGGTAAACCACAGCGTCGATTCCAGTAATGACAGTGTCTCGGCAATTGCTGAATCGGTTGATGTCAGTCAACAAGTAGCAGCGAGCGAACAGGTACATGCGCAGGTAGCGGGACAAGTGGATGAACGGGTAAACAACACCACTTCAGCTGTTACCAGTGTAAGCTCCGTTCTAAAAGGCGAATCTACGGGCGCTTTAAGCGGTGGGTTGTTTTAGTTAAGTTGTTCGAGATGAAAGGGCTATATAGCATCGACATACCGCAGGGTCGATGCTATTGCCGGCTAAATGTATCGCAGGAGATCGGTTATGAAATGCCAAGCAAAAATAGTTAGATTGTCCCTACTGGCTTTATGTATAACTGCGGCAAATGGTTATGCAGAGGAGCAAAACCAAGAACTTGATATCCTTATGCAAGTGATTGACGAAAAGGACAGTCCCGATGCGATCATTCATAAAATTCCGTTGCCGACGGCGTCGGGTCAAGCTCCTGCGCAAGCTGCTTCCAAACCATCTGCTTCGGATAAGTCCGCCGCATCGAATAAGACGCCATCCAGTGTACGTGCTCAAGCAACCGTGCAACCCTCGATTCAATCTTCCATTGATGCTGTGAAACAACAGGTCGAGCAGTTATCCAGTGACGTTACGACGACTGTCACGGAAACTGTCAAAGATTCTCTGGTCGGCGGTGCTACAGGTGGTGCGATAGGCAAAGTGAATGAGACTGTTAGTGATACCGTGAAAGAAGTCGTCCCAGAAACTGTCCTGGATGATTTGGTTGGTGATACTGCCGAGAGTTTAATTGACACCACTGAGGGTGTAACCGATCAAGTGGGAAATACGGTAGATGATGTGGTGAACGGTGAGGTGGTTAATGGCGGCGTGGTAAACGATGTCATCGATAATAACTTGGTGAATAACCCTGAAGATGTAGTGAATGGCGTTGAGGGCAGTGTTAGCAGTGGTGCGGCTACGGTAACTGACGGCGTGACTAATGTTGTGAATGACACTGTTGAAGCGACTGTGCCTGAACAGCCAGTGACAATACCCGGTGAAACACCCGGTGAGGTGAACACTATTATAGATAATACGACTGAAGGTGTTACCAATGGAGTTTTGAATCAAGCGACTGGCTCAGTGGTGAATCCATTAAAGTAATTCTGCATTAGAAAGATGAAGAGAATCTGCGTTTAACTATTGCTGAGTCGTATTATGAAACAAAAATATAAAAAATCATTTGTTGTGACCAGTTGCCTGCTGCTGTGCTTATGTTCTGTAAAATTATGGGCCGATACTTTTAAAGATGGCATCGCCGCTTTCAAACTGGAAGACTATAAAAAGGCACTGCATTTATTTTTGCAAGCCGAAGCTGAAGGCAATAAAAGTTTGTCTTTGCAATACAATATTGCGGTGAGTCAGTTCAAACTTGGAGAATATGAACAGGCCAAAGTGCGCTTCCACGGCTTAAGCAAAGCAGACAGTTGGCGCGATCTGGCGACCTATAATTTGGCGTTAGTGGAGCTTGAACAAAAAAATCACTCTGCAGCATCGCTGCTTTTTACTCGGGTAAAACAATCAGCAAAAAATGCAAAGCTAAGGCGTTTGGCCGAAGAAAAACTCGCTAAACTTTCTCTTACTGTGGTTACTCCGCCAAAGATAAATACCAAACCATCGTATCTTGTGTTGCTGAAAGCTGGCATAGGCAGTGATAACAATATTGCCAATATCCCTGATGATCTTTCACCTACCGACGAGAATAGCGACAGAAGTACTGATTTCTTGGGGTATGCCCACCACTATCTAAGAGGACACCAGGGTGAGGGCCTTCGACTGCATGGGATGTTATACAAAAAGCAGTATCAGCAAGTGAGTACGTTGGACAACGACACTTATGGTATGGGTATCACCCGAGAATATAAATTGAAATTTGTCGATTTCTCTGTTGCTGGCCAAATGCTGGTTAATCAAGTGGATGATCAGCGAGCTTATGTCATTTATGGTGCTTCCACCGACGTTACTAAACGATTTTCTAAAGATATAGTGTCATTAAAATATTTTGCCAATTTTTATAACGCTGCAACGGAGTATCAACAGTCGGATGGTTTGCAACAACGGGTCGAAGTGGCTCTGACTCATTACTTTGAATCGATGGAACTGGCGATTAAAATCGGCCATGAACAGAACCATCGCGATGACTTAACGCAAGAGCCATTTTTCTTCAGTTATTCGCCGACGATTAATACTATTGATACGCTCTTTAAATGGCCCCTGACAGAACGAGTAAAGTTTGAAACACAGATTTTATACGCTGTGCATGATTATGCTGGCACCAATCATTTGCGAGACCTTGATGGTGTCGTAAAGGATGAGGGGAGGAATGCCGACAAATTGTTAATGGGCGTGGGGCTCTCCTATCATTTTGCAGAAAATTGGTCATTAAAAGGCGGCTATAAATATACTGATTGGAACGACAATTTCCTTATCTACACCTACAATAAAAGCCAGGTCGGGTTAGAGATAGAATATATCTACCAATAAAAAATATCGAAGTGCTTTCTCCCCTCCCCACAAAAAAACAAGCATGAAAAATGAACTTTACAAATTTAAACCAGCTAGAGTTAAATTATAAAAATGTGTAACATGAATCAGCATGATTTTTATGACCAAATGCTGGCGAAAAGTTAGAAACATTAATTACGATTGAAATTACACAGACAAAAAAGGAAAAAGTATGGAAAAGTTCTTACGTTATCATTGGATGAGCAAAATCATGATCTGTCTGACGCTGGTAATGAGTCTGCAGAGTGCTTTTGTGCAAGCCGGGTTGGTCTCTACGAGTGCAGTCATTGAAGCAAATGGCGCAAGTTATTCAAAAGCGCAACTTCAGACCGCATTGGAGTCAGACGAGCTCAAAGCTCAGTTAGTTAAAATGGGGGTAGATACTGATCAGCTTAATGATCGCGTCGCTAGCTTAACGCCGAGTGAGATCAGTCAACTCAATACGCACTTAAATGAAAAGCCGGCAGGCTCAAGTGTGGTGGGAATTTTATTCGCCATTTTTGTGCTCTTCGTTATCACCGATGCAGTTTGTGCGACAGATGTCTTCACTTTTGTAAAATGCATTAATAAATAGGTAATTTGGTATCAACTGTTTGCGTTATTGGGGAGTAGTAATTTACTGCTCCCTGCTTGTTGCCTGCGCTTCAAACCCCATTGTTTTTACCGACGACAGGTTAAATCAACTCAACAGAGTCGTCGCAATTCCTGAGATACCGTTTTTTCCGCAGGAAGATGATCAATGTGGCCCAGCGGCGCTGGCAACTATGTTGGGGTATCGAGGCATCGCGATAACACCGGAAACATTGCGCTCTCAAGTTTATATTCCTGCGAAGGGTGGCGCGCTCTCTGTTGAACTGGTGGCACGAGCGCGCCGTATGGGTTTGTTGGTTTATCCCTTGCAGCCAGCTATAGCGGACCTCCTCTTGGAACTCAATGCTGGCAATCCTGTGCTGGTGTTTCAAAATCTTGGTTTTGATTGGTGGCCACAATGGCATTTTGCGGTGGCCATTGGCTACGATTTGGATAAGCAGACTATTGTCCTGCGCTCTGGCAGCGAGGCAAATTACTCGATAGATTTACAACTATTCGTCACCACATGGCAGCGGGCTGCAGGCTGGGCCGTGGTTATAATGCCTCCCAACCAGTTACCTGTAACAGCTGCTGCAACAGGGTTTTTGCAGTCCGCGAGTGAACTCGAACAGATCGGCAAAACTAAAGAAGCTCAATCCGCTTATGACGCCGCCTTGGTGCGATGGTCGGATCATCCAGTGGCCCTTATAGGGTCGGGCAACACAGCTTTCGCTTTAGGCAACTATGAGGCAGCGAGTGCTCAATTTATAAAATACATCAACGTTGATCCGAACTCCCCCGTGGGCTGGAACAATTTGGCCTATAGTCTGCAAAAACTAGGTTGCTCAACTGCAGCAGTGCAGGCGGTAAAATGCGCCAATACCTTATCACCCAATAGCAGTCAATATCGTTCTAGCCTTGAAGATATATTAGCGGCGATTAATGCTGACAATAGAGAGGCATATTGTGTTATTCCGAATTGCCCTCTCTAAAACTGTTGGAGTTTTCCAGAAGCATCTAAAATGCTATGGGATGTTCGCTATTCCAGTGGGAGGTAATAATTGTATGGGTCAATAATTGGCCTGACTTTCCCCCATCTAGCCTAACTCACTATGAGGAATAAATGGTTAATTGACTTTACGGTGATAATACATTGCAATTGTTTTTTTCTAGGTACAAAATATGTTGCAACACAATCCCTAATTTAGATCTGCTACCCATGTACTCAAATCGACAGGCAACCTTTTCATCCTTCTACACTTCGCGAGTGAAGAAGTCGTTGCGAGTTGTATTACTGTCTACGTTATTGTTACTTTCTCAAATTGCACTTGCCGTACACAATGCCAATCACGCCTTTCATGATTCCAGCGTATATTGTGATTATTTTCAAGCGGCTGATTGCCAGAATTTAAACGTTGATTCTCTGGCGGGTTATTCCAGTCTCCCCTCATTTTTACCAGTAACAGATTCGGAATTATCTGCACCACTTATTTTACCTCGACAATATCTTTACGCTCTGGTGAGAGCCCCACCCACAACCTCGTTCTAATACGCATAAATTAACAAAAAACATTATTGGATATGTCACGCTGACGTTTTTTATGGACGGCATTGCTAGCGTGGCATGCGTTATTTAGTTTAATTTTGAGGTTCGAACATGCTCCTACGTATGAGTGCCCGCACGCGTGTGTGTGCTTTTTATTGCTTTGTTTTTAGTTCATTAATTCATTCCGTTAATGTCATGGGACAAAGCGGAACAATTACCGGTAATGAGTTCAATCCTGCGCTCAGTCTTATTCTTGATGGTCGCTATACCGATTACAACGATGCTTTTGCCTTGCCGGGCTTTCAGCTTGGCGGTGAAGCGGGCATGGCCCCCAAGGGTTTTAGTCTTGGGCACTCTGAAATTGCCATGAGTTCCAATATCGATGACTTCTTTTACGGCTACACCAATTTAGCGTTGGCGGAAGATGATGGGGAAACCGTGGTGGAGTTAGAAGAGGCTGCCGTGGAAACCTCAGGACTGGGCAATGGCTTGACGATAAAATTTGGCAAGTTTTTCTCCGGTATTGGCTATCTGAATTCCGTGCATGAACATGCCCATGATTTTACCGACGTGCCCCTGGTTTATGCCGCGATGGTGGGCAATCATCTGGTCGATAGCGGCGTGCAAATAAAATGGGTCGCGCCCACAGATCTCTACTGGGAAACCGGCGTTGAGTTGACACGGGGCACCGCCTATCCAGGTGGCGAATCGGCAGATAATAACAATGGCACTGCGGTGTACAGCAAACTCGGAGGCGATATTGATGTCAGCTCCAGTTGGCAACTTGGGGGTTTTTGGTTCGCGACTGAATACGACGCCCGCGCAGGGGGTGAGCACAGTCAGGTGGAGGGCGTCGAGAATAACGATGGCGACGTTGAACTGTATGGCGTCGATATGGTTTATAAATGGGCGCCGCAAGGCAATGTCAGCGAAAGAAATCTCAAAATCCAGTTTGAGTATTTCGCTCGCGATGAAGAAGCGACAATAAACCTCGCGCAAGACATCGGGGATTTTTCCACAGATTATGAAGGCTCGCATGCCGGCTATTATGTGCAATCGGTTTACCAGTTTGTGCCGCACTGGCGTACCGGTCTGCGTTATAACTGGCTTGAACCGGACAACAGTTTCAAAAATGTCAGTGAAAACGGCGTAGCTTTCGATGAATTTCTCACAGTTACCGCGCTTGGCAGTGACGAAGTCATCACCGGTGTTTCCGCGATGGTGGATTACTCACGCAGCGAATTTAGTCGCATCCGTCTTCAGCTCAATCAAGTCGATATTGGTGAATCGAGTGATACGCAAATTATGTTGCAGTATCTCATGTCTCTAGGGAGCCACGGCGCCCATAAATTTTAGACGAACTCAACCTTCCAATTAAAGAGAGATTAAGAACATGAAACTGCAAATAAGTTTATTTATAAGTTTGATCCTCGCGACCACCTGTGCCAGAGCAGACATCAGTGTTTTTGCCTGCGAACCCGAATGGGCCTCTTTAGCCCAAGCCCTCGCACAAAAACATGCAGACGTTTTTCAGGCCACCACCGCCTTTCAAGATCCCCACCATATCGAAGCGCGTCCAACGCTGATCGCGAAAATGCGCCGCGCGGATTTAGTTGTCTGCAGTGGCGCTGATGAAGAGGTAGGTTGGTTGCCTTTGCTTATCCGCTCTTCGGGCAATAATAAAGTTGTGCAGGGAAGTGACGGCTATTTTGAAGCCGCCATGCAGGTCGAGCGTTTGGATATACCACAAAAGCTTGATCGCTCGCAGGGGGACGTGCATGCAGCAGGCAGTCCGCATGTGCATCTCGACCCGAACCGGATGCTCACCATCGCCACAAAATTAGTTGAAAGGCTTTCGCGCATCGATGCGGACAATGCCAATGACTATCAACAAAATCTCGCCAATTTTACCGCGTCCATACAGCAACTGCTGGCAAAACTCCAACCCGCCAAAGATCAACTGCAGGGAAAAATTTTTATCGTGCATCACAATGCGTGGAGTTATTTGTTTGATTGGTTGGGCGTCACCATGCTTACCACCATCGAAGCGACGCCGGGAATGCCACCCAGCTCATCTGATCTTAAACGCCTACTGGAGAGTGTTAAAGGGCAAAAAGTAAATGGCATTCTTCTCGCCGCTTATCAAAATGACAGCGCGGCCACCTGGTTGTCGAAGCAGACGAACATACCGGTGATCAAACTGCCCTATACCGTGGGCGGCAGTGACGCAGCTAAAGATCTGCCGAGTCTGTACGAAGACACTGTCAACCAATTAATCCACGTTCAATGATGAGAGCAGTATTTTATGGAAATGAGTGATCTGCAAATCCTCGGTCCGGCTATTTTAGCCGGACTGCTGGTGTTAACCACACACATCCCCCTGGGGATTGAAGTCATAAAACGCGGGATCATTTTTATCGACCTGGCTATCGCGCAAATCGCTGGCATGGGGGTTGTATTTGCTTCTGTCATGGGCTGGGATCATCAATCCGGGGCGCTGCAACTCAGCGCCGTTGTTGCTGCCGTGGCGGGCGCGTTACTGCTGACGTGGACTGAAAAAAAATGGAGCGACTACCAAGAACCACTGATTGGCATTTTCTTTATTCTTGCCGCAACCGGCAGTGTCCTGTTGCTGACCGGCGACCCCCATGCCAGTGAAGAGTTGAAAGACATTTTAGTGGGGCAAATTTTGTGGGTCGAGTACAAGCAACTGCTCTATGTCGCCGTGGTTTACGCGATGATAATTCTGTTGTGGCGCAGCATTATGCAGCGCTTTGGGCGCGCTGGTTTTTATCTGATATTTGCTTTATCAATTACCATTTCAGTGCAGCTCGTTGGCATTTATCTGGTGTTCGCAAGTTTAATTATTCCCGCCTTGGCGACGCTGAAATGGAGCGGTAAACGAAGACTGGCCACTGCTTATTTTTTAGGGGTGGCGGCTTATACGATGGGGCTGGTGATTTCCATGCCGTTAGATCTGCCCAGTGCACCATTAATTGTCTGGTGTCTTGCGCTGTTTGGTTTGGTTTTCGCGCTGATCCCTAAGCAGCTAAAGCGGGTGTAATACGCAATGGCTTTTTCTGCGGTTAATTAGTTTGTCTTAGTCTCTGTCATAGTCTATTTGGCAGCCATTATTTTTTGCTAACTTGTCTTTGCCAGTCTATAAATAGGGCTACGATTACGATCTAGGGAAAACTGACGATGAAAACGCTGAAGAGTATTCTGACAATTGTTGGCTGGCTGACGTTTGTATCAATGGCTCTCGGCCAAGAGCAGGTGTTACCTCCGGCAGTCGCTACCGTCATCCAAGCGCAGGGTTCGCCGCTGGCGGTACTCAATAATGTTACGCGCAAACTCACACGGCAAGACAACATCTATCCGCTCGAAAAAATCGTCACTGGTGCAAATGAGAAGATAACGATAAAACTGCCTGATGGCTCGCTCATTACGATTGCCGACAATTCTGAATTCACCATTGACCAGTTTATGTATCAGCCCGAGAGGCAATGGGGCGAAGTGCTATTATCGATGACCAAAGGCGCCTTTCGTGTCGTCACTGGGGCTGTTGGCAAACTTGCGAATAAGCGCTTTGAGGTAAAAACCCCAGTGGCTGCCATCGGCGTTCGTGGCACAGATTTTTGGGGTGGATTTTATTTTCCTGATAAAGGGGACCCGAAAAAAATCCCCTTGGATGTGATAATGCTTGAAGGCAAGGGAATCTATATCAAAAATGCAAAAGGCATTACGGAAATATCTGAACCAGGCAAGGGAACCACGGTTGCTTCGTCAAAGGAGGCGCCGACGCCCGGAAAGACTTGGCCTGACGATAAGGTTAAACGCGCTAAAGCTTCTATACAATTTGACGCGCTATAGTGAGGAGCTATAGATTATCTAAATCAGCTAACAACTTATTAATCACTGCTTCGGCATTGCCAAAGATGGGCCAGCCATCACCGGGCAAAACGCTGGTCACCTGAATGGCATGCAGCAGGTTTTTCACTGAAGCGATGGCGGCTGCTTTATCTGTTAATTTCGGCTCAGGCAGTAAACGCAGTACACCACCTTGATGACAACGGATCAGATCTCCCGTGAGCAACGTTGTTTGCTCGATGACAAAGGCCAACTCACCCGGTGTTTTAGAGCCATCAAGCGCAAAAACTTCTAAGTCAGCAATGAAATCTTCTCCCCCTTCCAACCATTGATCGCACTCAATCGGGAACTCAGCCTTTTCTGCGGCAGGCCCCACTATTTTAGCGCCGGTCAGCGCTGCAATATTCAGGGCATCCCTGATATGGTCAGAATTACTGATGATGATGCTTGAGACTTTGCCCAACGATAAAAGATGTTTTTGATTGTGTGGAGTTAAAGGCAGTGGATCAAAAATTATATTGCCTTGATCGCGCACCCAGAGCACAGAATGAAAATCCAAATTTCGCTCTTCGTTAAATTCTGACCATGAGAATAAATTTGCAGTATGTAGTTGTTTCATTACCAATTCCTTAGCACAGAAAATTTTCGTGTTGATACTAACACAAGAACAGTCACAAGAAAGAGTTGAATAAACCCGCGAGTAAGTGGCTGTTCACTTCTGATTTTCCTAGGTTTGAGTAGCGGACTGCTAGCGGATTTACCATCTTTTTCGCTTGGTTTTTAATAAAAACTAGCTCGTCAAAGCTGAACCGTCAGTCCTGCCATTGTCTAGACAATACATCATCATATACTTATGGGCTAAAGCATTAGTCGTCTTCAAATAAATGCAAATAAATTAATAACAATAATAAACTCAGGGAAAATCTATGTACTTATCCAAGTCGGTCAGGAAATCCGGTGCGTTGTTGCTTATCTATGGTGTTGGTGTGGGGTGTTCGCCTCCGCCTGACACGCAAGGTCCTGTGGTTCATATAACGAATGTTAACCAAACCGCCTCAACGGTATCTGGTTACGTGAGTGATCAGACCGGTGTTGAATTGTTTAATATTAATGGCAATGCAGCGACTTTTGGTGCTGAGGGCGGCGCTTTCTCTAAGTCCGGCCTTGGCGGTAACTTTATCGATTTTGGCGCAGCAGATACCTTGGGTAATAGCTCTGCAGTAACCTACGCCCATTCCAATGTGAGTCTCAGCAACGGCATCGGTGTGCGGGTGGAGCAATCCGGTGTTGATGCCATGATTGATATTGTTAGCAATGAGCTGACGAATACCACCAACGGTTTTGGCAACGCCTTACAACTGCTGAATCCTTTATGGCAACAAAGTATTTTATTCAATCTGGTCACATTGCGCGGCAATACTGGCAGTCTCGGTGGCATGTCTTTGGACATGGACGTCACTTCCCCGAATGGTGATTTTGCCATTACCGGTAGCCTTGCCAATCTTTGGATTGATGTGACGGTCAATATCGACCCGCCATTTTTACCTTCATTCAATATCTATGGCGATGTTTATGCGGGCAGGTCAGATTTTAATTCCACTGCAAAATTGTCTGTGACCAATGGTGTTGTGGACCTTAACATGCAGAATCTGAATTTATCTTTAGCCAATATAAGCTGGGATATAGCGGGCATCCCCGACTTCTTGGATGCGATCATGTCCACGATCGTTGATTCAGTTTTTCGTTGGGCGGTTGAAATTATTGTTGCTGATCAAATTGAGCAAATCATTCCCCAAAAAACCACTGAACTGCTCGATGTAATTGCCAGTGATTTACAAATAGAACTATTGGGCAAAATTATCAAGCCCGCGCTTACACCGAGCGTTATCTCTACCCCAACCAACGGCATTGAAATGAATTTGGGCGGCAGAATATACGCACCTACGCGCGAGCAGTATTCTGTCGGCTCCCTGTATGCGAACACCGGACCAATGCCAGCTATTTCCTCAACTGCACCCAATGGGCACCACTACGATGTGGGCGTCGTTTCCAATATTAATACCATCAACCAGGCACTCTCCGCAGCATTTGAGTCGGGGCTATTGAATATGGTATTCGATCAAGCCACCTTGGCTGGATTGATCGGACCAACCACCGGTATTGGCGCTGGTGATGAAATGCGCTTGACACTCAATGCCGCATCACCCGCAACTATTCAATTGACCGGCGGCAGTAGCCTCGGACAGATGTCGATGAATGATTTAGGGCTTAATTTTGAAGTGAAAAAAGCGGGGCATCCTAACTATGATTTAGTATTCGGTACTGTGTTGGATATTCGCAGTGGCATAAATCTGGGTGTTGACCAAGATGATGTGGGCAATGATGTGCTTAAAGTGGGTATTGCTGGTACACCACAATTAACCTTTCATTCAGTTGACCCTACCGGCGTTATTAATTGGAACGCCTCATTTATACAATTGCTGGTTCGAACATTTATGCCAGGTGTCTTACCTTATTTAGCGGATGTGATGGCGATACCCATTCCAAGCTTTGGTAATTTTGATATTGCAGTGGGTGGCTTCTGGGTGGCTGACCCGAGTAAACATTACATGGCGTTAGCGGCCACCTTAATTCCTGCTGGCTCTGCCCTTGAAGCGCCCGAACCCACGACCTACGCTGCGGTTGCCACTACTAATAATGAAGCTGCAAGTGTTGCAGTCGGACTGAATACCGGCAGTATCACCATTGATGTCTCAGGTGATAATCCGGAAACTCTGCCGCTACAGTTCCGTTATCGTTTAGATGGTGGCCCTTGGTCGCTCTGGACTGAGACTAATGCAATTACGTTGAATGGCTTAGCAACTGGTGAACACGAAGCGGAAATATGCTCGCGTACAAGTTTACTCAAGGTTGACTCTGCTTGCCCGGTAGTGAGTTTCACAATTAATTAAAGCTGCATAGACTTAAGAGTTTCTCGGGGCGCCTTTGGCGACCCGAGCTTTTTCTGCTTGTTTCAGTTGAGGGAACTATTAATATGATCGCGTAAAACACTCATTAGCTTCTCAGTATTTAATGGCTTTGAAAGATGGCCGTTACAACCTGCCGCAAGACATTCCATAATTGCCTTTTCACTTTCGTTGGCAGTTAACGCGTAAATGGGTTTATTGAAATGTTTCATCCGCAATTTTTCTACCGCTTCAAGGCCGCCCATGATTGGCATTTCCATATCGATTAATACCAGATCAATATTTTTGGTAAGCGCATAGGCAAGCGCTTCAACACCATCTTTGGCTATCACGGCCTCTGCACCAGATTGTTTGATATGAAATGCGACCAGTTGTTGATTGACTGGATTGTCCTCTGCCAGTAAAACTCTAAAATCCGCGTTGGTCTTCGGCGGCAGGTGGACTGTTTGAGAGAGATCTTCTACGACAGCAGATTTTTGTGTGGGAGTTATTTCGCTAGTCGGTAATTTTGTCAGCCAATTTTTATCCGATAGTTTTCCTGCAGCGACAGTCACGGTAAAGGTACTGCCTTTGCCGAAAGCGCTTTCAACGACAATGGTGCCGCCTAACTGCTCGGCAATCTGTTTGGACAGGTAGAGCCCGAGTCCGGTGCCACCGAAGTTGCGAGTAATTGAGGCATCCGCTTGCACATAAG
>OBEQ011009309.1_pt1 | contig 12365 bp, 12 predicted proteins | sample 1670901 | NCBI WGS metagenome assembly OBEQ01 (sample SAMEA104232315, study PRJEB22302) | groundwater metagenome | biome: forest; feature: aquifer; material: groundwater | place: USA | collected 2011-08-07 | depth 5.4 m | reverse complement strand
TTTGTCTGATTGCTTCCAATGTAGAAAATGATGCATCAATTTTGTCCTACTGCTCTATTTTTAATTAAACAATCCATGATTTCATCTTGCAGCAATTCCGATGCCGAACACTATTGGCGTCTCGCGTGTTCTGCGCGGCGTAAGGGGGATGGGGTGGCTCGCCAAACTGCTTCTGAGGTAGATGGGCAAAAGCCGCTCATCTCGGCAGGCGGGATGCCTACACTCCCCTCAATCTTTCTTTTTACACATTCTATGGGACGGCTGTGGGAACTTTTCTTAGTCCATAGACTCCCGGTTGTTTTGAAGTCATTGTATGACAGCGTCGATCAGGTAGCACATCAATGATCAGCTTTTCCATGGTTTTCGCGATATTGCGCTTTTTCTGGATAGGCGTTGGTCGGATCAGCGTAAATATTGCCGGCATGGTCGCAGCCGCGTGCTAAGTAAATCTGGTGCCATTGGCCACGGGTTTCATGGTTAAAACGCGTACGAGTGCTGATGTAGCGCATCGTGTAACCGCAACGACGAATTTGGCTACAGTTTGCTTCGCTGCCATGAATAAGACGACCATCATGCAAGCTTGCATGGTTTGGTTGGAGTTCTAAAGCAACGGCTTTAGATTTATCAAATTGATGTTTTTTGATTTCCTGGTGAAAAACGTTTTTTGTGGGGTCCACGGGTTCGTAATCCGAAAAACCATTGTTTTGGGTATGTGGAATCACATTCATACAACCATTTTCCTTGGTTGAGGGGTCAAGGGCCAACCAGACTGTGACGACTTCCATGGGCTGGATCATCCCTTTCCAATAGGAAGAATCTTCATGCCAAGGCACACGTTTCCCATTCCCTTTCGGTTTACAAATAAAGTGGCTTGAAAAAAGTGCAATATCAGGCCCCAAAATAGGTTCCACAAGGTTCAATACCTCATCAGCAAAAATCCAGGTAAATAGTTTTGGATCTGTAAAGTGCGGCACATTCATCGATTCGGGGCGTACTTCAGGTGCTAACTGCGCCAGTTTTTGTTCGAAGTGTGCTTTGAGCGCTTCGAATTTTTTCGGAGGAAAAATAGACTCCGGATATTTGAGACAGCCTTCGCGACGAAAAAAGTTGACTTGATCTACTGAGACGCGAGAAAGAGTAGTAATTTTCATATATTGACCTATCGCAAATTTTTCCAAGGAAGTCTTACTTTTAAACGCCTTTTTATTATGTTATATTGATATATGCAGATTCTCAGGCTGAAGAGGCTTTTGAAAGAGGGCGAAGCGTGTCACTTTGCGGCGATTACGATTTCTTCGACTCAACCTACCACGAGTCATCGTCACGATTTCCACGAGATTTTTTGGATCGAGGAAGGTGAGGGCTCGCATTGGATCAATGGAGAACAGCGCGAATTAAAAGCTGGAGCTCTGATTTTGATACGTGCGCCGGATGCTCATTGCTTCAGCGCGGTTTCTGGGGGTTCGTTTCGAATGGTGAACGTAGCTTTTGCCTGTCGTACTTGGGAATATCTTCGCCGTCGATATTACTCGGCGGAAAGAGACTTTTTTGGTCTCAGGTCCATAAGGGATCGGGAGTACCAACTCTCGTTGGTTGCTTTAAATGAAATCCGGCAGGTGGCTCAAGAATTGGCAATAGGATCGCGGCGACTGAGTGGGATTGAGCGTTTCTTAGTGAATATCATTTATCTTTTAGGATTAAATCAGCTTCCGTTTGAGACGGCGAAGGGAGTGAATGTTCCGGAGTGGCTTTCCCGAGCATGTCGTGGGATTACTCAGCCGCAACATCTTGTAGGGGGAACGAGGGCATTTGCGCGTCTTGCGGGACGGAGTCCAGAGCACGTAACGCGGGAAACGCGCCGGTTTTTAGAAACAACACCTACAGAGATTGTGAATCGTGCTCGGATGGATTTTGCGGCTTCGCGTTTGGCTGGAACAAACGATTCGATTTTTGGGATCTCTTTGGACTGTGGTTTTCAAAATTTAGGTCATTTTTATAGTCTTTTTCGAAAACGATTTGGAATGACACCACGTCTTTATCGACTTCGACAACAGCAGATTATAAGTCCTTTGTCGATCAAGCGAACGTGAGTCTTGCCCACCTAGTATCCCTTATCCCATCTGGGACGGATTGGTTCGGCGATGCTCTCGGAAACCCAGACATCCGTTTTAAGCAATTGATGAATCGAGGAAGGGACAAGCGGTGTTACCGGTCCGTGGAGCACCAGCCGCGAAACGATTCGCTGCCAAGAAGCAAACGATCCATCAATCGTGAGACTGTGGACTTCAATTCGGTTTTTAGCGCCAATGATTTCGGCGGGCCCAATTGTTGCTGCCTTAGGTGGAACAGCCGTCAAATCGCCGCTCATGCCAAAACTGCCGTGAAGTGAATTCTGCGCAATCGTCAAAGGGTGGAGTGTGCAAACGCGTGGACCCATCTTTTTCCATTCTTGAAGGCTCCCCGCAAATTCAGGAACTGCTGGTTCAATGAAAGCACAATGACCGGTCCAACCAGGTCCGCTGTAGCAGATGTCAGCTCCACCCATGTCAGCGATCATTTTTCCATAAACCTTGATATTCTTGTTATTAGGACCTTGGATTTGCCTCTCCGGTGGGCGCAGTTTGGGATCAATCGGATAATAAAAATACTTTTTAAATGCATGCATGAAGCCAAACTTCCAACTTTCGGGCGCGATCTGGCCTTTCTCGTTGGCATATTCATCCATATTGAAGGTGTGGACATGACGACACGGAATCTTATGCTGGTTAATTAGATAAGCCACTTTTTGATAAACTGGACAGGGATTTGGAGTGACAAGAACAATCGGACGGTTTTTATCGTGCGCCTCTTTGATTCGTTGAAACATATCGTTGACCCACAGAAATTCCAACTCGGCGTTGGGAATAATTTTAATTTTAAAATTGGGGTTCCGATGTTTGGTGATCTGGGCACGAGTGAGCCTGCGGACGTGTTCGATCACGCGCAAATCGCGAAATGGGATAAAAGAAGCAGGAGAATATTTAAAATCTTTTGAGAAGAACTCGTTCATAACGAGAAGAGTTGATACATGTAACAATTGAAAATAAAAGAAGAAAAAGTGCTTGAGATTGCTTCGGTCCGAAAGCATTCGGACCGAAGCAATCTCTGAATGTTACGGGATGAAATGGTTAAACATCATGATTCAAGGCCATCCATGGACCAAAACGATGAGTGTGACGAATTGCAGTAGTCACGAAACGTTTAGCCCGGCGAATGGATTCTGGAAGAGAATGATTTCGTGCAAGATTTGCGGTGATGGCGGCGGAATAAGTACAACCTGTACCGTGAGTTTTTATGTTCAGGATGCGTTGGGATTGGAGCCAAAAGCCATCACGACCATTCCAGAAGAAGTCGGCTGCTTTCTTCTGGTTATGAAGATGACCACCTTTGATTAAGACGGAACAGGAAAATCGATGTGCGATGATATTTGCCGCGGTTTCCATTTCCGATCGAGTTTGGATTTTTCGTTCGGCAAGAATCTCGGCTTCGTCCAGGTTCGGAGTTACCAAGTCGGCATGTTCAGCGATTAATTTTTTTAGAGCGTGGATCGCTTCTTTTTGGAGAAGGCGAGTACCACTCGAAGCGACCATGACAGGATCGACAATAAAATTTGAAATTTGAAATTTGAAATTTGAAATTTCCGCGTAGCAGGCATGGATGATAGAGGCTGAGAAGAGCATGCCTGTTTTTACGGAAATGGGAGGCATGTTTTCTAGACAGCAAGCGATTTGTTTTCGGACCATGGAGGCAGTGATGGGTTGGAGTGAGACCACACGTTGAGGAATTTCGGCTACCACACAAGTGGTAACAGCCATTCCATAGACTTTGTGGGCGGCAAAGGTTTTAAGATCGGCTTCTAATCCCGCCCCTCCACTACAGTCGGAACCCGCAATGGTGAGTGCAGTGGGGGGTAACTGAGACGAACAAGGGCGGTTAGAAAATGGGGCTTGTGTTTGCATGGAGTTGCAATTTTGGCTTGTTATGTATTCAATTTCAGGCACTTTAGTCCGTTCTTGTTAGTTTCTGGTTGGAGGAGAAAGGGTCTGTGTAGAGTTCTTTATTATATTGGTTCATTGAGTGAGACAAATATTGGATTCAATTTATGGAAAGATTTTTTGCACAACATGGTATTCAGATTGCGATTGGTCTAGGACTCGCCGGTCTTGGTTTTGCGTTTTGGTTGATTCGTTGGATTTGTAAAATGCCTGCCGGCACTCCCAAAATGCAGGAGGTAGCTGGTGCTATTCAAGAGGGTGCTAAAGCTTATCTTAGGCGTCAGGTAATTACGATTAGTATGATTGCAATCATTTTAGCGGTGATGATTGGGTTCTTTTATCCAAAAGACTCTTTCCATGTCGCAGCCGGATTTATTTTGGGCGCTGCATGTTCGATGAGTGCGGGTTACATTGGGATGCGTCTTGCGGTATTGGCCAATGTGCGTACGGCGCAAGCAGCGATCGAGAACCGCCACAAAGCGCTTCGAGTTGCGTTCAACGGAGGGGCCGTTACGGGTTTGCTGGTCGTTGGTTTAGGTTTATTGTCGGTAGGACTCTTTTACACGTGGAAGCCAGATGTCCATAGTCTTGTAGGACTGGCTCTTGGCGCTTCGTTGGTTAGTGTTTTTGCACGTTTGGGAGGTGGAATTTACACGAAGGCAGCGGATGTTGGTGCTGATTTGGTTGGTAAGATTGAGTCGAAATTGGATGAAGACGACCCTCGTAATCCTGCGGTGATTGCCGATAATGTGGGCGATAACGTAGGTGATTGTGCTGGTATGGCTGCAGACGTTTTTGAAACGTACGCGGTCAGTTTAATTGGTGCTATTCTTATTGGGACGCTCACTTTGGGAAAGAGTTCGGCGATTGCGGCGTATCCTCTCTTGTTGGGTGGAATTTCAGTGGTCGGTGGGATGCTTGGAATTATTACGATCAATTTGGTGAAAGGCAAACCGATGGTTGTGTTAACAGGAGGGGTAGTATGTAATGCACTTGTTTCAGCTTTGTTTTATTGGCCTGTGACTCAGTGGCTCTTTCCTTACGGATTAGAGACGGCGGTTGGACATCGGAGTGCTACCCAGCTTTATTTTGCATCGCTGGTAGGATTGGTGATGACAGCGATGGTGGTGATCATTACCGATTATTACACTTCTACAGCTTACAAGCCTGTGCGTAAGATCGCCCAAGCAAGTGAGACGGGACATGCCACCAACATTATTGCTGGTTTAGCAGTTGGTCAGCATGCGACGGCATTGCCGGTTGGGTTTATTGGGATTGCCATTATGCTTTCCTATCATTTTGCAGGTTTATATGGGATTGCAATCTCAGTTGTCGCCATGCTTTCGATGGCAGGGATTATCATTTCACTAGACGCCTTTGGTCCCATCACTGATAACGCGGGTGGAATTACGGTGATGAGTGGTCTTCCGAGTAATGTTCGTAGTATCACCGATGGTTTGGATGCAATCGGTAATACCATGAAAGCGGTGACTAAAGGATACGCGATTGCGTCGGCAGGATTGGCTTCTCTAGTGCTTTTTGGGTCGTATGTGGAAGAATTACGTGTTCACTGGACGGAAATGGGTGCGGTGTCTCTTCTCAAATCGCTCGAATTTTCTCTTCAAGAGCCCAAGGTTATTATTGGTTTGTTTATTGGGGGACTCTTGCCGTTTCTTTTTACGGCTCTATGTCTCGATGCTGTGGGTAAGGCTGCAGGAGCGGTTGTCAAAGAAGTTCGTCGTCAACTTCAGGCTAAACCCGGTATTTTGCATGGAAGTGACAAGCCTGATTATGCGGCCTGTGTCGATATCGTGACGCGAGCGGCTCTACGAGAAATGATCATGCCTGCATTGCTGCCGCTGATTTTTGTTGTGATTGTTGCTGCAGTGCCTCAGTTGGGCGCTGTGGTGTTGGGAGGTGTTTTGGTTGGAACCATTGTCACAGGGTTGTTCGTGGCCATTGCGATGACTTCGAGTGGTGGTGCTTGGGATAACGCTAAAAAGTATATTGAAGAGGGGTATTTTGGTGGAAAGGGATCGATGGCCCATGATGCGGCTGTAACGGGTGACACCGTGGGTGACCCCTATAAAGATACCGCCGGTCCAGCGATCAATCCCATGATTAAAGTGGTAAATATTGTTGCCATTCTTGTGATCCCGATTTTTTTCTAGTTTGTCATGAAGGTTTTACTCTCGGGTGCCTCAGGATTTGTGGGGTTGGAAGTCTTAAACCAGTTATTAGCTGTAGGGCATACCGTACGCGTTTTAGCAAGAGACCCAACTCAGGGTGAGGCGCTACGTGGAAAAGAAGGGGTCGATATCTTTCATGGGAATATCCTGTATGCTCCAACTCTTGTTGGTTGTATGGAAGGGGTAGAGGCGGTGATTCATCTTGCTGGAATTATTTGCGAGATAGGCGAAAATACTTTCGATCGTGTGCATCGAGTTGGCACACAAAATTTATTGGCGGAAGTCAAAAAGTCCCGTGGGATCAAGCGTTTCATCCACATGAGTGCGCTTGGAACTCGACCTGGTGCTCGCAGTCTTTATCACCAGTCTAAATGGGCAGGTGAAGAGGTGGTGCGTGCAAGTGGCCTTGACTGGACGATTTTTCGTCCTTCGATCATTTATGGGCCAGGAGATCAATTCGTGAATCTTTTCGCTAAGATGACCAAGCCACCTCTCAATTTCTTCCAGTTATTTACCTTGCCAATCATTGATGGTGGCTATGCGTGTCTTCAGCCCATTCCTATAACTGATGTGGCCCGGTGTTTTGTGGGTACACTTATAAAGCCGGAGTCGATCAAAAAGACTTACGACTTATGTGGCCCCAAACCTCTCCGTTTACGCGAGGTGGTTAAGACGATCGCGGAAGTTTTAGGAAACGAAACGAAGATAGTCGAACCCCCTTTAAAGCGCTGGTTAGGGGATTGGTCTAACCTCTTTCTCCCTTTATGTGTTCTGAAGGGATTGCTTATTCAGCCGAAGATTTTGTTAATTCCTGTGCCGATGGAAGTAGCAACAGTCATGGCATGGCTGATGGAAATTTTTATGACCAAACCACTTCTTAATCGGGATCAACTATTGATGCTCGAAGAAGATAATGTGGGAGACCCTTCAGAAGCGATGAAGGATTTTGGAATTCAACCACCGGACTTTCGCGAGGGAATCGCTGCTTATCTTAAGAACCAAGATGTGCTACCATCTTCGGTAGATTAGGATAGGATGTTCATGCCTTATTTCTGATGCGCATTTTTGTTGCTACTCCTGGACACATTCGGACTGCTCCGATGGGTTTTTATTGTGCAGAAACTTTTCGTGCTTTGGGTCATGAGACTTATCTTTTTGATTCTGGTTCACTTACCATCTCCGAAAAGCTCTTCCTCCGTCCTATTGCAAAACTTCGTAGAAAGAATTATCTCGAGAAAGCAAGGTTGAACCGACGATTGCAGAAAGCAGTCACCACGTTTCGCCCTGATCTATTCCTCACTATCTTCGGTTTTGATGTGTTTCCCGAAACATTGGCATTTATTCGAAAACAAGGAGTGAAGACCGTATGTTGGTGGCTAAACGATCCATTTCAATTTGAACGTGGCTTTGCGATTGCACCAGCTTATGATTATTTTCTAACGAATTGTAAAACGTCAGCACGGCGGTATCTTCGACAAGGGTTCCGTTTTGCAGCTTATTTGCCTCACGCAGCGTTTTTGCCATTGCATCGACCCATCGCATTGAGTGCGAATGAACGAGAGCAGTGGGCAAGTGAAGTTTGTTTTGTTGGAGACTGGGGACCGGTGCGGCAGGGAATTCTTTCCATACTTTCTCAGAGGGTTGACCTAAAAATTTGGGGGCCATGGCGAAAACATTTGACACCAAAAGATCGCCTTTGGAGTCGCATTGTAGACGGCTATTTTACAACCGAAGATATGGCTCGTGTGTTTAGTGCTACTCGCGTCGCAATTAATTTGCATTCTTGGTTTGGCTATTACAATTGGGGGTTGAACCCTAGGACCTTTGAGGCTCCTGCTTGCGGGGCACTTGAAATTTGTGATTGGAAGGAAGAACTCGCTCAACATTTTCGTGAGAATAACGAAGTAATGATTTATCGAACAGGAGCTGAACTTGAGGGAAAACTCCGGGAGCTTCTGAATGACCCTGCAACGCAACAGCAAATTGCTCGGGCCGGATTTAAACGGGTTTGTGAAGAGCACACTTATGAACATCGTATGAAACAGATGCTCTCGATTATTGGGATGCGCTAACTTCTTTGGTCTGCAAAGCTATTTGGCCATCTTGCATCGTCACAATACGATGAGCGGCACGCGAGACTTCCTGCGAATGGGTTACAAGCAATAACGTTGCCTGATGGCTGCGCTGCATTTCTTTAAGGAGAGACAGCACAGTTACTGAAGCGGCAGAATCGAGGTTTCCTGTAGGTTCATCAGCGAGGAGAACAAGGGGATGGTGAATGAGAGCTCGGGCAATGGCCACGCGTTGCTGTTCGCCTCCTGAAAGCTCGGCAGGTAGCCGGTCGGATTTGCCTTGGAGTCCTACTTCTTTGAGAAGAGTGATGGCACGGGTTCTTGTTTCAACGGTCGGAATTCCTAGTAATTTCAGAGGGAGGGAGACATTTTCGAGTGCCGTGAGCTGAGGCAGAAGGTTAAAGAATTGGAAGATGACACCCACATATTGACGTCGAAATAAACTGAGTTGCCGTTCGTTCATACGATGAATAGGGTGATCATGAACCCAGACTTCGCCAGACGAAGGTGTATCTAAACCACCAGTGATGTGAAGGAGAGTGCTTTTACCGCAACCACTGGGCCCCATCACCGCAACGAACGTACCCCGTTCCACTTCTAATGAGATACTCTGCAAGGCATGGACGATCTCATCGCTTTTTGTGTTTTCTGAATTTGAAGAGTGTGAAGAAACGTATTTTTTTGAAACTCCAGTGAGGCGGATCATGGAAGAAAGGATGAAGGACGAAAGCGGAAGGATGAAAGATAAAAAGAGGGATTAATTTTTATGCAAAGCAGTAAGGATCTAATTTCTTTGCGACTTTGCGTGAAAATCTCAGCATTTATCCTTTTTTGCCCTAGGTTTCGTAAGCCATTCTTTATCTATAGCCGTACGGAGTGATTTTAGCAAAGGCGAGCTGACCGGTTTCAAAAAGGCGGTCCATTACCTGTAAAATCCGAAAACGGCAATAAGGTAAGGTGATCGAGAGGGCCGACAGAGGTAAAGGTCCTTTCATCAAGGCACGCCAGAGTTCTTTCGCACACATTTGAAAATCGGAATACGGCCATTCGAGACGGGTGTGAATACGTTTGACAGGTTGATCATCAGAAAGTTTGAGTTTCTCTTCGAGGACCATCATTTCATCCCGAAGATGGACTGCGTGAACAATAAACTCATTGATATTATCGATTTCAAGTGGGGAATCTACCACCGGCGGCTCGTTGGAACGGGTGAAACCAAAATTAGCTTTAGGTGTAACCTGGAAAAGTTGAAGCAAAGCTTCAATTCCTTCGAGTTGCTGGTACCGTGCGGATACCGGCGTGCCATAGCTGAAAGCAAATTCTCCAATAATCTCCGCAGTAAGGTTAAAGATATGCATGATTCCATGCTGTTGAGATAGTGAGATCGTTTGAAAAATAGTGGGGAGATCGAAGAAATCGAGGCTTCCTGATAATTCTTTCGCGTTGCTATAAAAATGAAGTTGCATGGTTGCTTTGCAGAAACGGCGGGCAAGGAGCAACGCAAGATAATGTCCAAAAGAGGGGACAGTGGTGATTAGCTGCTGAAAAATATTTTGATCAAATCGCAGAAGAGTTGCCGCTTCATGTACAGAGACAGAGGCATCGCGTGGGGTATTGGTAAGCAGGCCAATTTCTCCGAACAAATCTCCTTTTGTAAGATGAGTGATAGGAGTGGGGTGTTCACCGTGTTCATTCAATAGCACGATCTCAACCGTGCCATCGTTGATGACATAGAAGGAATCACTAGGATCTCCTTGAGAGTAGACAATGCTCCCTGGACCACAGTGAACCAGTTGACCTTCCTTGATGATTGTTTCGAGTTCCTTAGAACCAACTTTTTTACAAAACTCAAAAAAATCTTCCAAAACCGTGGGTGAAGGTATTGTGAAGGACGTTGCGCTGACATTTGGCGGTTGAATCGTGCTACCAGGCCGCACAGCTTTTTTGGTACCGCGGTCCATAAAGGACATCAAATAATTTGAGCGCATAAAGGTATCCGGTATCTCATCTAATAGCTTAACATATATCCCTAACATACAACAAGATACAAAACCTAACTAGTGTTAAATTGCAAGCTATTTTTTATCATTGGATGAACCAAAGAGGGTAATTTTTTAAATGGCTAACTATTGGATGGTAATAAAAAAGGTCAAAACGACTTATTTTTGGGTTTATTCTGAAGAGATGGGGGGGTTAACGCATAAGGCGGATTCGGATAGTATAGCGTTCTGCTTTGGGTGTTGTTGAGGTGGTACTTATCGTCCGAGTTTCATTGGCTGTAAGGAGAATGGTTTCCCACGGCGTATCGTCGTCGATGGAAAAGCCGTTAGCATCACGAAACACGGTTTGGACTTGTACGGTGTGATCTTGGTTGGTCCGATTGCGAAGGTTGGCCATTACCTTAAGCTTTCCTTGAGCCGTGCGTTCAGTATGATGAGCATCGACCGCAACAAAAGGCGTAAGTTTTTCATCAAGGATCACGATTAAATTTTCAATTTCGGGAGATTCTTCGCGTTGTGCAGGACGGTAAGGACCTTCATTTGCACATCCAAAGCAAAGAAGAACGAGGGAGGTAAGGAGGAAGGAGGAAGGAGGAAGGCTGAGGGATGAGGGATGGAGACAGAAGGATAAAGGAGTTTTCATGGGTTTTTATCTTTGGGTGATGAGGATGAGTTGGGGTTGAGGATCGTTACGAACTTCTACTTTGCGTTCAGCTACAATTTTTCCGTTAGGGTCGAGGAATTGAAATTCCAGGTTGCGATCAGCAGGTGAAATATGAATGGGAAGGAGAAGAATCGCAGCTGGCAAAAGGTCCCAGCTTCGTGTATCCGCTTTGGGCTTGATGGAGGAAGCCACACTTTTCGTGAGGATACCCGCGGCCACAGCGCCGAGTCCAGCAACCGTTGCGGTTTTGTCGCCGGCAGTGGAACCAGCGATCGTAGCGCCACTACCGCCATAGATCAGCGTATCTCCTACTGTCTCCGTGACTGCGCGCGTGCCAGCTTTTCCTTGGTTCACCACATCCATCCCACGAAGCCCTCGAGACTTCGCCTGATCAAAAATATCTTCTGCGAAAAGGAGAGAGACGAACGAGGTGCCTATTTTTAGTTGGGCCTGGGTCGATTGGGAATCTCCTTTTCGATAACTCAATTGTTCTCCAAAATTACCTGTGGGAATTTTAGTGGGACCGAATCCCAGGAGGGCCACGATCAGGGTGTTATCCTCAGGAGCAGGTGAAGGGATTTTGCGAAGTTTGGCGGTGCGTTGCCAACATTCTTGGGCGGCTGAAGTCTCGCCCAGATTCCAATCGCACCACCCCTCCAGCCAGGTTGCACTCGCCCAATTACCGCGTAAAGCAGGATCGTTTTTGGTAGCGTCTTGCAGCTGGACACTTTTGAAACAGGCACGGGCATTTTCCCATTCTCTGTTCTTAAGATAGAGGAGTCCACGTAAGAGATAGGCCATCGAACGTTCGTACGGTTCACCCTTAAAACGTTTAATGTCTTCAGCTTCAAAGGTGCTTAATGCCTCACGGGATCGTGGGTCCGCAGGGCCTAAGGTTTCGATATCGCGAATGACGTCGTCAAGAGCATGTTCGGCATCTTCCCATAACTTTTGTTCAATGGCCGCAGAAGCCAACCGCATGCGATTGAGTGTAGCACCAGTTTCTCCTTCCCAATAAAGCCGTTGATAATAAGGTTTTAAACCATCCGGTGCCTTTTGTTCGGAGGCGAGCTTGTCGGCTGAGTCGAGAGTGGTTCGAGTTGGATCCGAAGTTGCCGTACACCCTGATAAAAGACAAACGAGGAGACTGGCGCTCAGCGGAAATGAAAACCCTGCTTTCATCGCAGTTAAAAATTAGAAACTAAAAACTATCCTCTAAAATTCAGTTTTGTGAATCATTAATTCTTCAAAGAAAGAGATTGCTTCGATCCGAAAGCATTCGGACCTCACAATGATGGTCTTTATTCGAACGTCATTGCGAACAATCTCCAGCATCCATTATCCTCGCTCTCGGGCTCGAAAAGGAGGCAGGGCAATTGCATCTAAATTTTTAGGAGTTGAAGGAG
>OBEQ010124711.1_pt1 | contig 12365 bp, 5 predicted proteins | sample 1670901 | NCBI WGS metagenome assembly OBEQ01 (sample SAMEA104232315, study PRJEB22302) | groundwater metagenome | biome: forest; feature: aquifer; material: groundwater | place: USA | collected 2011-08-07 | depth 5.4 m | reverse complement strand
GGGCAGGCATCGGTGCGATGGATTCTCGCAACTCCACATGCGGAGGTGCTGCGGCCAGAATGCGCTCGAGGAGGCCCGGCACGTCTACGACGGGGCGTTCGAGATTCCCTTCGGCCTCGCGCGTGAGCATGTCCTCGAGGGCGAGGAGCGCGTTCGTTGGATCACTCAACGCGTCGAGCCAAAGCGCGGCGATGCGACCGCGCGTCTCCTGCGCGGTCTTGTGCTTGAGAGTTGGCAGCTGCAGGGTGAGAAGTTGAATGAGCTGCCGGTGACAGCCGTGTCGCTCGTACAGGCGCTCGAGAGACGCCGACAGTCGTGCATTCCCGGGCTTGAGAGCGAGGAGTTGCTCGAGGTAGCCGATGGCGCGCTTGGAGTGGTTCGCGAAATCTTTGGCAATCTGTGCGGCGTCCTCGAGAAGCTCCACCTTCTTCGCGTCCGTCGCGGCGAGGAGCGCACGATCGTAAAGCTCGAAGAGCTCGTCCCATCTCTCGGCGGCGTCGAAGAGGAGCTTCAGACGATCGAACGCCCACGCCTCGGTTGGGTCGATCTCGAGAATGCGCTCGAGAATTCCGACAACGCGGCCCGAGTCTTCGAACCATTCTTCGTAGAATGCGACCGCGCGTTTTCCGAGCTCCAGCGCTTCCTCGTGGCCCATCGCCGTCGCCAGCGCCCTGTGGAAAAGGTCGGCGATGGCGTCAGGCGCTTTTTGGGACCGCGCGAGACTCTCTGCCCGATCCCAAAGCGCGGGTATGGCGGGCAGCTCTTCGATGGCTCGCAGGACGACGGCATAGGCGTCGGGGTTTCGTTCCTGCTTCTCCAAGAGGTCGAGGAGACACTCGTACCAACCTTGGCGTCGCTCGACGGGCACGGCGTCGTCGCTCAGCAGGCACTCGAGAATTCGAACGCGTACGGTTTCGTCCGCGATCTCGAACGTCTTCTCCAGCATCTCTATTGTCCCGATGCGTGTCGATGGCACGCCGAGCAGGCGTCCCGCGAGCGCCAGTGCGGTGTCATCGTTCGGCGTCGCTTCGAGCACACTGGCGACCGAGCCGATGGCCTCCGCGAGGCGCTCGGTACGGTCGAGCAAGATGGTGGCGATTTGGAGATCGAGGTGCGTTCGCGCTTCGCCGTCGCTTCGATCGCGTCTCGCGACCAGCGCGTCAATCGCCCCCTGCACGTCACCTGTCGCGAGCGAGAGCCGGGATATGGCGATCATGGCCTCGGCGTTCTCGCGATCGAGGTCGAGCACGCTTTTGTGGAGCTCGAGAGCACGCGCGGGGTCGGCGAGCACGGTCTCTTCCGCAGCGGCCCACGCCAGGAGCGCCTGTACTCTTTCCCCGTCGTTGGCGTGGTCGACGCGCCATTTGCAAAGCCAGCGCCGATCCGCGAGCGCGCTTGGAACGTTCTCGCGGGCTCCGAGAAGGCTCTCGAACGCGGCAATTGCTGCGCGTGTGCGCACGTCGTCGGTCAACGCCTCGAGCATGTCGCGGTACGCGGCGGCGGCGTTCGAGTAGTGGTCAGGGCTCGCGCTCAGCGCGCGAGCTTTCGCCATTCTCAAGTCGGCGTGGAGAGCGGGAGCGTCGGCCGAGTGTTGCGCATTGGCGATCGCTTCGTCGACGGCTTGAGCCAACTGCGGTGCGGCTCCCGCGGCTGCCGCGATGCGTTCGAATACGGCGAGCGCTTCCTTGTCGCGCGGATCGATGCCGAACGCCTCTCGCGCCGCGCTCACGGCAGCCTCCAGATCGCCCAGGCGCTCGGCACGAACTCGCGCGAGGCGCATCAGGAGCTGCGCGCGTCGCCCCTCGCCTCCGTGCGCGAGGAGAACCTCGAAGAGCTCGGGGAGAGCTGAAAAATCTCCCGCGCGCTCGCACAAGTCTAGGAGCTTGTCCGCGGCTCCCACGTCGTCGGGCAATACGCTGCGCACCTTGGTGAAGAGGGCACGCGCCGCCTCGTCGTCCGAGCCCATCGCAATCAGCGCGGCCCGGCGATAGGTCTCGGCGGCTGCAATCGGGGCTCTTTCCTTGTCCATCTCGACGCGTGCCAAGCGCTCTAGCCACGACACTTGGTCTCGTCCGTCCGCCGCTTCGGCGGCGCGCCGCGCGAGCACGCTCTTCTCGAGCTCATGGCGCTCGATGAGCTGCGCGACTCGCTCGACGGCATCGAGCTCGCCGGCGCCGACCCCGGCCTCCGCGAGGAGTGTTCGGCAGTGGGCTTCCGCGCGTGCGTGTTGCCCGTGCGAAGCGGCGAGCTCGGCAAGCTGTGCTCGAGTGCGTCGCGCCTCTTCCACGGTCACGCGGTCGAGCTGCTTCTCGAGCAAATCGCACAGGTCGTTCCACGCCGCGGTCTCGCGGTAGAGATCGACCAGCGTAACGTACGCGGTGCGATCGTCCGGATCGTCGGCGAGGGCGAGCCGGTAGGCAACGATCGCCGCTTGGGGGTTCGCGAGCTCGCCGCGCTCGATGGCGCCGATGGCGTGAAGGAGCTCGCGCCGCCTCTTCGACTCGACGCCGCGCTCGATCGCCGCTCGGTAAAGCGCGACGCGCTCACCCGGGCTCCCCTGGTCGCGGAGCAACTCGTCGACGCGCGACAACAGCTCCCCATTCGAGGGCTCGAAGGCGAGCGCGCGCCGGTACGCCGCGAGCGCCCCAGAAAGATCTCCGCATTCGACGAGAGCCTCGCCCGCCGTTCGCGCCACCAGGGCGAGTTCGGCAGAATCGATCTCACGTTCGGCGATCGCTCTTGCGAGGAGGAATGCGCGCCGCTTGGGGTCCACCCCTGCATCGGCCAGCCGGTTCATTCGATGAAGCCACGGCGCGATAGGCGCGCCCGCCGCCACTGCTTCCGCGAGCCCTCCGCCCGCAAAATCGACCGCCTGCGCGCGGTACGCCGGATTTTCTTCCGCCACCCGCGTTGCTTCTTCGAAGGCGTTCATCCTCCCGAGCGGGGTCGGTGTCAGCTTCGCCCTGAGGTCGAGCACTCGCAAGAGCCCTTGCGTGTTCCGCTCGTCTCGGTACAGCGGTTCGAGCGCGTTTGCCGCGGCGAGCTGGTGCTCACCGGCCGCGAGCATCTTCTCGAGCGTCGCGCGCGACGTTTTCTCCGTCGGGTCGGCCGCGAGCGCGTGTCTGAGCGCGTCGATGGCCAAATCGACCTCGTGCGTGCGTTGCAAACGCACCGTCGCCAGGCGGGCATAGATGGACGCGCGCTCCATCTCGGGTGCGATTTGCGCATCCGCGCCGAGAGCGTTCGCGAGTTCGGGCCACTCCTTCAGTGACTCGAGCAAGGGGATCCATTGGGCGAACACTTCGCGAGACGCGCCGTATTTTTCGACGAGGTGCCTCCATGCGCCGCTCGCGCGCTCGGCATCGCCGGTTTTTGCGGTGAGCACCCCGGCCGCCCTCACGAGCAGCTCGCGCGCTTCCTCGGGGCTATCCGCGTCCTTCGCGCGCTCCTCGAGAACGAACGCCAAGTCCACCCAAGTTTCCGCCGCTTCGTACAATGGCTCGAGCGCCGCAAGGGCCCGAGCGCGCGAATCGGTATCGACCAGCTTTCGCCACGCGGCGATGGCGCGCGCCGGGTCTTTGAGAACGCGAAACGCGAGCTCCGCGATGCGCTCGTTGGCGATCCGCATTCGCTCGATGTCCGGATCGAGCTCGGCGACCTTCTCCAGCACGTCGGCGAGCGCGCGATGTTCGCCCTCCGCTTCGTAAATCTCGGCGAGGGCGCGCGCGCTTCGGAGGATCGCCGTGGAGTCAGCCCCTGGCGTGGCGAGCACGCCGACGAAGGTGGCCTTTGCGCGCTTCACGTCTCCACCGAGCCGGTAGAGATCTCCCATTTCGGCCGTAATGCGTGCGCGCACGTGAGCTTCGCGGGCCGCGGCTCCGACTCGCTGGAGGGTCCGCGCGGCGTCCAGGATTTTTCCGAGCTCTCGCGCGAGCGATCCGTAGCGCACGCGAACCTCGTCATCCGAGGGGTCGAGCCCCAGCGCTTGCTCGAAGGCCTCGTACGCACCAGGAAGATCGGCCAGCCGATCTTGACGTAAAATCCCGATGCGCTTGAGTACCCCGAGGCGTCTGGGTCCACGCGTGTGTTCGAGTTCGATGCCGAGGTACTTCAACACTTCGCTCGGCAGCCCCGTTTGCTCGTGCGCGTCTGCGAGTGCCGCCGACGCGCGCGCCGCAAGACCTTTGGTGCCGAGAAGCTTCAGCGCGATGCGCCGCGCGTCTTCGTGCTCGGGGTGTTTCGCAAGAAGCGCCTCGACATGTGGCATCGTGCGTTCCGGCTCGTGCAGTTGGCCGGCGTAGAGCTCGATGAGACGCGCGCGCAAACGCGAAGTCTCCTCTTCCGCGAGCGGCGGGTCGATGGCCAACGCCTGTTCGAGCAGGCGTGCAACGTCGCGATGTCGATTGGCCCGCAAGTACCGCGCCTCGAGCATGCTTCGAGCTTGCTCGTCGGCGGGATCGAGCCGCAAGAGCTGTTGATAGATCTCGACAGCTTTCTCTTCCCCGCCGCTCCGTTCGAAGAGCTCCGCCGATCGCCGCAAGAGCGCAACTTGCTCTGGCCGCCCCCGATGCTGTGCGCTCGACGCGTACAGCTCGGCGAGCTTCTTCGGATCGGCTGCCTTGGTGAGGAGCACCTCCAAGCGATCGAACGCCGCGGCGTGACCGGGGAGCGCCGAGAGCGCCCTCTCCAGGTAGCTGGTTGCGCCGAAGTCATCGCCGAGCACGTCGCCGAAGAAGGTGGCGGCTCGGTAGAGAAACTCCCCGTGTATGGCGGGAGCCATCGTCTTCAGACGCTTGCCCTGCGCGACCAACTCGTACGCGAACGCCAGCTCGCTCCTGCGCTCGTCGCGCTGCGCAGCTTGGTGGAGCGCGTCCCACGCGTCCGGCCGGAGCTGTCCGCGCCCGAGCGCGAGCAGCATTAAATCCAATAGGGATTCTTCGCCTTCGAGTTTCTTCTCGAAGTCGAATGCCTGACCTTGCGCAGAAGGGGTAATCGAACCCCGTTGGCGAGGGGGGGGTTGCATCCGCCGGGAAGAACGAGGGTATCAATCTCGCAGGCGTTGGGAAGCGCATGGAAATTCTTCTATCCGACATCAAATCGACCGGCGCACCCTTGCAGAACTGACATATCAGTTCTATAAACTGACACGTCAGTTCATGGCAAACGCAGGCTATCTCCCCGGTCCCGAGCGCCGACGCCAGATTTTAGACGGCGCAAAGAAGGTGTTTGCCGCCCGCGGCTACCACGACACGAACATCAGCCACATCTGCGAAGATCTGGGGATCGCGCGCGGCACCCTGTATCAATACTTTACGAACAAGCGCGAGGTCTTTGCCGCCATCATCGAGGGCCTCCTCGATCGCGTGCGCGCCGCCGTCGCCGCCGAGCCTCCTCTGCGGCTGCCCACAGCGGGGCGCCCCTCGCGTGAGGAGGTCATCGCCTTCGCCGCGAAGAGTCTTCAGCACAAGCTCGAAGCAGCCTTCGAAGACGAGGCCAGCCTTCGCATTCTCGTGCGCGAAGCCGTCGGGCTCGATCTTCGAATGGACGCCGTTCTCCGCGCTCTAGACGACATCGTCGCCGACCGCGTGGCCGAAGATCTGACCATCGCGCAGCACGCGGGCATCGTGCGGCGCGACGCGAATCCGCGCCAGGCCGCCCTGTTCATGCTCGGCGGCATTCAAAAGCTCGCGCTCGACGCTCTGGGGCGGGCTGCGACGATCGACATCGCCGAGCTCGCGCTTACGGCGACGCGCATGAACATGACTGGCCTTCTGTCCGACGAGGTGAGCTGATGCAACAAGCCTTTCCCCCGTACGATCTGCTCGACGCCTTCGAGTCGCGCGCGGCGAGCAAGACGAAGAAGCTCGAGCGTCTCTATCATCAGACCCAAGCCCACGCGTGGAACCCGAGCACCGTGCTGGACGAGCTCGAGGCGAAGCACGGCGGCATTCGGTTGCCCGAAGAAAAGAAGGAGGCCATCGGGCACGTCTTCGCCGTCCTTCTATGGGGAGAGCTCGCCGCGTGGAACATCGCAGCGGATCTCGCGCGCACGCTTCCGGACGTCGACGCGAAGATGGCCGCCACCGGTCAGGTGTTCGACGAAGCCCGTCACTTCACCGTGCTCCGCGACTACCTCTCACGCGCGGGGGTCCAGCTCGCGCCGCTCAATGCGTTCGGCCGGCGCCTTCTCACGCGCATTCTGGATACCGACTCGATGTTGCAAAAGCTGTATGGGATGCAGCTCCTCGTCGAAAACCTCGCGCTTTCGATTTTCAAACGCGTGAAGGATTCGCGCCTGGAGCCGGTGCTTTGCGATCTTCTCGAGTACGTGGAGCGCGACGAATCACGTCACGTGGCGCTGGGTGTCATGTACTTGCCGAAGCTTCTCGCCGCCACCACCAGCGTCGAGCGTGCGAAAAATTGGGCGTTCAACATGGAGCTTTTCGCCCTCTCCATGGCGGCCGGTAGACTCATAGACCCGCATTTCACGACGCTCGGGATCAACCACCGCGAGATGAGCTTCGGCACGATGCGTCTGCATCAGCAGGTGCTTCGAAAAATGGCCGAAGAAAATGGCACGACGGACGTAGCCGGTGTCTACGGGCTCTCTGCCAAAAAGCAGCAACTCATCGTCAATTCGCTGTATCCAGCGCCGCCGGCACCGCCGCGTCACATGCGGGCGCTGGCCGGGTTGGATGCGACACTGAAAGCGGTCGCCCGCCTCATGTCGTAGCCCCTACTTGGTCGTCGCCGTGTGATAGACGCGCGTGATGTCCGCCTCGTCGAGAAAACCGACGATTCTCCCCGCGTCGTCGACGACCAGGAGCTCGCGGACGCTGTTGGCGAGAATCTGCTCGAGCGCCACGTGCAGGTCCTCGGAGTCTTTCACCGAAAGAGGCGACGCCATCAAGTCATCGGCGAGCGCGAATTTTCCGACGTCGGGATCCGTCGTCATCGTGCGCAAAATCTCGGCACTGATGACGCCCAAGAGCTTGCCATCCTCGGCAAGCACGGGAAATGCGTCTTGCCAGCCCGACTCGGCGACCGCGTGCATGACTTGTGATGCGGGCGTTTTTCGCTCGAAGGTGACGTACGGACGATCGCGCGTCACGACGTCACCGATCCTGATGCCGCGCAGGACGTCCAGGATGAGGTCGTCGCGATGGGCCGGCGATTCGCGACGCGTCGGGACCTGGGCCTTGTAGAGCGATCTGTGGCGGAGCGCGACGAAGGCGATCCCTTCGGCGAGCATGAGCGGGACGAGCAGATCGTACGAACCTGCGAGCTCGCACACCATGACGAGTGACGCGATGGGAACGTGTGCAAGGCCGCCGTAGAAGGTGCCCATCCCGACCAGCGCGAACGCGCCAGGATCGATGCGCGGATCGTGGAAAACGAGCTGCGCGAGGCGCCCGAAGGCGCCGCCGAAGATGCCACCCATGACCAGCGACGGTCCGAAGTCGCCGGCACTGCCCCCGCTGCCCACCGTCAAGGCGGTCGCGACCATTTTGAGAACGCCCAGAAGGAGCAGCAGTTGCGCGCCTCGCCATCCCTCCTGAAACCAGGGTGCACCCGTGATGGCGAGTTGCGCGGCGCCATAGCCACCCCCCAGGAGGCCGAGCCCCTCGCCGCCGCGTCCGATGGTCGGACCGACGAACATCAGGAAAGGCGTCACCAGCGCGCCGAGAAGGAGGCCGCCAAGGCCGGGCTTGGTCCACGCGGGGAGCTTGATGCTCGCGCTGGTTTTCTTGATGAAGTCGAGCGCACTGAGGAAAGCGCTCGCCATGAAGGACACGACGACCGCCATGAGCGCGTAAAGCGGAAGGTGCGACGGGACAAAAGGGTACCGCGTGGCATGGGCGAAGAGCGTCGACTCGCCGAAAAAAGAGATGAAAACGGAGTACGACACCACGCTCGCGAGGACGCTCGGCACGAGCGCGTCGGACTCGAAGTCGTCGCGGTGCAGCACTTCCACCGCCAGGATTGCGGCGCCGAGCGGCGTGCGGAACACGGCGGCCATGCCCGCCGCGGTGCCCGCGACGAGCAGGATGCGCCGCTCGCGTTCGGTCACCTTGAGGGCGCGCCCCACCAGCGAACCGATGGAGCCTCCTATCTGCATCGTGGGCCCTTCGCGTCCGCCCGACCCGCCGAACCCCAGCGTGAGGATCGACGCGAGCGCTTTCACGAACGGCACCCGGCGCCGCACGTTGCCGCCGTGGTTGTGGAAGGCGTCGATGATGGCGTCCGATCCGCCACCGCGCGTTTCGGGTGCGAACTTGGCGGACAGGAGGCCGCCCAGAATCGCGCCGACGGCCGGGATGACCCAGAGCAGCCATGGCCGAAACGCCGTCCTCACAGTGGTGTCGATGATGCGCTCGCCTTGGGCACGCAGCGGCACGTAGCCGGCGAGATCCTCGAGCACCCACTTTTCCACGAGCTCGAGCCCGCCGAAAAAAAGAGACCCAGCGACCCCGGCGGCCGCGCCGACGAGGGCCGCGTGGAGGAGCACGCGCCCGAGGAGCTGGAGCTCTAGAGGCTGCTCGCCGCTCTTGAGCTGAAAAAGGCCACGAAGTCGATCGAGCGCGGCCGGTGCCGGGGGCGGCGTCCGCACCGATTTTGGTGGCACGCGTATCGACCGAGAGGATGGCGGAGTTTCTTGGCTCATGGCACCCGAGCTTGACGGCGCGTGGCCCATTCCTTATACGCCCACGGCCCACCCATGACACAGCTTGCCGACGGACTCGCCTCAGCTAAACGGGAATCCCGAGTTCGGGTGGCGGACGTCGTCGCGTTGACCAAACCGCGTATCACGTTGATGGTCATCATCACGACCGTCGGCGGTCTGTTTCTCGCGCGCCGTGCCGAAGCCGCACATTTTACGCCATGGCTGGTCGCTTGGGCGGTCACCGGCACGGCGCTCATCGTTGCCGGCGCGAACGCCCTCAATATGTACATCGAGCGCGAGATCGACGGGCGCATGACGCGCACGAAAAATCGCCCGCTGCCCGCAGGGCGCCTGTCGCCGAGGGTTGCCCTGTGGTTCGGGGTCGCGCTCTCAGCCGTATCGGTGCCCATTCTCGCCATTGGCGTCAATCCACTTACCGCGCTCCTCGCCGTCCTCGCAAACGTGAGCTACGTGCTTGCCTACACGCCTATGAAGCAGCGCTCGCATCACGCGCTTCTGGTGGGCGCGGTTCCTGGAGCGATTCCTCCGCTGCTCGGCTGGACGGCCGCGACCGGTCGCATCGAAGCCGCGGGGGCCATTCTTTTTCTGGTCCTCTTCTTGTGGCAAATCCCGCATTTTCTTGCCATCGCTCTTTTCCGCCGCGAAGAGTACGCGCGCGCGGGCTTGCTCGTGATGCCGAACGTGACGGGCACGCGTGACGTGAAGCACGCCATCGTCCGCTACTCGCTGGCGCTCGTTGGAGCGAGCTTGCTTCTCGTGCCGCTCGGTGTTGCGCACATGGGGTACTTCGTGGCTGCGGCGCTCTTGGGCGCGGTGTTCTTCGCGTGGGGTTGCTGGGGGCTTCGCGAGGATGCGGGTCGCTCCTGGGCACGGTCACTTTTCGGCGTGTCGATCCTCTACTTGCTCCTCTTGTTCGTCGCCGTCGCCGTCGACCGGCTGGTCTAGACGCATCGCAGAGCGAGTTCGCGTCGCGACTGCGATCACTCGTCCATTCTCGCTTCTCGAATCCGATCCGCGAGCTCTCGGCCCCGTCGATCGCCTGGCATCAGCTTGCGCGCGATGGTCGCTTCCCTCTCTGCCGCTTCGAGCTCATGCTTTGCGAGGAGCGCCTCGCCAAGCCCAATTCGCGCGCGAAACGATCCCGAGCTCCACGCGATCGCCGAACGATAGGCCCGCTCGGCCTCCGTCGCGTTACCCTCGGCGAGGAATGCGCTTCCGATCGCGATGTGCGTGCCCGTGTTCGCCATCAGCGTCTCGGCGCGCGTGAGGGCCTCGAGTGCTCCGTGGTTCTCGCCGATCGCGAGGCGCGCAAGGCCGAGGGCCAGGGTCGCCTCGCCCGATCCAGGATCCAAGCGCACGCTTTTGGCGAGCATCGCGATGCGCGCAGCCGGATCAGCGTCGGCCGTGGCGGTTCGGGCTCGGGTCGAAAGCCAACCGCGCGTCGTGCCGTAGAGAAGCCAGGTGACCGCCGCCAGCCCGACGACGCCCGGCACGATGCGCCGTACTCGCGACGTCGGTCCCCAAAGGGGAACCCCCAACGCGGCGCCCACCAGAAGCGCAACGGCCGGCTGGCGTATCGGCGAATCGCCTAGCGACGCCACCGCGCAGGCGACGAGCGCGCCCGCGCCGCCGTACCAGCGCGACCGTGCGTGATCGCGCGCACCCATCAGAAGTGCGCAGACGAGAAGCAGCGCGGCGACCGGCCCCGACTCCACCGCGACCTGCAAGTATTCTTGGTGCGCGGTGGTCGCATTGACGAAGCGCCGCGCCGCTTCGCCCGGCGTCATGCGCGCGAGATCGTCTCCTTGCGCGTCCAGAAACGCGTGGCCGAAGCGCCCGAGCCCAGCACCGAACGGCAGCGCGCGGGCGGTAGCGTGCGCGGTCTCGCGCCAGATCCACGCGCGGCCGCGCAGCGCGAGATCCGCCGGCGCCTCGGCATCGGCCGACACGGTTTGCGCTCCGAAAATGACGGCGAAGGCCATGGTGGTCATGAGCGCGTGCCTTACGCCGCGCCCGCGTACGACGATGGCGGCCTGCACGGCACACGCGATGGCTGCGGCGACCCACCCCACCCGGGAGTGCGACACGTAGAGCGCAGGAAGGTGCGCCAAGATCACCAACTTCACCAAGATACGCATCAGGCGCGGCGTGGCTTTCCACGCAAAGAGCGCGTCGATGGAGAGCGGCAGCGTCACGGCGAGAAGGAGCCCGAGCCAGTTTGGATTGCCCTGCCCTGCGTGAAGCGACATGCCGGAGAGCCCCGCCGACGCGCACACAAGGGCAACGAAGCTGGCTCCGCCGCCTAGACCTACCGCCGTCAAACGGACGAGGTGCTTTCCCAGCCGTGGTCCCACGCGCGCCACGATCGCTCCAGCACCGAGCGCGGCCAACCAGGTGCCCAGATCGCGCGCGCCGCAGGGGAGCCCCCAGGCAAAACTCACCGCACTCAACGCCACGAACCCAATTGCTGCGCGCGCGCCCAAGCCGATGGGTTTCTGCCCTGAAGGTCGCGCGATCCATCCCGCAAACGCGACCGAGGCGATGACGAGACCGAACACTCGCTTCGGCTCTGCAGCCTCGGCCCTTGGGTCATAGACGAGCCCCGCGAGCACCAGCGCGGCGGCGATGCCAACGAGGAGCACACGCACGCGCGCCCGCCAACCGCTCACGAGGCAGTCACGGCCGTTTCGCGGCGGCGCGGTCGGCTCGCAAATCGAGAATTCTTCGCAGCTGATCTCTCACCGCGGCTCGCCCCTCACGCGCCAGCGCGCGTCGAAGAAGTTCTGTCGTAATGACTCTCTCGTCACGGAGCAGGTACTTCTCCGCCAGATCGCGCTCCGTGCGCGTCACTCCGCCGAGGGCGGCCAGCATGCGAAAAGTTCCCGACTCCGGGTCCCACTCGAAGCGAACCGCCGCCGCCGCAACGGCTAGCGCAGCGTCCGTGCCATTCGCACGCTTTTCGAGCTCTGGCAAAAGGCGGGCGCGACCTTTGGTCTCCGTCACCCGGGCAAGCAAACGCACGAGCGAGGGAAGCTGATCCTGCGGCAAGTTGTCCATGTCTCGAAGGAGCGCAGCCGACGCGTTCGGATCGTCGGCGTGCGCCAGTGCGACCGCTGCGTGCATACGAAGGCGAGTGTTCTCGTGCGAAAGAAGCGACCGCAAGAGCTCCGCGGCTTGCGCATCTCGGAGATCGCCGGTCAGATCGATGGCTTTGAGCGTGCGAAGGACCGCCTTGTGTGCGAGCGAAGCTTGAATTTCGCTTCGCGCGAGGGGACCTGCTCCTTGCGGCTGCAACGCCGCCACGAGATCGGTCAGATCGCTCCGTCCTTTCGTCCACGCAAGGAGCGTCCGCCCCGGAACGTCCGGCGACTTGGACGCACGCATGAACCCTTCGACGTCGCTCAGGCTGCACACGTTCAGCTCGAGACACGTCAGCAGATCCTGCGTCACGCGCGTGTCGCCGGCGCGTCCAAGAGCGATGGCGGCTTCGAGCTTCGTTTCGGGTGCCGAGTAGAGCTTGGCGTAAACGAGGTCCGTTCGCGAATGTCCGCTCAGTGCGTAAATTGCGTAGATTGCCGCGCGCTTGAGGCTCGGGTTCGGATCGTCCACGTAACGCTCGAGAACTTTCTCGCCTTCCTTGGCGTCGAGCTTCCCGATGGCCGTGACGGCGGGGGGGTTC
>OBEQ011593140.1_pt1 | contig 12369 bp, 11 predicted proteins | sample 1670901 | NCBI WGS metagenome assembly OBEQ01 (sample SAMEA104232315, study PRJEB22302) | groundwater metagenome | biome: forest; feature: aquifer; material: groundwater | place: USA | collected 2011-08-07 | depth 5.4 m | reverse complement strand
TAAGGATGAGTCCGGACTCGGAACCATTCTTTCCTCACTAAAATCGTCGCCTGGAGAAAAAGATAGAGCAATCAAGCTTTTGCGATTAAAAAATTACTCAAGAGATGTTGATTTGCTTTGCTATGCACTCATGCCAAATCATTTCCATTTACTCATCAGACAAAGCAATATTGTGCTCACCTCTTTCATGAATTCTTTGGGGACTCGATATAGTATGTATTTTAACCGGAAATACAAACGTACCGGGGTGCTCTTTCAAGATGTCTACAAAGCCGTACGAGTACAAACAGAAGAGCAACTCTTGTACCTTTCTCAATATATAAATTTGAACCCTGCAATGTGGCTAGGTTTTCCCCCAAAAAGGTGGCTTGATGCGCCATTTCCCTGCTCTCTTCCAGAGTATCTTAATTTAAGGCACACTAATTGGATAAAAAAAGAAGCTATCCTTAATTTTTTCTCTAAAACCAACCCCCACAATACATATGAAAATTTCCTGGGAATGGAACTTGGGGCGGAAATAATCGCCGATCTAGCGATAGATAGTGAATAAATACTGTCCTGACGCCATTTGCAAGAGGTCCTCTTGCAAACGTTGTCTATATAACCTGAAAATTCAACTAGGGAAAATCGGCCCTTCCTTGAAAAATGTCAGACGTTTCTAGGGATTTGGAGTAAAAGCGCGAGTACCATCTGCTTTTTTTTCTCCGTCACGGGGACCACTACCAGTCCTTCCTGCAAGGGCAAACCTTTCAAATGCTGTTGAGACGCGCCAAGTGGGGGCTGACCGTAGATGACGACGGAAGAAAGTGGGGCTAAAAGAATGGCGGGGAGTGCTGCTAAATCTTCCTCCCCCATCACCTCAACTACTATTTTTTGAGGAGTTTCTTTTTTTGTCAAAAGGTCATCACGCAATGTGGAAAAAACCTCGGCAAGAACTGTAAAAAGTTCTTCTGAAATAGTTCCACGAGGATTTTCTACGGTTATTTTTTTATACATCTTTGGGACACCCAGCTCGGCAACTGATGCAAACGTTTTCTCACGCCGGACGCAAAGGTCAACGATAGCAAGAGTGGGTAAAACGCCAACAGCAAGAAGTGACTGTGTGGCGACATCTCCGACAGTAATGATGGCCGGACAAATATGAGGGATGTTTTTCTTTACGAGGCGAGCAGTATCTTTGATGTGGCTTTTACTCCCTACAAAAAAGTTCCCCAGAGGTTTTTTTAAAAGTTCTCGTTCGGTAGCAGAGATAGTATGAGGAGTCAGTTGAAGTTTGGGAGAAGCAAATACACGCCCTTCCCTGTCTTCTTCTCCCATGCGAATGCGGGTAGAGGCAATCGGAGCGCCATCAATACCAACAACAAATTCAACGAGAACAATCTCAAGAAGTCTATGTCCGTGCTCTTTTCGCTTACTGTTAATGATTCGCGCATTCCCTTCTGTTTCTTTCGTAACAATAATCGCATCTAAATGTGCATCTGTGGCAGCCGGTCCGAAAATATCAGCGATGGGAACAATGCTTACTCGTCCAATCCATCCGTTTTCTTTTAAAAATCCCTCAAGCTCTCTTTGGCGAATCTCGTAGGGCAAAATTCCTTGACCCAAAGGCTTTTTAATTGCCATCGCATCAGTAGTCAATCCAATGCAAACCTTTTCCCCAAGTTCAAATGCTTTTGAAAGAAACGCCCTATGCCCGGCATGAAGCCGATCAAAAGTGCCACCGAGAGCTATGGAATTATATTGCATAACGGTTTCTTATTGTTAGCAACTTCACTATCTTCTGGCTAATTTCTGTAAAGCAGGACCATATTTTCTTTTCATTCTTTCAACTAATCTCACCTCTGAACCAGGTTCTAGACCAATTATAGCCCCGATCATTTCGCATTGACAACATTTCCTATTCTGCTATGCTAAAAGAGGTGACTTGTTGGGACTGATGAGTCATTTCTGCCCATATGGAAAACGAATTTGTCGCTCTGTGCGACATGGCCCTGGCTAAGGGCGTAAAACACAGCGATCTTATCGGAAAAATATCGGCGGCCGTTTATGCAGAATACCGTAAACGATACGCTTCCTCTCCCCAAAATGTCCAAGTCCTCGTAGATACCACGACGGGTGAAGTCCGGCTTATCGCCGATCGGACAGATGTAACGCCTCCTGAATTTGCCCCTGTCGCTTCATCAATCGGGCGCCAGATAGTTATAAGGGAAATAAGACAAACCGAGGGCAGTAGTGGTCAAAAAACTCATTCTCTATCCAAGTGGTTTGTTTCTATTGTTTTTTGGGGGTATAACTTATTGTACATTTTATTTCTTAGCATCTTTGTATTGGTTTTTATCGATAAAACATTCCGCGATCAGTATATACAAACATTTACCAGTCTCGGACTCTATAGACAACTCCTCTTCTGTCTCCTCATTCTTACGCCATTATCTACTATCGTGCTTACGGTGAAGGAAAAATTCTACGCCGACTCGACAAAACTGCTCAAACTGTTTTTTTTAGTTGAACTTCCGGTTGTCACGATCACCTTCTTCACCATCTCCATGGTAAGCAATCCTACTCCCATTGTTTGGTTTTTCACTCTTACCCTTATTTTTGCTCCCATCGTTCTTTTTCTGCACACCTTACCTGTCTCTGTCTCCTCAACGAGAGTGCAAACTGCCCTGCTTTTTATCCACCAGACACTGGCCATGTCCAGCCTCTACCTAAGTGTCCTTTTTGCCTTTTTCGTACCTCTGGTGATTGGATTTATAGCCAAATTTATATTTCGTGACGTGTTGTCTTCGTTTTTGTCGTATGGCATTCATTTCTCCTCGCCTCTGGATATCCTCCCTCTGTTTTTTGGCATGGTGTTTGGAGCACTTTTCCTCCTCGGCATCGCCTTTGCGCTTATTTTCCCCTTTATGGCAACCATGTTTCTCCTCCGCCTATTTAGGGAAAGTAGATCGGCATTGGTGAAATACTGGGGGACGGAAGGCGTAAATATCGCCACCATTGGATTTGCTTTTTTCTTGGTCTCCGCTGTGTTCTTCCTTTCATACCAGCCCTCTAAACAGACGTATGTAGATGACTTGGAAAAGTACGGTCTTGCAACCACTTTTGAGGAAAAAGAACAAATCGCGCGCAAGCTTCTGCCGCACGAGGGGGAAGTAAAGACCGCGCTCACCACGATCACCAATTACCACACCCGCTACCTTTTTTCTAAAAATGACGATTTTGTGGCACAAATGTATCGAGACGTATTCAATATGAACAAAACCCTTGCAAACGCGCTGCAACGAACATTCCTTATCTATGCTTACCCCTTCGTTTACCAAGGGGCGACAGATGTGCAAGGGACGCTTGGAGTAAGCTTTGAATCCATTTTTGGTACCTCTCCATGGGGCAATTATTATCAGTTTTCGGGTGGCACCGCTCCCGCCACGGTAAACATGGTTTCCCAAAAAATCAGCGCGATCAAGGCAGCCGACAGTCTTCTGGCAACCGTGACCACCGAGGAAGAATACAGCGGCTCCTCTTGGCAAAGTGAAGAAGTGATCTATGAATTCTCCCTTCCTAGTGATGCCGTCGTGACGGGTCTAAAACTCGGTCCAAGCCTGGAATTTGACGGCGTTATCGCGCCCCGAGGGGCGGCACAAATTACCTATGAGCAGGAATTAAATCGCAGGAGAGATCCGGCCCTTCTTGAACAAACCGGTCCCAGGCAGTATCGACTCCGCGTCTTTCCCATCCCGGGCAAAAATGATTCATCCACGCTGGGGGGCAAACATCAGAAAGTACAATTTACCTATGTTGTCGGAGTACAACCTGAAGGTATTCCGCTTCCCGTCTACGCGGCAAAAAGGAACTTACTTTCCAGCGTTTCCCCCGAGGTTTTGCTAAATGAAAATGCCACAAGATACAAGGACGGCGATCTCTTTATCAGGTTAACAGGGACCAATCAATCGACTATCAATCTTTGCGATGCCTTCCCGCCTCTTCATCTGTCGCTCGGAGCTAATTCCTCCCCCACTTATGAACTTCTCGCTAACTATGACAATCCGCTTTTTGCCAGTGACTTTCGTTGTGATCGTGCCGGCCACCCGCAACTCAACGCGCGTATTCAAAACACCAAGATTGCCCTTTTACTTGATGTTTCGCTGTCAGATAAAGGCAATACCATCGTCAAAGAATTGCAGCAAATCAGTAAAACGAATCCCACATTTTTTGCCGATAATACGGTAAATATGTACCTATTTAATGAGGAACTAAGCCTTCCCCATCACCTTGATCAAGCATATTTATCAAAAACCTCAAGCATGATCTTTTTTGGTAAAAGCAATCTTACCCAGGCGCTTCGCTCTTTGGCAAAACAAGGTAGTTACGATCTTATTGTTATCGCGACAGGCAAAGAACCATTACCGGAAGATTTAGCAGTTACTACCCTTTCAGATATTCGGGCTCCCATCGCCCTAATTCATGCGGATGGCATAATTCCTGCCTACAATTCAGATCTCGCCGTCAAGCTACTGTCAGGAAAAGGTTGGGTGGCAGATACGTTTACTGATGCGGTAAACCACCATGCCAACACCAATTCGGCAAGTGCCAGGGAAATAGGTAGTTCGTACCTGTTCGTAGGCCCCTATTGGAGCATTAGGAGTAGTAAACCCCTCGGCTTCCTCCCGGAACATATTTCATCTGATACCTTTTTTGGCGACTTTTCTCCAGCTGATTCTTCACCTTTCACTTCCCTTGTAGGAAAAACCTACCTTTTCTACCGACTCTCTGCCTTCGGAACAATCGGTACCCAAACACCCATTGTCGACGCGGCAAATGCCTTTGCGCAAAAAATACATTTCATCACCCCATACTCCTCGCTTATCGCACTCGTAAATCAGCAACAGCGGGATACGCTTGATAGAGAATCGGGGCAGATCGGCCGCTACAATGAGCGCCCACTCACACCCAATAGAGACATAAATATTCCTCCTCCTGTAGGTTTTCGTATACAGAATATGGGAGCTGTTTTTAGCCCGGGACTATTGGGTGGCGCCATGATGGAAGGAGGAGGATCGAGCTTTTCCATCCCCCGACCATATGATGATGGACCAGTTGGCAAATTCGGGCCAATGGGAAGGATTCAAAACCCAACGTTCGGTCCAGCCATCGGAGGAATATTCGGACTCTTTCTTCTCGCCACAGGTACCCTGGTTGGAGGTGCAGTATTTGTTTTTATCTTTATGTCACTAAAAAAGGTGTTGCAGAAGAAAAAATTCAGAACGTAACAAAACCTGATGGTTTGGAGCAAAAAGACAAGTTAACTATTTTTTTTATGAGATGGTTCTTTTCTTGTCGAGAAAGTCTGCAGGGTTTTGTTGTACGTTCTAGAACTACCGTTTTTTGTTTGACGTGGATTTGTAGATCCGTTCGTATCCTTCGACCATCTTTTCCACACTAAAGTGCTCTTCTACGTGTTTACGGCATACTGACCTGCTAATTTCGCCAATTTTAGAAATCGCCTCTGTAAGCCCCTCTAGGCCCTTCTTTTTGATAACATAGCTACCTTTACCTGGTCTATCGCTATCGTCGGGGTCGATGATAAATCCCGTCACGCCATCTTTGACGACTTCCGGCACAGACCCACGATTATAAGCAACTACCGGAGTGCCGCAGGCCATGGATTCAATCATCACGAGTCCAAATGGCTCTTCCCAGAGAATTGGGAATAAAAATGCTTTTGCATTCTTATAAAGGCCCACAAGTTTTTCAGGAGCAAGTAGACTAAAGTAGCGTATATGATTTTTTCCAATAGTTGGCTCTATTTTATCCCTCCAGTATGCGTATAGATCAGGATATTGAGGGAAATGTTCCCCCGATATAGTGAGCGGAGTATGCATCTTCTTTGCCACCTCTATAGCCACGTGTACTCCCTTTTCCTCGCGTATTCTCCCCACAATGAGTAAATAATTACCTACATGTTCTTCAAATGGATAGAGGGATAAGTCAATTCCATTGTGCACTGTTCCCGCAAAAGGAAGCGGTCTCCCCCCGCGCTGGGCAGCACTTATGGAGATGTAGGAAATTTGGTGATGATGTTTGTAGGCAAGATATTGCTCCTGGGCATGGTCGCTGATGGGATCATGGAGGGTAAAAAGTGTGGGAGTTTTACAAAGAGATGCTAAAGGCAAAAGTCTATTTACCGGGTGGTGGATGTTGATGATGTCAAATTTTCCCTCCGCAGCCAGGGTATACATTTTGGATGCCAGGAGCTGTTCGTTAAATATCGTCAGTTGCACGAAATCCTTGTCAGACAGCTCTTTGCGCATCTCGTCGTAGGGCGCGATACCTCCATCGACAAGTTTGGCCAAAGTCGATGAACCGCTCGCTGCAAAAACTGTAACTTCGTGTCCTTTTTCGATCAGACCATCGGCAATTATTTGGACAAGATGCCAAGGGGCAAGGATATGTTTGGTCGCAGGCGGAACTTTAAACACTGGAGAAATATAGAGTGCAATGCGCATTGTTACATTAACCATTAGCCAATAATTTGAGTATATAGCTTTTCATAAGCTTTTACCATCGATTCTGTAGAAAAAAGTTGTTCAACTCTTTGGCGACATTTTTGTCTTGAAATCTCCGAAATTTTTTTCACTACTTCCCCCATTTGCTCTACCGTTTCAACCACAAACCCAGTTACTCCATCTTCAATAAGTTCAGGTACGCTCCCTATGCGAAAACCAATTACCGGCGTACCTGTCGCCATAGACTCCGCCATCACCAACCCAAACGGCTCGTGCCAGGATATTGGATACAGTGTCGCCAAAGCATTCCCATACAGTTTGGCTTTTTCCGGACCACGTACTTCACCTAGGAGCTCTATGTGCTCTCCATCTATAAGCGGTTTGACCTCACTTGCAAAATACGGCTCATCGATAGGATCGACTACCCCTACGAGTTTAAGTTTCATTCCCGTTTTTTTTGCTACCTCAATAGCCTCAAGAGCGCCTTTTTTTGGCGTAATCCGCCCCACCCAGAGAAGGTAATTTTCCCCTTTTTCGACATAGGGAAATTCGGAAGGATCAATACCGTTGTATGCCACACCTCGCCAGTTGAGTTCGACGAAAGCCATCTGCTGATTTTGGGAAATGCTGATAAAATTGTGGTGTCTAAATCGTGAGAGCACCTGCCGTTTTTCCTCGGGCACTTCGCCTTTAAATATCGATCCATGGAGTGTGTGCACGACAGGAGTAGAGACAAGATCGGCCAAAAACATCGCGTAGTATTGGGCGTGGTTATGGATAAGGTCAAACTCTTTGGCCCGCGCAAAACAGTCGATGTACTGGAGAAGCGGAATGAGAGGCTTGGCTTTTATCTCGCCACTATTACCAATAGAAGTGGGAAAGGTCGAAACAAGTTTTGCCTTTGTATGAGAATCCCCTGTGGCAAACAACGTTACGTCGTGCCCACGCTCTACTAGCCCTTCTGTAAGGCTTGAAATAATGCGTTCTGTACCACCGTAGCCATCTGGAGGGACCGGAAGATACGGTGGTGCCAACAGAGCAATTTTCATTTGAATCTATTGTAGCATGTGCAAATAATCCAGAATCTAATTTTTTCATTGCTTCAAGCAAGCTCCTTCTCTAGGCAGTTCCTCCTCGGACGGTGACCAAGATAGTTCCTCCTCGGACGGTGACCAAGGCAACGACCTTGGGCTCCTCCGAGGTGGGACGACAAGTCAGAGGTAACCTTTATCTTGAACTGGAGTAACGGGAAATAACAGAGGAAAGTATGCGTTCGTATTCATCGACCATGTTCTCAACGCTAAAATGTGTTTCTACATGCTTTCGACAAGCTCCACGGTCTATGCTACTAATTTTTCCCACCGCATCAACCATTTCTTCTTCTTTACCGACAATAAATCCCGTCTTGCCGTCGATCACTACTTCAGGCACCGCTCCTCGATTAAATGCGACAACGGGCGTGCCACAGGCCATCGCTTCAATCATTACCAACCCAAATGGTTCTTCCCAGAGTATGGGGAAAAGGAGCGCTCGGGCATGCTGATAGAGACTAACTTTTTCCTCATGACTTAACTCTCCCTTGTGCACAACAGTTGTATTATCAATATGTGGAGCAATTTCTTCGTTAAAATACCTTTCATCGCCAATTTTTCCTGCAAGAATAAGCTTCATACTAAGTTTTTTTGCCACACGGATTGCTGCAGCTTGATTTTTATGCGGCGCAATTGAGCCCATGATAAGAAGATATGCTCCTCTTTTTTCTTCAAATGGAAATTCTGTCAGATCAACTCCATTGTATGCAGTGCCCGCATAATGAAGCCCTGGAAATCCTTTTCTCTGGGCATTACTTATCGTGATGACGGGAGTTTTATACTCTTCAAAAAGCCCCGCAAGCTCGGCAAATAGAGGCAAATGCATAACTGTGGTGAAGGGTTTTTGTATTCGTTTTGCTACAGGAAGGAAGACCGCCTCACCCCGCATGTTATTAAGGATTGCATCAAAACGCTTTTCATTGTTTAGCAGCCACTCGCTCACTTGGGCTAAGTAGACCATCTCTTTACGCATTTTCCGAGATGACTCGACAAACTCTTCCATCTGACTCGCTTGTGAAGATCCAGTCACAGTGTCTCCACCGCCAATGGCAACTAATTCGTAGGATGTGCTTGTTTGGGAGCCCTTGGCTGCAATCAAGATAACTTCATGCCCTTTTTGAGCGAGTCCCACAGCTTGCGCATACGCAATCCGCTCCGTGCCCCCTTGAAACACCGGCGGCACAGGCAACGCCACTGATCCCAGAATAACTATTCTCATGACTACTAAGCTACCCTAGTTGAGACTTTTTGACAAGCATCTTTCATCTCGCGGAAGGTGGGTTAGCTTGCTGGGTTTCAGGAAACGTACAGCAAAGGCAATATCCAAGAGTTTACTCGTTATAGCGACGAAAAAGAAACCCTGCTTGCAATGGAGTTGTAGAACAATCATCTATCCTTTGTTCTAATCTTACAACGTACACCCGCTTCCCCGACAAAACGCAAGAAATAAGAGAAATGTGATTGCGCTCCATGAGAAGAAAAGAAGGATGATCAAACCAACGACGAGTATAATAGCGAGGAAAATTTTCCACCACGGCACGGTCGTCCCCATCCGAACTACTCCAAAAATTGCAATTGTTGAAATGATAAATACTACTGGATAATTCGCGAGCACAATAAACACCGACAGAATCATTTCCAACGGGCTATTTAGTAGAAATAGAAGAGTCGCCACCATCCCTAATACCCAAAACAAAATAAGAAAACGTTTATTACTGGTCCGCTTCCATTTAGTATAAAAGGCATAAGACAAAAAGAACAGAATGAGAATAAACGAAAAAATCACTTCAAAATCTCCTCGAATCAGAAAACCGAATTCAGACAGACTCTGCGAGACGATGGTAAAGAAACTAAAAGGACGAATAAACAGTATTGGAAGTGCTCCGATAATATTTGAAACGACTACGGGAAGAATAAAAAGTACTATACGAGGTATTTGGGATGTTTCACTGCTACTCCCCAGCATTGAGAACGAAAAGATAACAACCAGAATACCAAAAATAACAAGCTTCTTATTTTCTACTATATATTGTCGAATCCTTTGGATCACGACTAAACAGTAGTTTAATCTTTATCAAAAAGCAAGAAAAACTATATTTTAAAGGTTCCAGAATGAGGGAGAATCTTTTCCCGAATCATTTTTTAAATCATTGCCTCCATTTCTCTCATATATTTCTCGGGTGATATGGGAACTATTTCTCTAATTCCCCAAGTATCTATGTGAATAGCGTATCCGAAAGGTGAGATGACCTGCTCTACCCCTCCCGCTCCCCAGGACGGACTCGCATGTCCCCAATGATGGCGGACCCGCTGCCATTTATCTATCCAGGATTGCCTAAAACCTCTGTGCAGATGACCCGTAAACATATGTACTTTTCCGGCTTTTATCCTGTGGACAATTTGTTTTGTAATGCCCGGATCATGACCAAAGACTACAAGTTCCTTTACATTAGATGCTTCCCGAACATGAGACAGCAGCTCTTTCGTTTTTTCCTGAATAAGCCTGTATAAGTAGACCTTACTGTATTTTTCCACCTAGCAGGTGGAATAGCTTCGCCACCTGTTTCCCAAAAGTTCTCTTTGCCCAATCGCCCAAAAAAACAATTGACAAACACGGTATATATACAGTATGCTGTATATACTATGCAAGCGAGTCAACTGGTCAGCCAGCATCGGACACAAGTGTACTTCCCCAACGACCTCTATCGGGCGGTGAAGGAGCGGGCAAAAAAAGAAGACTCCTCTATTGCCCAGGTTATCCGGAAAGCCGTCGAAAAAGAAGTGGCCGAGGAAAAACACATCAATCAAAAAGAACGCGAGAAGGTATGGAAGGAATTTATGAAAGCCGCAGGCATAGGCAATAGCAAATTAGGCGACTTATCGGTACATCATGACAAGTATTTTGATCCTTTTTCCATAAAGACGTATCGAAAGAAAAAAACGAAGGTATGAAATATTTTGTCGATACCAGCGCATGGGTAGCGCATATTGATAAAGCAGATATATTTCATAGGCGTGCCAAGCATTTTCTCAATTCGTCACCCCTTCTTGTAACTTCCAATATCATTGTGCACGAAACGCTCGCTTTACTCCATACCCGAATCAATAAACAGGTAGCGCTCACGGCTGGATCATTGATTTCTAATGCAAAGCTTGTCGAAATGATTATCGTCACCGGTGAACAGGAAACGAGGGCATGGAGAGAGTATAAAAATCAGGGAAAAACGATAAGTTACGTCGACTGTACGACAAAAATCATCATGGAAGACTATGGTTTGACAAATATTTTCTCTTTTGATAGCGACTTTGATGCGTTAGGATTTCGCCGTGTGCCAAAATAGGAAAAAATCTTCAGGACGTGACAAAACCCTTATGTGTTCTTCCACCTGGGAGGTGGGTTAGCTAGGACACCTAGGGAATTCTAGTGTATTTTCCACCTAACTGGTGGAAGAACGTCTGACGTTGTGGAACAGCTTCGCCACCTGTTTCCGGAAGCTCCCATTTTTACTGCCTATTGACAGAAATACAGAATTTCTGTATTATGGAAAAAAGGAGAGTGTATGCCACAAATTCTTCAGGAAGAATTTATTACCCTTCAACCGAAAGGAGTCTTTACCATCCCGAAAAAATTCAGGAAAATACTCGGATTTACCGACCGTTCCGTTATCCGCGTAAAGCCGGAAAAAGGTCGGCTGATTATAGAGTCAGTCCGCATCCTTCCCTACCCTGTCCGGACCTATACGGAGAAAGAGGTGGCAGAGTTTATTGATCTTGACAGAAAACAGTCAAAAGAACTTAAAAGAAAAGGAATTTTGTCATGAGACGACCGCGAGTACCAACGGTCTTTTTCAATGCATCAGTCATTCTTTCCGGTCTTCATTCTCCAAATGGCGCCTCTCGTTGGCTTCTACATAGTATTGAGAAGAAAGAAATCATCGGCAGCATTAGTGAAATCATTGCAGATGAAGTATATCGGCATAGTGAAAAAATTGACAAATCCAAGGAAGAGGTAGAGCGACTGGTGCAAGCACTTTTTCCTCACCTGTTTCCGCCTCCATCAGCTTCTCTGGTACGAGAATATAGTGACGTAGTATCCGATGCCGGGGATGCCCATGTATTGGCATCGGCAAAGGAAACTAAAGCGACATACCTCGTGACCCTGGACCAGAAATATCTTTTAGCTATACGAAACCAAATAAAAAACTTCATCATCACCACGCCAGGAGAACTACTCACTCTTCTATCTCAAAAGAAACCACTCCCTGTACGACGCTACCCAGATAATCTGATTAGGTTAAAGAGGTGAAAAAAATATAAGAATAAGTAGAGATCAATACGTTATCTTCTTTCCGATTTCGATTGCTTGTTTTCGGAAAAAATCGATCAGCTCTTTGGTCGTAAGCGGAACAAGCATCTTGGGTAAAAAATCAAACTCCTCGACTTTCACAAAATCTGATGCCACCATCACCATATCAAGTTTCATCCCAAATTTCGCTTCAACTCCGTAGAGAAGATCCCAGATGGTAAAATCTTTAAGAAGAAAGTAGAGATCAACAAAGTCTTTGACATCGGTCCGCTGGTTAATTGTAAGAAGTTTGTTTGTTGCAATATCGCGAAGGCTATCGACAACCAATCCATCAATAGTTCTACTTTGTTCAACTCGTTTATATGGATAATGGTTAAAGTCTATTTTTAATTGCTCTCCATTAGGAAATGTGAGACTGTAAATAAGGATATCAATTCCTTCAGGCTGGCGGAGCGTACTTTTACAACCG
>OBEQ010111919.1_pt1 | contig 12376 bp, 12 predicted proteins | sample 1670901 | NCBI WGS metagenome assembly OBEQ01 (sample SAMEA104232315, study PRJEB22302) | groundwater metagenome | biome: forest; feature: aquifer; material: groundwater | place: USA | collected 2011-08-07 | depth 5.4 m | reverse complement strand
TTCCCAAGTGAAACCATCTCCACTTCTTCCGCAGTGCCCGTAAGAAGCGGTGGGTTGGCAAATTGGCGGCCCTAAATGGAGACGTTTACTAATTCCCCGGGGCGTAAAATCAAACACTTTCCGGACTCCTTTTACAATTTGCTCATCCGATACAACTCCTGTGCCAAACGTATTGACCATGATAGAAACTGGTTCAGGAACGCCAATGGCATAAGCAATTTGAATCTCACAACGTGAAGCCAATTTGCTGGCCACAATATTTTTAGCGACATAGCGGGCGAAATAAGAAGCGGAACGATCCACTTTTGAAGGATCTTTTCCACTAAAAGCACCGCCACCATGAGCGCCAACGCCGCCGTAAGTATCCACAATAATTTTACGGCCGGTGAGACCGGTGTCTCCCAATGGACCTCCCACTTCAAATCGTCCTGTTGGATTCACAAAAATTTTAGTCTCTTTGCTCAGGTACTTGGCAGGGATAACTTTCTCAATTAAAAGAGAGCGGATATCTCTTTCAATGGTTTCAAGTTTCACCGCTCCGTCATGCTGCGTGCTGAGAACAACTGCAACAACCCGAACTGGTTTCCCATCGTCATATTCAACAGTCACCTGACTTTTTGCGTCAGGGCGTAAATACTTAAGCTTTTTCGATTTTCTGATTTTTGAAAGTTCATATACCAATTTATGCGCCAACATAATTGGAATTGGCATAAGCTCTGGCGTTTCATCTGTCGCATAGCCAAACATCATTCCTTGATCTCCTGCGCCACCCGTATCAACTCCCATAGCAATATCGGGAGATTGTTGATGAATATGTGTTGTCACGTTACAACTTTTGTAGTCAAAACCATAAGAAAGATCATCATAACCGATTTCCTTAATGACTTCGCGCGCCACCTTTGGAATGTCGACTTTGGCTTTAGCGGTAATTTCTCCGGCTACCACCAAATTATTGCGGCTCACTAGCGTTTCGCAAGCCACTCGGGCGTTAGGATCTTGCGTTAAAAAAGCATCTAGAATAGCATCTGACACTTGATCGCACAGTTTGTCGGGATGCCCTTCACCAACTGATTCGGAAGTAAACAAAAACTTTTCTTTCTTCATGGATAAAACTCCCCTTTTTTTAATTGAATCTTTCGGTAACTTTTTTTTCACGTAGTTCGTTCTTTTCGAGAAAACTGAAAATGCTGGTCTGCTTGATGATAAGAATTTAAATCTCCGATATCAAACCATGTCCCTGTGAACGGAAATGCGTAGACCTCAATTTCCTTGGCCAACCAACTGACATAATAACCAGGTGCATCTGGATTACGATTTGTTTCCAGGTAGCGGTTGATATAACCCAACGTTTCCTTCGGGAAATAATAAACTCCCATTGAAGCAAGTGTCGTAGGGGGATCTTTCGGTTTTTCAAAGAAAGCGGTGATTTTGCCTGAAGAATTAGCTTTAATCAAGCCATATTTTTGGGCGAGCTCTCTATCATGGACATCATATACACCTAAAGAAGCGCCTGGGCTTTTTTGAGAAGCAAAAGATACAAAGGAAGTCAGGTTGCTATCAAATAAATTGTCCCCTGCTAAAACTAAAATATCAGTGTTACTTCTTCCTTCCTTAAGCGCAAGTTCCAAATCCGGAATGGCACCTAAACGATGTTCATTGTCCGTTGTGCCATCGTTAATAACCAAAATATCAAGGGATGTTTTAAGCGTCTTTTTCCACTGACAAAATTGATGATAAAAAAGAGCATTGGAAACAAGAATGACTTGCTCAATCCCCTTAATCTGTTCTACCTTTCTGAATAAATGAGTTAAAAGAACTTCTCCGGCAATCAGGAGAAGTGCTTTAGGTCGATCCTTGGTTAAGGGATAAAGTCGCGTGCCGTAGCCAGCACAAAGAAAAACAGCCTTCATCCAACCGGCTCCTTAGCCAACTCTGTTTTGAGATACTTGATCACTTCTACCGGCGTCGGATCCGCTTGATACAAAGTGGCAAGATAAAGACTGAGCCAATCGCCTAAATGGATTAACGAAAACATTCTTGCCAACAGGCCTTTCCCTTGCGAAGAGAACTCTACTACTTTCCCCGCATAGCGTTGGATCACGCCCTTTGTCAGATTCATCCTCATCTGAATGCGCTTATGATCTGAAGCGTCTTTCAAGAAAATGACAACACATTCTTTAAGCAAATCTTTCGGATTTTGCCATCCAACCAATTCATTGTGATTCATCTCGGGTAAAATATGATGGGAAGCAAGTGCTTTTGAATTTTCTTCAATTTGTCCTCGCCACCTTAATGCCACGACATCAAAATAATCAGCTCCCGCATAAATGATGGGATATTTCTTAAAGCAAGCGGAGGCCAGCTGTTTTGCAGGATTGTTCTCAAACAGAACTGTCATACCATATTGAGATTTTGTAAGTATTTGAATGAGATTGATGGCTTCTTTAAGCTCATCAGCTTGGTAGGCTTCCTTAAAACCAATTTTTGAAAGAGCAACCAAAAGAGGGATTGTGGAATAGCCCAAAGCTGCGCGCGGAGATATTCCTCCAGGAATTTTAATAACAGGAAATGAATGAGTTTGTGCCAATCGACCTAATTCTCCACCTGAAGTAATGGCAAGAAGTCTTGCCCCTTTTTTCACTCCCTCCTTCAAAGATGAAAGCGTTTCTTCTGTATCGCCTGAGTAACTACTGACCACAAGAAGCGTTTTGTCATCCACAAAGCGAGGTAATTGGTAGTGACGATTCACAAAAATAGGAATTGGAATTTGATAAGTCAGGTAAGAACGGATAAAATCGGCTCCAATGGCAGAACCGCCCAAGCCAGAAAAAACGATTTTGTTTATCCCTTTTCCAAGGTTTGGGTCTAATGAAATAGAAAGTCCAATTTCTTCCGCATGTTTCATTTGATCCGAAAAATTATGAATTAACTGCGCCATATTAGAAGGATCATTTTTTTGGATAGTTTCTTTTTGATCTAAGATGTTCATTTAATCCTCGAATAGTTCTGGGGTTACAGCCCTTAATTTAGCTCCTGAAAATTGTTTGATTTCCTCACCCGTCGTAAATTCAAGCGCACGCATAGCAATTTCCTGCGCCTGCTTGAACGTAACCGAACGAATTGTTTTTTTAACTTTAGGAAGAGCGAAAGAGCTCATGCTCAATTGGTCAATTCCAAAACCCAGCAATAAAAGGGCCATAGCAGGATCGCCGCCCATTTCACCGCAAACACTTACCCAAATTTTTGCCTTTTTAGCATTATTGATCGTCATCTGAATTAATTTAAGAATAGCCGGATGAGTGGGTTCGTAAAGATAAGCTATTTTTTCATTCACACGATCAACAGCGAGAGAATATTGAATGAGATCGTTAGTTCCGATCGAAAAAAAGTCAACTTCGCGCGCAAGAATGTCGCTGGTTAAAGCAGCCGACGGAATTTCAATCATAGCACCCACTTCAAGCTTCTCATCAAAAGAAATATGTTCCTCCCGCAATTCTTTTCTTACCTCTTCAAGAATGTGATTGGCTTTCTGCAATTCAGTAAAATTTGACACCATGGGATACATCAATTTCAAATTTCCAAAAATGCTTGCTTTTAAAATGGCTCGGAGCTGCGTTTTAAAAACGTCCGTACGAGTCAAACAAAACCGAATGGCACGCCAGCCCATAAATGGATTCATTTCATGGGGTATATCAAGAGAAGATAAAAACTTGTCTCCTCCTAGATCGAGCGTTCGAATCACAACAGGTTTTGGTGCTAATTGCTCGGCCACGTGCCGATACGCCTCAAATTGTTCCTGTTCAGAAGGAAGGTCTGATCGATTCATATAAAAATATTCGGATCGATATAGCCCAATTCCTTCTGCACCATGAGCTAACACAGAAGGAATTTCATCTGGAAATTCAATGTTCGCTGTCAAATAAATTCTGTGTCCATCTAATGTTTCAGCCGTTAAAGATTTTAACTTGTCAAGTTCTGTGACAAGCTCGACGAAACGTTTTTCTTCGCGGGTATAGCGATCAATGGTCACAGGATCAGGATTAACAATCGCAATCCCGCGATTGCCATCAATAATCAGCATATCCCCGTTTGAAACTTCTTTACTGATTCGGTCAAAACCAACTACAGCGGGAATTTCCATAGAACGCGCCATAATAGCAGTATGAGAAGTGGGGCCGCCGATATCGGTGGCGAAAGCAATCACATGTTCCCGATCCATCGTTGCTGTCTCGGACGGAGAAAGATCATGGGCAATAACGATAACTTCTTCTTTCAGATGAACCAAGGAATCTTTTTTCTCGCCGCGCAAGTTTTGTAAAATACGCCGGCCAACGTCTTTAATATCAGCAATACGTTCCTTTAAGTATTCGTCGTTAATTTGAGTGAACGCATGAAAATATCGCTGAATAACAACGGCGAAAGCGTATTCTGCGGAAGTGTGCTCATCTTTGATTTTAGAAAAGACATCTTCAATTAAAGTCCTGTCTTCTAAAATTAACAAATGGGCACTAAAAATGTCAGAGTGTTCATGCCCAAGGTCCTGGGCAATTTTTTTTCGAATACCAAACAATTCTGATCTTGTTTTGGTTAATGATTCTTCAAACCGCACGATTTCCTTAGGGATATCTTCGGTTTGAATTTCTACTTTTGCAACGTCAAAAAAATCCTCACTGCGAAGAACGAGGGCTTTTCCAATTGCAACCCCCGGGGAAACTGGAATTCCATTAAAGGTTTCCATATCGGCTGACTATTCCTGTTCTCCGAAATTGTTGTCTATTAATTTCTCAAGCTCTGCCATGGCGCGCTGGGCATCTGAACCTACAATACGAATTGTAATGTGGCTTCCAGGCCCCGCCGCAAGCATCATAACTCCCATAATCGACTTTCCATTCACTTTTTGCTTTCCTTTTTGAATGGTGACTTCACTTTGAAATCGATTTGTAGTTCTGACAAGTAAGGCTGCTGGTCGGGCGTGCAAACCCAATTTATTTTGAATCACAAATTTTTTCTCAACAACTTTTTCAGCTTCCATATGATATATGCAATCGTTGGTCCGTTATCGCCTTAACATTTCGAAATATTGATCAATAATGCCCTTCGCTAATTTCGCTGGATCATGACGGACTTGGGCATCAATTTTTAACATTTCACTACCTACAGCCTCATAACCTAACTCCCGAATCTTTGCCAAATCGATCTCGACAGGATATGAATTGGTTTCCTGATATCGATCCAAAACAGATTTTGGAATCAATTGGGTGTTAAAAAAACAAGCATCAACAACGCCAGGGTCCGTATGGCTGATCAAAACACGAAGATGGTCATATGCTGTATAACTTTCTGTTTCACCAGGCTGCGTCATCGCATTAATAATGAACACCTTGTAAGCATCAGATTCCAAAACGGCTTTTAAAATATCCTTGATCAAAAGATTCGGGAGAATGCTGGTATAAAGACTCCCCGGACCCATTACAATTAAATCAGCGTTTCGGATTGCTTCGACCGCTTCTTCTGCAGCGCGACAGTTCGACGGCCTAAGCGCAATTCGTTTAAGCGGTTTCCTCTTGTCAGTAATGTTGGTTTCCCCTTCTGCTGTAGTGCCATCCGTAAACTCACCTACAAGAGTTACTTTATCAACAGTTGAAGGAAGAACTCGTCCGCGAATAGCAAGTACTTTGCTTGATTCGCGAATCGCTTTTTCAAAGTCACCAGTTACCATGGTAAGAGCGGTAATAAACAAATTTCCAAAGCTGTGACCTTTAAGCCCTTCTCCTTCTTCAAATCTGTATTGAAATAATTCTCGTATCAATGGTTCGGCATCTGCTAAAGCCACGAGACAATTTCTAATATCTCCTGGCGGCAAAGTATCCAATTCATCTCTCAAGCGGCCTGAACTTCCGCCTGTATCCGTCACGGTTACAATCGCAGTAATATTATTGGTATACGCTTTAATTCCCTGTAAAAGCACGCTCAAACCTGTGCCGCCGCCAACAACGGCCACGCGCGGCCCACGCGCTAAAAAATCTCGCTTTCGGCTTTGATAGACAACATTGGCTAAATCTTCAGGAGGCTCTGGTACGAGAGCACGAATAAAAATACGAACGATATTTTTGAGCGCTGTATAAACTAAAAAAATTCCGAAAATGAGAAGCGCGGTTGCAAAACTTGCCAAAAGAACGCTATGTTGTGAGATGGTTTTGACCGCGGAAAAACCAACAATCATCATAATGCCAAGACCAAACGCTGCCAGCACCACCCAACGCTTAATCCCGATTCCCGGATAAAGCCATCTGAAAAATTTCATATCTAATCTGCTTCTTGTGTGGAGGGATTCATGGATCGAATCAATTTTTCATTAAATTTCTTTGCCGGATGAGCCCCCATCGTACTCAGTCTTTGCGTTAAAGCTGCGGTTTCAACCAAAATGGGAATATTTCGACCCGGTCGAACAGGGAGAATCAAATGAGGAACTTTAACACCTACAATTTCATACATTTTGTCTTCAAGACCAACCCGTTCATAATCCCTTTCTTTTTTCCAATGTTCCAGTGTAACCGCTAGTGAAATCCGTTTTCGGTTTCGAACAGCACCGATTCCAAAAATGGAACTCACATCGATGATTCCTAAACCACGGATTTCCATATGATGATGAAGCACTTCGTTGGAACGGCCTACAGGAACTCGATTCTCAAGACGGATTTGGACAATATCATCCGCTACCAATCGGTGCCCTCGTTCCACAAGTTCAAGCGCACATTCTGATTTTCCAACGCCACTTTTGCCAAGGAGAAGTGTCCCAACTCCATACACGTCCACAAGCGTAGCATGAAGACTAGTTTCCGGCGCACTTGCTTCTTCAACATAAACTGCGACTTCACTCACCACTCGAGCCGTTCGAAAAGGTGACCTAAAAATAGGAATGCCTGATTGAATTGATTGCTCCAGGAAATCAGCGGGCACAGTTTGCTGCTTAGAAATCACGATGCAAGGAATTCGATAAGAAAAGAATCGTTTTAGATTCTGTTTTCGTGCGCGTCCTGAAAGCCTATTTAAGAAACGAATCTCGGTTTTCCCAAGAATCTGGATGCAGTCAAATGCAAAGTAGTCATAAAAACCTGAAAAAGCAAGTCCGGGCCGATGGATCTCTAAGGAATGGATTTTACGGGTTAAAGGAACCGTTGGCGTCAATGAAGCTAGTTTCAATTGTTCCTTCATTCCATCGAAGAAATTTTGTACGGAAAGATAAGGCATGATTACACCGATGTGTTTTGAAGCTGAATTAGTTGTTAATGCTTCTTTTCTTCTTCGGTCTTGATGAGATTGAACACTTCTTCTTCTGTCTTACACTTGCGAATCAGTTCGCAAAAATAAGCATCGCGAAGAAGACGAGAAATCTGAGCAAGTGCTTTCAAATGAGGACCTGCAGTAGCCTTTGGTGCTACCAAGAGGAAAAAAATGTAAACGGGTTCTCCGTCTAGGGCATCAAAATTGACGCCTGATTTACTAATTCCGAGAACGGCAATCAACCGCGTCACTTTATCTGTTTTTCCGTGAGGAATGGCAATCCCTTGCCCAATCCCGGTCGAACCAAGATTTTCGCGTTCCACCAAGGCTTTTACGATCCCTTTTGGGTCTCCAATATCTTCAACCTTTGCTAAAACATCGACTAATTCTCTTAACGTTTCTTCCTTAGTAGTTGCGGTGACTCCGATTTTTATTGCCCGTTTATCCAAAATTTCAGAAATCTTCATTCAGTTTCTCCTCTATCACAATGTTGAATTAATTAAGCCAAAACAAAACGTTCTCCCAAATAAAGTTCTCTCGCCTTCTTGTCTGTCGAAAGAAAGCGAGAAGTTCCAGACACTTCTATTTTTCCATCACACATAATGTAAGCGCGGTCCGTAATCGAAAGCGTTTCGCGAACACTATGATCCGTAAGCAAAATACTGAGGCCTTGTGATTTTAATTTCTGAAGAATCTTTTGCACTTCAAAAACGGCAATTGGGTCAACACCACTAAACGGCTCGTCCAATAAAATGAGTGAAGGATTGGTCACTAAGGCTCGTGTAATTTCAAGCCTTCTTCGTTCACCGCCAGAAAGTGTATCCGCTTTATTTTTGGCAAGGTAAGCAATATCTAATTCTTCTAAAAGCCGTTCAAGACGTTTTTTCCGTTCTATGCGGGGAATATCAAGCGTCTCTAAAATAGCCATGATATTTTCTTCAACCGTCAGTTTCCGAAAAATGGAAGGCTCCTGAGAAAGATATCCCATCCCCAAACGCGCTCTGCGGTACATCGGAAAACCGGTAACATCTTCGCCGCGAAATAAAATTCGTCCTGAATCTGCCTTAATCACACCCACGACCATATAAAAAGTAGTGGTCTTACCAGCGCCGTTAGGCCCTAAAAGGCCGACAATTTCACCTCTCGAAATCTGGATCGAAACGTCATTGGCAACACAGCGACCTTTGTAACTTTTAGTTAAACCTTGCGTCTCAAGTAAGTGCAATTGATTCTCCTTTACAACAAAGATTTTTCTAAATCAGACGATTTGGAACGATATTGCGCATCAACATCCCCGCCCAAAATAATGCGTCCTTCTTTCGCTAAATAAACAGCATTGTCACTGTATGTTTTATTTCCTTCCTTGCTAATAACCACAACGTTGCCGCGTGCGATAATTTTAGATACACGCCGTGTGTCATTCTCATAAAGCACATCCATGTAATCCGCGTTTAAAATTCCTTGTTCATGATGCGCCACCACATTTTTTGAAAAGTGAGCCATATTACGTTTGTAATCGATTTCAAGAGGGCCATCCGAAGTGATGATGGTAGGTATTTTCTTATCAGAACTTGGATCTTGAATTACTACCGTCACATTTTTTTTGAATGTCACCTTGTTAATTTGTGAATCACTTGTAGCGCCCATTCCTTCGATGTGAATATTGTCTCTTTTAACCTTCGCTGCTACATCCGTCTCCATGCGTTTGTCGGTTGTATGTATTTGTAATTTTTCAGTCATTAAGCGCGCGCCATTTTCAGTCGTAGCAACCACATTATTGTTCAGTTCGACATCGCTCGTGGACCGATTCAAGGAACCTTGATCCGCTGTAATGGTAACGGGAGATTGCTCTGCATAAGCTTTTGCAATCACATTAATTAAAGCCACGTTTTGGGCAAAAATATCTGCTGAATCCCCCTCAATTTCTAATTCCTTCGCGCCGTCCTGGGTGTATTTTGAAAACGAAAAACTATAAACACGTTGCGCAGTTTCCGCTTCGCCCTGCTTCGAAACTTTTTTGCTATTCTTTGCATCCTGGCGGCCATGATACCATATCTTCCATTGAATCAAAGCGACATAAGCCAACACCAGGAAAATTGAAGCGAGAATAAATTTTCGAGTCATAAGTTTACTTTCTCCAACGGCGCCTTATTTTTTAATTTCGCGACAGATTCAACTTTGGTTTTCCATCGGTTATGCATCCACACCCACTGATCGGGATAACGTTCCACATAACGTTCAACCACACGAGACCATGTTTCCGTCATCATTTTAAGAGCCTCTTCTTTTGAGCTATGTTCCACCGGCCAAATCGGATCTTCAATGAACAACCGATAGCCATTACCCTCGTGAAGCATGAAAGCGGGCACAATCGCAGCTCCGCTTGCCAAAGCCACTTTTGCCGGCCCGGTTGGCGTCCAAGCTGGTTTTCCTAAAAAAGGAATAAATATACCTTCCAAGCTATCAATATCTTGATCGGCTGACATTCCAACCACATGGTTTTCTTTGAGCTCTGCCAAAACCTTGCGTGGAGATTCATCGCGATAGACAGTTGTCACAAGGGCGCTTTTACGAAGTTTTACCAAAACCTGATTATAAGGTTCATAGTAAATTCTCCGACCAACTAAACAACCCGGGTAACCCAAAAATCGAAAATAAGAAGCCAAAAGTTCCCAATTCCCTAAATGACCCGTTAAAACGATCGCGCCATTTCCGCGAGCCAATGCTTGGTCCAGTTTTCCAGTTCCTTCCTCCAAACGAACGAGACTGTCAATGCGTTTTCGGGTAAGTTTTGGAAAACAAAGAATATCGATTCCTGACTTAGCCAAATTAACAAAAGCTTGTTTGCCAATTTGATAATACTCGTCCTGCTTTTTTTCCTTTCCGAAGGCTTCTTCTAAGTGCTTTGCGACTTTGGCCCGTTCCTTAGGTAAAACCCAGTAAATCGAAACTCCCAATCCGGTCGCAAGAACGTAATTAAAACGCCTTGGAAAAATCAAAACAAGATGCCTTAAAAACTCAAGTCCTAAGTACACTAAAAATCGATAGGGCTTATTTTTTGCCAAAGATCAAACCTCATCACCAAAAATTAAAATCCGGATCATACAAAACCGGCCTTTAAAAGATCTTGAACGTCCAACAGTCCGACGGCACGGCCTGTTCGGTCCACAACCGGTAGTTCGTCGATATTGCGATCCCTCAGAATTTGAAGCGCCTCAGCCGCTAGTTTTTCTTCCTCGATAGCAATGGGCCGCTTCGTAACAAACGGTTCGATGGGTTTTGAAAGAATTGAAACACCATTTTCTTTCAAATGACGCCTGAGATCTCCATCGGTAAAAATTCCTTTGAGTTTTCCTTTGTGGTCCACAATGGTACAAGAACCTGCTCGAGCACTTGTAATGGCTAATAATGTTTTTTCAACCGTGGCTGTCCCGCGAACGATAGCATGCGCTTTCCCACGTCTCATTAAATCGCGAACCTTAATCAGTTTTTTTCCGAGACTTCCACCTGGATGTAAAAAAGCGAAATCTTCTTCGCGAAATCCCTTCCGTTTAGCCAAACAAACCGCTAAAGCATCGCCCATGGCGAGTGAAGCGGTTGTTGAAGCAGTGGGCGCCAAATTCCAAGGACAAGCTTCCCGTTCCAAACCTACATTGAGAACTACATCCGAATTTTTAGCCAAAGTAGACTTTGGATTTCCGGTCAAAGAAATGAGACGAGCACCAATTTTTTTAATCGTAGAAAGCAGCCGTGTAATTTCTTCCGTTTCGCCGCTATTAGAAATAGCGATCACGACGTCTTGTTTAGTCACCATGCCCAGGTCGCCATGGATTGCTTCTGCCGGATGTACAAAAAAACTGGGACTTCCCGTTGAAGCAAAAGTAGCTGCTATTTTTCGTCCGATGAAACCGGGTTTACCCATTCCAGTAACTACGAGGCGGCCTGCACAATCTTGCATTAAATCAAGCGCCCGTTCGAAATTGCGATCAATCCTGGAGATGAGCTTTTGAACGGCTTGGGCTTCCACTTTTAAAACTTTTCGAGCTAATAAGCGGTCTTGTTTCATACACCGACAGTTTTTTTAGAAGCACCCGCAGTTTTTGATTGCTGCTTTTCTTCTTTTCTAATAGGTGCAACTTCACGAATATGTTTCAAAATTTGAAGAAGGTCTTTTAATTCAGAAAGAGGAAGATTGTTTGGTCCGTCTGATTTCGCTGTTTTTGGATTTTCGTGAACTTCCATAAAAATCGCATCAGCCCCTGCCGCAATTGCACATCGTGCTAACGTCGGAATAAATTCAGCCTGCCCTCCTGAGGCATTGCCCAATCCGCCGGGAAGTTGAACGGAATGAGTGGCATCAAAAATAACGGGGTAACCAAAACTTTGCATGATGGGAATAGCGCGGAAATCACTCACTAGGTTCTGATAACCAAATGAAGCGCCTCTTTCGGTAAGCAGAATATTTTTATTTCCGGCAGATTCGACTTTCTCAATCACGTTTTTCATATCCCACGGAGAAAGGAATTGGCCTTTTTTAACGTTCACGATTCGTTTGGTTTTCGCGCAGGCGAGTACCAGATCCGTCTGACGGCAAAGGAAAGCCGGGATTTGAAGAATATCGATCACTTCAGCTGCCCGTTCCACTTCTTCAATGTTGTGTACATCGCTTAAAATTGGAAGTTTGAATTCTTTTTTCACTTTTGCAAGAATTTTAAGCCCGTCGGTAAGACCGGGACCTCGAAATGAATGAACTGAGGAACGATTGGCCTTGTCATAGCTTGATTTGAATACATAAGGAATGTTCATGTCGCGCGCAATTTTGGAAATTCGTTCGGCGTGTTTCAGAACCGCTTCTTCTCCTTCGATGACACACGGACCCGCGATCAACACAAATTGATTCGGATCGCCAAATGCAATATTATTCAATCGGACTAGCTTCATACACCTGCTCCCGTACTTCATCCGGCTTACGTTCCACTTCTTTATTGGTACCACTCCGTTTTAATTCAAGCGATTTAGCCACAAAAGCTTTGAATAGCGGATGCGGTTTGTCCGGTTTGGATTTAAATTCAGGATGGAATTGACCTGCCAC
>OBEQ010459262.1_pt1 | contig 12377 bp, 8 predicted proteins | sample 1670901 | NCBI WGS metagenome assembly OBEQ01 (sample SAMEA104232315, study PRJEB22302) | groundwater metagenome | biome: forest; feature: aquifer; material: groundwater | place: USA | collected 2011-08-07 | depth 5.4 m | reverse complement strand
TGCCAAAAATAAACGCTTCAGATCCTGTTCCATCGTCATCATGCCGTCAGTGCCCGATTCAGACATCATCTGGTAGATTTCACCCGTATTATTATTTTTAATTGCCGCTCGTACAGATGGTGTTGCTATCATAACTTCTTTTACCAGCACACGCTTACCATCGGTACTTGGAACTAATTTTTGTGATATGACACACCGGATAACATCTGCCATTCGGTTACGAACACGTTCTTGCTCATTCACTGCCGTTTCACCAATGATTCTATCTATACTTTCTACTGCCGATGATGTATGCAACGTTGAAAATACCTTATGACCCGAATCCGGGATTTCTAAAGCTGTTAATATTGTATCCGGGTCGCGTAACTCACCTAACATAATAATATCAGGGTCCTGACGCAACGTTTGAACTGCCCCCTCCTTAAAACTCATTACATCCCTTCCAACCTCGCGATGCCGGATAATGCACCTATCCGATTTGTGCACATACTCTACCGGGGATGCAATAATCACAATATGACCATCAACCGTATGATTGTTTGCATCTATAATAGCATCTAAGGTAGAACTCTTACCCGAACCCGTTATACCCGTTACAAGACACATTCCCTCTTTTGTATGGTCAAGAGATAATATCTTGGTCAGATTAGGATGAAACTCATAACTCTTATATGGTCGTATTACCTGACTGATAGCTCGCATATTCATTGCTATCTGATCCAAATCAAAATAGGCGTCAGCGCGGAATCTGCGCATTACATCATCTTGGATAATCATATATGAAAAATCAAGATTACGATTTTCAAATAAGAATTGTCTCTGCCTGTCTAATAATATTGATTGGATCAATACATTGGCTTCATCGTGCGAAAATTCCGGTAATGTCTTATCCGGTCGTTTTTGTCCATGAATTCGTTACCAAATCTTCCCCCCCGAACCATAACCGCCCAAATCAATATCCGAGGCAGCCATATCAAACATGCGAAGGAGGTAACTCTCTAACAAGGAACGTAAGGTTATCCTCTCTTCCTGTGAGAGACGTGAAATGAGGTCACCGATAAGCATCTGCCGTTCAACTCCATATGCAGTTTTCGGGATACTTTCAACAACCTGTTTTATTAATAAAATGGCATCTTCCATAGGGGGGAAATATATTGATTTTTTTAAGACTTGTCAACATTACATCACAAAATTCTTACATTAATGTGATTAGACACATATATTTCACATCATTTTTGTTTTTTTACCAAAAATCACCCTTCAAAGTACAACATAACACCGAAATTATCAACTCTTTTTGCCATAAATTATAAGCGCCACTCACGGAACTACAAAAAACCCCATGAGTGGCACTTACTCTATAAAATTGAATAAAAAAAAATTATCCTTTCCTGCCCACCCTATATTTTGTAATAGGTTCTTTAATTTGAAAACCGATCTGCTTTTTTGGCTTTTCAGGCGGTGACATTAGCTGTCGAATTGCATCAAAAACAATCTTAAATTGATGATCGTATTTCTTTTCTAGTTCTTCTAATTTTCGAGCTAATTCCTTATTGCTTGCTAACATTTCACGCAGTTGAACAAACGCACGCATAATGGCAATATTTACTGCTATTGCTCGTTCACTATTCAAAACCGTGGAAAGCATAGCAACTCCTTGTTCAGTAAAAACCAATGGTAAATATTTCCTATGTTGCCCGCGCCCTTTTTCTAAGGTCGCAAAATGCGACCTTAAAGAATCATACTCGTCTTCCGATATCTGGAACATAAAATCTTCCGGAAAACGACTGTTGTTTCTCCGAACCTGTTCATTCAAACGTTTGGTTGCTACCCCGTAAAGTTCTGCAAGATCTTTATCGAGCATAACTTTTTGCCCGCGTACAAGAAAGATTTTTTTCTCAATAATTTCGATTGGGATTATTTGGTTTGAGGACATAATGTATTTTATATTCTTTTCTCTTCTTTATATATAAACGTGCCACTCACTTGATATTAAAAATCAAATGAGTGGCACATTATAAATCTCAACTACTCATCTTCAGACATACTGACTACTAAAATATGCCAAAGGCATCCCTTGGGGACTGTTTACTTATAGTATTACTTCGTCAAAATCAACTTCTTCACTGATGAGAAACTTCCTGCATTCAATTGATAGAAATACACACCGCTTGGAAGATGAGAAGCATCAAATACAACTTCGTGTCTCCCCTGTTCCATCTTCTCGTTATTGAGGAGAGATGCAACCTCCCTACCAAGCACATCATACACTTTCAACGTCACCAAAGACGACTTACCAATAACAAATGACAACGTCGTTGTCGGGTTAAACGGATTCGGGTAAGCATCATCAAGAGCAAAATTCATTTCTGTCTCCCGGTTAATTGCTTCTTCATCAAGAGAATTCGAAGAGGCAATCTTCACAAACGATTTATAATCGCCCGAGAACCAATCAATCGTCGAAGTAGGTGAACCCGGCGCCAACTCTACCACCGGTTCATAGAACACCATATCAAAATGAGTAGGTGTCGCTTTACCCACAATATCAATCGGACCCAACGCACTGAAGAAATTAAATGCAAACGTAGGTGAATTTAAAGTATGCCAATAATCGGTTAAACATCCCGATGTGTCTGCAAATACCTGCTGTTTCGAACATTGCATATGTCCAATTATTGATTTTTTCATAGTAATGGGGTGAACTATTCCATTCACATTAACTGTTGTCGGCGTAATCAAAACTGTGTAACGATCTATTTCTATTGAGGGTTTCGCTCGTACCGCCGAAATATAGGCGGCATCAGGGTCTTGGTACGATGCAATAAACTGCCAGTTTGCGGTATTCTTTTTCATCGCAGCTGGATTTGAGAAAAGTCCCCTCGGTTGATTGACAAGCTCTGTTAAAGAAGTACAAACCGTATCAACCGTTCCTTTTAAATTTGGATCTAATCGTAACGTTGCAACGCCAATCTCCCCTGCAATCCAAACTTGATAGGGTAACACGTACAATTTAGGATTATTGACGTTATAAACAGGTTGCACATCCCGTTCGCCAATACCAGGCAAACGTCCAATTTCCCAACGGTATGCAGATGTACCTGTTATTGATAACGCATAAAGAATTATATCACCTTCGCCATCATCTAACGTTGTCCATACATATCCATTTTCCACACGCAACGTGGTAATACTCCCTGTATCAGGCATCGGGTATGCTTTTACAATGCCGTTCAAACTTGAAGGAATAGGTTCAAATGAATAAAGAGTATTGTTTCCCCAATTTGCATCGGTGAACCAAAATTTTGCATGATTAAATTTATCTTTTTCCTGCCATTGAATAAGAGATGGGGAAACATTCGCGAAACCTGAAGGATAACCTACTAAGTAGGTGTTACGCCTGTCTCCAATAATTGTATAAAGCGAATCCGTATAATCCGATGTAGTAAACCATACATTTGAATTAAATTTTGTTTTACCGTTCTTTAGAATGTATGCCTTTTCAGCGTAGGCAACTTTATACGGGTAAATTGGACTGACATTATATTCTGTTAATGGAGCATCCTTACATGCCTTTAAAGTTATGTATGCAACTTTGTGGGAATCAGTTTGGGTAAACCAAATTTTATTCGGAATACTTCCTTCCATTACCTGCACCAACCCCTGAATATTTGGAACACCGTCAAAAATCCATCGCGATACATTTACCGTATTCACCGACTGACCCAAACATAAACTCACCATGACAAGCATTATTACTACTGTAACAATATACTTCATAACCAAACCTTTCTGTAAAGTGAAAAACATTCTAAAAGTGTACTATCTTTTTAGATCCCTAATTATAAAAACAGAACAAATGAACAAAACGATGGTTTCTCAACCAACGTTTATCCCTTACTGTCCTATCCTGAAAAGCATGTGGAGGAACGGATATGATGAGGAAATTTGTCGAAATATTCTTTTAAAGTCAAGTTTCAACATCACAAATGGAATACGCCACTAATCTGACAAAACTATACATTTATACGGCATTTTACCAACTAAGAAAAGTCCAAAACGTTCCTTGTAGTAGCCGATCACCAGATCGGCATGCCTATTTGCCAAACTGCTTTTTTTGGTTTTTCAACTAATTGTAGCTAATTTTTGATATAATCTGTTGTAGAATTCTTACAAGCCAAAACGTACCTACGCAACGACCTCGACAACATGGAAAATCTCTTTCCAATGTTAGATATGGATTAACAAAAAGCATGGTGAATATGTATAAGATTGACTTTAAGCAAATAAAATATTTCCATTGTAAGAAAAGCGCGATATTTATTTTCTCTTTGATGGTATTGATACTTATACTTAGCAGTATATCATATTCCCAAAAGAAGAACCCTAAACTAATTGAACAAAATAGAATTAAGCGCGATAGTGCAATAACTGCTCAGCGAAATCTATCACCAACTAAAAAGAAATACCAATATTTTCTTGAATGCATTGACAAATTGACAAAAGATAGCTTAAAGGATTTAACTAACAAAGAGGAGTTAAAGAAATACAATCGTTTTTGGCAGGTTGATGAATTAGCGAGAATAACAGTTAAGATCGTACTTAAAAACTCGGCAACTGCGGCTGATACAGCTGGGGTCGCAAAACAAATATGGAATTGTGGTGGTAAGGTGTTTCATAATTACTATGGAATTCACAATTATGAAATATCATGTAAACTACCATATACATGTTTTGATAAAATAGCCGCAATACCGATTATTGCGTTTATAGATCCTATTCATTGAATTGGGACGAATTAGTAAATACTCAAACTACACAAAACCCACATCCCACATCTTATATCTCATATCTCATACCTCATATCTCATCTACGTACATATAGCAAAGGCATCCCTTTGGGATTGATTACTCATAACAATTAACATTTTTTTACTTTTTACTTTTCAATTTTTACTTGATAACCATCATCTGTTTCGTACTCACATAACTCCCCGCAACAATACGATAATAATACACACCACTTGGCAAGTTACCTGCGTTAAATACAACTTCATGACTCCCCGGCTCCATTCGTTCATTGTTAAAAACATGAGCAACCTCCCGTCCAAGAACATCATACACCTTCAAAGTCACCAATGACGAATTACCAATAACAAATGACAAAGTCGTTGTCGGGTTAAACGGATTAGGATAATTCTGCCATAAATTCAATACTCGTGGTTCATACTCTATGTCCTCGTGTATGCCAACCGGAGAAAGAATTGGTGATGACGCAATTATTACGAGCGAATGTAATTCCGGATCACGAATCACAACACTGTCAAGCAACTTCATATCTTTATCCACTTCCGCAGGGATACGCATCAGCACAGTTCCATCATACGAATTGCTTATCTGTTCTTTTGACCACCAAAACGTAACCGGATACGAGCCATTTGCCGCTACACCTGTCGTAAATTGTACTTTGTAAGTATCAATCTGTGTCGAAGCAAAATAGGGTCGTATATCCACCCACGAACCGGCTCCAAATTGTGCGCTTGTTGTACGCGGACTTATAAATCGTGCATCAAATATTTCGGGATATTGATGCGGGAGTTCCGATTCTCCTTCCGAAAAATCAATATCCGTTGCCGCCGTATCTGCATCCCATAGACCAAATACAGCTCCCTCCCTTGTACCAAATGATAGCCGTTGAATTAATCCGCTTGTTGAATCATGATAGTACAGTTTTGTTTTCACACGCGAAGGAATTGGGTGTACTCCAAAATTAATATTTATATAATGTTGATTCAAACCTATATGCTCAAAAGAATACCCATCAATCAATCTTGGTGTTATTTTTTCCCACCCAACCGGGCTATTAACATAAACACTACAAGCTAAATTTTCTAAATGCCCAAAGGTAAACTCACCTTCACCGCTGGTTTGTGCTATTGAATCATATAAATTTGAATGCAACGTTAATGACCAACCGTTCATACCCGTTTCAGTACTATCTAATCTGCCATTCTCATTCACATCATAATATACTTTTCCGCTTACCGTTGACCATGGATAATATTGACCGAATTCAATACCACTTATACTATCATTCAATTCTACCCTCACATGAACCTCCGTTGGTGTTGATGCTCTCCAACTGCCAAACAAATTGCATTGGATAGTATAGTTTCCTGAATCTATCCCGACCAAATTAAAAATTCCAAGAGAATCACTGAGAATCACTCCATTGAGAGGACCGATAATCCTCACTTGCTGTCCTATTCTACCCGACTCTTCTGAAGTAAAATGACCATCTTTATCAAGATCTTCATACACAAGTCCTTTAATGATCCCGCCGGCAGTCGTCAAACTAAATATAGGTGACCAGGATGAGATCGTGCCATCTATGTATTGCGAAGTAACACGCCAAAAATACTGTGTTCGGGCGGAAAGAAATGGAATTGCAACACTATAGGCATGAGTTGAATAATCAGAATTCACAACACTTAGTTGTTTCGTTGATTCAGAATTGAATGTTGAATCAGTAGAAAGTTGAATCACTGAATGTAATCTCAAATCTTCCTCAGCTTGTCGCCACTGAAACATGATCGAACTTGGATATTTTGGATTTGGACTCAGAACGACATTTTGAGAATTATCTAACGGTGTTAAATTCGTTGCAGTAAACACCGGGTTCTTTGAAATTTCATAAATTCGAGAAATCTCGTTTAAATAGTCGATATAATAATCTAACACATATATCTTACCCGACGGCATAATACGGATATCGTATGGATAAAATATTGAATCCGTTTGACTTAAATTATATGCTTTTTGCCAGCTTTCCCCTTTGTCGTAAGAAATGATAATGTCGGCTTCATTGTTTTGAGACAGCACAACCGATGAATCAATACTTGATAAAGAAAATACGGATTCCCTATTTTCCGATGTTCTCCACGTATCTCCCCGGTTTGAGCTAAACCAAATTGACAAAAAATCGGGAGCCATAGCGTATGCACCTACTACAAGATTATCTCTACCGGCAAAACATATAGCGTTAGGCGTGATTTGATGTGGCAAAGAACGTTCTAACCATGTTACTCCCCCGTCTTCCGAATAAATAACATAACCTTCCATTCCGGCAGCAGCTACATGAAGTGAATCATAAAATGTTATAGCCGTTATAGCTTTTCCACTCGGTGTCTCTTTCATCTTCCATGAACTGCCTCCATCTGTTGTTCGCATCAACCCGCTATCAGAGGAGAGGAAACCTAATTGTGAATTGTAAAATGATATAGTGTAAAGGGAAGTCTGACCTAATTTTCCTAAACTATCCCACGAAACACCTCCATTCGTTGTTCGATACAAACTGGATGGGAGAGTACATAATACATAAGCTGTCATACTATCAAGCATAGCAACATAGTCACAAATAATATTTTCCAGCGTTACAATACTTGAGTTCCATGTTACACCCCCATCTGAAGTCAGATAAACAACACCTCTGTAAGCAGAAATAATACCGTGAAGGGAATCTGCAAATACAATACGGTTCAATTGTTGATCAGGTATCGTGGCTCGCTGTACCACTTTTTGAGCAAATACAACAAAAGAACAACATATCGTTAAAATAAGAATCTTTGTAAATATTATTTTGTATATCTTCATTTTGACCAAATAAACCCTCCTTAATGGCTACTTCAATCTAAGATATTAATTAATTATTTATTCAAACATAGTACACCCCGAGCGCCCCCGACTGATGAAATGTAATAATTTATTTGAATAATGTCAATTAAAACGTGTAGCACGCTCATTGCCCCTCCGCTCCCCTGCTCCTCAATAATGCCTAATAACCAATGACGAATTACTAATGACAAACACACCAACACACCTTGCATTTATCCTTACAAATATGTACCATAGTAGCATCAAAACTATCAACATGCCATGAAAGACCTATTTTCCAAAAATTCCGAACATTACGCCCGTTTCCGCCCCTTATATCCAAACGAGCTATTCGCCTATATCCTCTCCCTCGTCCAAAACAAAAACGTAGCATGGGATTGCGCCACCGGTAACGGTCAATTTGCCGCCACACTTGCAAACCACTTCAAAATAGTACATGCAACCGATATAAGCGAAAACCAAATCAAAAACGCAGTCCGTAAAGAAAACATAATCTACAACATCGAATCGGCAGAGCACACTTCTTTCCCCGACCGTTCATTCGATCTTATAACTGTAGCACAGGCAATCCATTGGTTCAATTTTGATAAATTCTACACAGAAGTCAACCGTACACTCCACCCTGACGGTTTACTTGCAATCACCGGCTATAATATCCCCCATATCAACGCGAGCATAGATACAATAATCCACCAATTTGAATCCGAATTCCTCGGCTCCTATTGGGACGAAGAAACCCAATATGTTGATGATATGTACACCACAATCCCATTTCCATTCAATGAAATTAATGCTCCCGCATTCTTCTCAAACCACATCTGGAGCATCGAACAATTATTAGGCTTCCTGAACACTTGGTCTGGCGTACGGCATTACATTGAGGAGCATGCCATCAACCCGGTAAACATAATTGAAAAAGAGTTAAGAAAACATTGGCAGGAAAACGAAACTAAAAAAGTAACATTCCCAATACTATTAAGAATCGGCACACTTCATGGAAATTAAACGCTCCCAAATACAACCCGGAATGAATGTTGCCATCGTCCTCAAAGAAGACCAACGAACAGGCACACTAACCGAAGGAATTGTGCAAAACATACTCACCAAATCACCCTCCCACCCTCATGGCATAAAAGTCCGCCTCGAAACCGGAGAAGTTGGCAGAGTAAAACAATTATTGTAATATCTCAACTTCCATTTTACTCTCATTCCGATTACTATGACAAAAAACCCATACTTCATCTGAGTAAGGTGAGCGCATTTTCCCCATCCGGCAAGGCGGGAAATCTCAACACCCCGAGTTTAACAAACCTACTATTTATTTGTTACGCATTGCCTGAGTATAAGTTTTCCATCCGTACTCACCTTCACCCAATACCCCTTCCCGGGTAGAATGATATCCGATGAAACATACCCGTTCTTATAACCAAAGTACGCCGATTGAATTGACGTACCAATAGGCACAATACATGAAGTCGCTATCGTATCACTTATCGAGCCAATCATATTCCAACCGGCAATGACATTGATAGTATCTTTAGTAAGAACATCTCCAATAAGATTAATAGCCTGCGCCGAATCAAATTTCAACCAATACCCGATACCGTTTAATAAATTAATCTTTGTCTGATAACTTCCCTCGAAAGCAAACGCTGACGAAATTGCAGTTGGAAATACAACACTTTTTCTGTTCTCTAAAACACCGACTGGAAGAGATACCATATTCCACTTTGCAAGAATCTCCAATAATAAACCAAACACATTTCCGAAGTTTCTATCAGTAAATATTTTTCCGCTGTAAACAGTATCATTCTTTGTTGGATGCGCTGTTTGTATCCATCCGTTTCTTTGTTCTTCTGTCAAACGATACATACCATACATCAACGAATCAAACGAGTAACTCCCATCCGATGTCGTGGTTTTCATTAAATACGGATTCCCATCTTTCTCAAGATATATTTTCCATCCCGTTAAACCCGAGTCGGTTATATCCATAAAGCCATTTCCATTGAAATCTTGAAACTTCATCCCGCTTATACTACCATATCTAAAATTTCCGAAATCACATATCGTATCAACACCACTGCTCAGTTGAATGTTATACCCGCCTTGAGTTTGCTTCCACCCTCCTTGTTGCGCTTCACTCACGATGTAATAGCCGGGGAAAAGATTAGAAAAACAATAATTTCCATTAGGATCCGTTTGCAAACTCGTATTGCTTGTCCCGCCCAGAAGTATTGTCCATCCTTGCAAACCGGGCTCACCTATATCTCTATGACCGTTTCCATTTTTATCTTCGTACTTAACTCCGCAGATACTACTCCGATGTCCGTTACCAAAATTAATTCCCGTTATAGTTGAGCCCGATGTAACAGTGATTGTATCAGGGTTAACTGATGTTTGTATCCACCCGCCTTGTTGAATCTCGTGCACAATATATTTTCCTGCTGTGAGATTAGAAAATTGATATATTCCGTTTGTATCCGTAGCCATTGTATCAATGGTTGAACTTCCGGACTTTAGTAATGTAACCTGCCACGCAGAAAGCCCCGGTTCACCCGAATCAAATATACCATTACCATTGAGATCATGGAATACTTTTCCGGAGAGCGTTGATAGATATTCTTTGAACAATACATGAATGGTATGATTTGTAGTTATATCAGAGAATGTGTATCCTTGAGTAGAATCTATTTTTACTCCATCAACTAACATAGTATCAACATAATATCCTGTTGAAGGTGAGAACGTAAATCTTTGATTTGATCCACAATCAAGGACAAGAATACCCGACGGTGAAATTGTACCATTCGCACTGTTGGTTGCTGTGATTGTGTCCTTTTTAATGGCAAACGTAACTCGAATTGTATGATTGGCGGTTACATTTCTAAAAGTATAACTTGATAGTGAATCTACCGTCACTCCATCAACAATAACACTATCAATGTGGTAGCAGTTGTTAGGACTATAAGTAAACGAAGTATCATGACCACTCACAACATTTATAGTTCCGCTCTGTGTAATTGAACCATTCGAATCAGCTTGAGCAGTAATTGAATAAATTCGAGCGTTGCCAAAGTCTTTTCCTGTAATACTATCGTTTCCTGCAAGTGTAACAGAGTAATAGCCTGAATCCGGAAATGTTTGAAGCCATCCTGATTGTTGTTGTTCTCTAATTGTATAATATCCTGGCAAGAGATTTGTAAAGGAGTAAATACCATTAGAATTTGTATAAGTTGTTTCATTTGACGCGCCTGAAAGAATAATTTTCCAGTTGACTATTCCCGTGTCACTACCATCCATTATGCCATTGCTATTTATATCATTGAATTTAATACCGGAGAGAGATGATATTATCCTTTCATTAAAAACAACGGAAACAGTTCCATCGGAGTAGTTGCAAAAAGCAAAATCAGGTGTGCCATCACCATTAAAATCTGCTATTCCAAATGCTGTAGCAGTATTTTCTCTATAAACTTTTCTTTCACTGTTAAATAGCCCGTTCCCGTTATTTTTGATTATGGCAACTGAATCAAAAGCTAGTGACAATAAATCTAAATCACCATCACCATCTAAATCGCTTGAATATCCTAACCCTAAGGGGAATGAAAGGTGAGATCTATTTTCTTTTTTTATATTCCCAAACCCATCATTAACAAGCATATAAATACTTGAATCACTAGAATTACCGCCTACTAAGTCTATATTACCGTCCCCATCATAATCATCCATCACATGGGTAGATATAGATTGGTTGTTCGAATTTAGTGTCTCAATTGTTTTAACAAATCCTCCCTTACCATCATTCTGAATGATAGAACGAACATATGAATAATTTGATAAATCTATATCACCATCGTTATTCCAATCACCAGAAGCTATACTGCTTGAAGAAACATTGAAACCTCCTGCATCTGTGAAATTGCCGCTACCGTCATTTTTAAGAAATCTCTCATACCCAAAATTATATCCATAATAATAAATGTCTATATCACCATCACCATCAAAATCCCCCGTTATCGGATATTGAAACCCAGAATATATGGTGGCGGTGGAATAAAAAGAAAAATACCCGGATCCATCGTTTTTATATACTTGCCCGTCGCCACCACCACTAATAAATAAATCCAAATCGCCGTCAGAATCAAAATCACCAACGGTCATAAAGATTTGACCATAGGGTATTCCTCCTGTTTGGGGAACGACTGTAAAAACACCCTTTCCATTATTTCGAAGAAGTTGTATGATATTTGTAGATGTATTAATTCTACCGACAAGAATATCAATATCACCATCATTATCAAAATCGCCCACACAAAGGGCATAAGGTTGGCCTCCGATGTTATATGTCTGCCTTGAATTAAATAGAGCAGAGGCAGGTGTTGTTGATGCGTGAAATTGCCATTGATATGTACTTATCAAATTAAAACCAGCATTGTTTCGAATATTATTTTTAAGTATGACGCTAACTACCTCACCGGGTAAAAACAATGAATCGGGAATAAAGGTAAACGTTGTATCGCTACTTGTTGTTATTGTGCCTAAATATCTGCCGCGGTATGAGCCACGAACAATAATATTAGAATCAATAAGCGTTGAGCTATTCATAGATTGATTAAATACAACCGAAATATTGGACTGTTTAGACACACCAAGCGCATTTTGTTTTGGTGAGACTGATTTAACTTGTGGGAAATTGAATTCGG
>OBEQ011584147.1_pt1 | contig 12378 bp, 10 predicted proteins | sample 1670901 | NCBI WGS metagenome assembly OBEQ01 (sample SAMEA104232315, study PRJEB22302) | groundwater metagenome | biome: forest; feature: aquifer; material: groundwater | place: USA | collected 2011-08-07 | depth 5.4 m | reverse complement strand
GGCTGAAAGATTAAATGGTAAAATACAAGAGTCTAAAACGAGTGCTAAAGGATATCGAAAATTCGAAAATTTTAGGGCCGCAATTTTATTCTATCATGGGAAATTATCACTTTACCCACAAGAAACATAGTAGAACCATTTTGTTTATTTTTAGATGAAATAAAAACTTCTTTTTTGTATATTTTTAATATAAATCAAAAGGTAAATCTATCAAACTAAACAAATGTAAATAAGCAATATAGAACATAAAAAAGGTATTTAAAATCTACAATTCTCAAACACCTCACTTTTACCACTATCTCATTATTTTAAAATAAATTGTAAATTTGAAAAAAAGACGAAGAATGTTAAAAATTGATATGCACACCCACATTATACCGAAGCACTTGCCCGATTGGACAAAAAAATTTGGTTATGGTGATTTTATTTTCCTAAATCACAATGACAATAAAACAGCTGACATGATGCAAGGTGGTCAATTTTTCAGAAGAATTGAAGAAAATTGTTGGGATCAAGATATTCGTATTAAAGATTATGAGCAATTTAACACGCAAGTTCAAGTTGTTTGTACGATTCCAGTTATGTTTGCATACAATGCAAAAGTGAAAGATTGTACAGAAATGTCCCAATTTTTGAATGATCATATAGCTGATTTAGTGGTTCGATATCCAAAACAATACATTGGCTTAGCAACAATTCCTATGCAAGATGCGGAAGCAGCTATACGTGAATTAGAAAGAGCTGAATCCATCGGATTAGTTGGAGTTCAAATAGGATCGAATATCAATGACGAAAACTTAGGAGACGAAAAATTCTTTTCTATTTTTGAAGCGTGTGAACGATTAGGAATGGCGATTATGATTCATCCATGGCAAATGATGGGACAAGACAGTATGAAAAAGTATTGGCTACCTTGGTTAGTGGGTATGCCTGCAGAAACATCAAGGGCTGCTTGTTCAATGATTTTTGCTGGTATTCTAGAAAAATTACCTAAATTACGAATTTGTTTTTCTCATGCAGGAGGTTCGTTTTTACCTACTTTAGGAAGAATTGAGCATGGTTTTAATTGCAGACCTGATTTAGTTGCCATTGACAATCCTGTTAATCCTGTTGATTATTTAGGTAAATTTTGGGTAGATTGTATTACGCACGATATCGATATGCTACAATACATTTTGAAAAAACAAGGAAGTAAACGTGTTTGTTTAGGTAGTGATTATCCTTTTCCTTTAGGCGATTTAGAAATCGGTAAATTTATTGAAGAAAGTGATTTGAGCTCAACTATTAAGGAAGATATTTTCTCTACTTCTACATTGGAATGGTTGAATTTGGATCGTTCACTTTTTTTATAGATTTTAGATTGCAGATTACAAATTTCAGATTACAGATTTTAAATTGCAGATTGCAGATTACAGATTGATTCTTATCTTTGTTGAAAACCAAACTTTTTTTTATACATGCGAGTTTATTTAGATAATGCTGCAACGACTCCTGTTGCTTCTGAGGTGATTGATGTTATGATTCCAATTTTAAAAAATGACTTTGGAAACCCTTCTTCTACACATTCATTTGGACGTCAAGCGAAAGGATATATCGAAACTTCTCGTAAGTCAATTGCAAAATTATTAAATTGTCAGTCTTCTGAAATTGTCTTTACTTCTGGAGGAACTGAGGCCGATAATATGGCTCTTTATTCTTCTGTTCATCAAATGGGGGTTAAACATATTATCACTTCTAAAATTGAACATCATGCGATTGGCCATACTGTTAAATCAATTGAAGATGAAGGTTTAGCTAGAATAAGTTTTGTGAAAATCGATTCAAAAGGAAATGTTGATTTGGCAGATTTAGAACTTTTACTTCAATCTAACGAAAAAACATTGGTTACATTAATGCACGCCAACAATGAAATTTCTACTTTATTACCATTAGAAAAAGTAAGTATTTTATGTAGAAAATATAATGCATTATTTCATTCAGATACCGTTCAATCACTTGGGCACTATGCTTTTGATGTACAAAATTTAGATATCGATTATTTTTCATGTGCTGCCCATAAATTTCACGGTCCAAAAGGAGTTGGCTTTCTTTATATCAATAAAAAAATAAGTGCGAAAGCGTTTATTCATGGTGGTGCTCAAGAAAGAGGTTTAAGAGGTGGAACTGAAAATGTTGCTGGAATCTCTGGACTAGCAAAAGCTTTTGAATTAGCGAATGATAGAATTGAAGAGCATCAACAACATGTTCAAGGTTTAAAATCGTATATGATTGAACAATTGAAAGAAATCAATTCAGACATTACTTTTCATGGAGAAACTGAACCTTCTAAAAGTTTATATACGGTTTTAAATGTAAGTTTTCCTCCTACTGATAAAACAGGAATGCTCTTGTTTACAATGGATTTAAAAGGAGTTGCCTGTAGCGGAGGAAGTGCTTGTTCTTCAGGGGCAGTTAGTGGTTCTCATGTATTAGCTGGAATTGAATCGGACTCAAGTCGACCAAATATTCGTTTTTCATTTTCAAGATATACAACCAAGGAAGAAATTGATTTTGCGTTGGAAATGTTACGAGAAATTTTTGTCGTGAAGGAAATGAGTTAAAACTAACATATATATACAATTATTATTATTTTAAAATAAGAGAAAGTACACTTTCGAAGAACGAATTATAATGCAATGAAGGTATATAAGAGTTTTGTGTTATTGACTTACTCTTTTTAAATATGTTTTAATTCAAATGCATAAGAATATGGAATTAATGATTTTGATTTAATTGTTTCTTTCCAAGCAGATTCTTCGTGACTCATTTCAATAATATCTTTTGTTTTGATTAGCTTAAAAAATTCTGCTACTCTTTCTAAAACTAACATTTCACTTTCAGAAAACAATTCTTTTTTGAATGTATAATCTTCTTGTTTTTTAAATAATTCTCCTGTTATATCATTATCTATAAAAACATTTTCTATTTCAATTTTATTACTTAATTGAATGTATTCAAAAATGGATTGGAAATTATTTGGAACTGGCCCCATATCTATTGCACGGTAACGAACTCCACTAATTGAAAAACCAGTTTGTTTGTAATGTAAAAAATCAGCATAGAACAATAGTTTATTTAATTTAGTTTTATAGGGGCATAAAATCGCTGAAAAATAAACGACCATTTCACCCAATTTTTCAATTGTAGGAGAAATAAAACCAGTCAAAGTATTTGGTTTTGATTCTCCCATTAAATGCCTTAAAATAACGGAATCATTAAGGTGTAAATTTTCGTCTTCTATTATTTTTTCAACATGCTTTGTAATTTTAATACGTGTCTTCTCATCTATTGAATCACATAGTTGAACCATGTTTTTAAAATTATGTGATACTGCAACATTTTGAATTAATCGTGCATTAGATAATTGAGGAACTTCACCATCTTCATATAAACGATAACTATTTGTTCCAAACCCTAATATTTCGGCCATTTTAACCGCCGAAACACCATATTTTTCACGAATTGCTTTGATTTCTTCCGGGAACGGTATATTATGTTTCTCCCTATATTGATTATAAACTTGAAAAACATTCAAATTATCTAACTCTGTTGTTGTAAATTGCTCATTTGTTTCTTCACAAAGAAATGCGTGGTGAACAAATTCAAATTCTTCTTTTCTGAATATAAGTTTTCTATTCTCTTGAACTAAACTCATTTCTTTTCCTGTAAATGGACTTTTCATACCTTTTATTTATAAGGATAATTCATTGGATGCTCTGCAATATGGAACGAAATACAAATAACTGACAATCCTTCAAACCCCATCGAAATTTTAATATAAACTTCCTGTTTTTTGATTTGCTTACCAAATACCCACATATTAGCACCTCCGTTTAATTTTTCTTCAATCGGACCTTCCGAATAATCTACATCTTTTAAAGAATCTATAATTTCAATTCGCTTATTCGGTGTAATTTCTAAGATAGCTAAGGTGCTATTATTTTTACCACGATCATCACGAAAAACAATACTCCAAACGGACTTCTTTTCTCTAAACTGTTTTAAAAAATAATTGATTTCTTCTTTGATTGCCATGTCTTTGTTTTACAAACATACAAATACTTAACTAATATAAAAAGTTGTATATTAATTATTATTCAAGTATATTATAAACTTTAAAGTTGCGTTTTACACCTTTTACTTTTAAACTAAAATCAACTACAACGTTTTTTACATTTCTTTCAGCTAATTCAAAAAAGCATTAAGCCCGATGACCTAAACAACTCATTCTTCAATTTGACTTTTTAATTTCTAAAATCCAATTCACAATTTCTTCATCAATAGGTGAAATATTGTGTGCAATTTCTTTTACAAAATCTCCATTTTCATCAATTAGAAACTTTTGAAAATTCCATTTTACTTCAGTTCCAGATTGACTTTGAAGCCATTTATAGATCGGATGAGCATTATCTCCTAGAATTACAATTTTCGACATCATTGGAAATGTTACTCCATATTTAACTTGGCAAAATGAAGCTATTTCAACATCAGAACCTGGATCTTGTGCACCGAAATCATTTGAAGGAAAACCGATTACTTCAAAATCATCTCCTCCAAACTCCTTGTGTAATTCTTCCAACTGTGCGAAATGAGGTGTATAACCACACTCTGAAGCAGTATTAACAATTAAAATCTTTTTTCCAGCCAATTGACTGAAATCAAATTCATTTCCATTGATATCTTTTACTTTAAAATCATGCAAGTTCATGTTCAGTTAGAGTTTAATGTGTTTGCTGATTTTGATTTTCTTAAATAAGCTCTATTCCGTATAAATGCAATGATTGTCAATAAACCAAATATTAGAATCGTAATTTTAATATCATTTGGAACAGTTCCTAAACCATCCCCTTGCGCATAAGAATGTAACCCTTTTAAATAAAAGTTTACTCCAAAATAGGTAAATAAAATAGAAGCATATGCCCAAAATGCAACTACATTAAAAGTAAATTTACCAGACGCTCCAGGAATGTAACGAAGATGTAATATGATCGCATAGGTCAAAACAGAAACCAATGCCCAAACTTCTTTTGGATCCCACGCCCAATATCTTCCCCACGATTCATTCGCCCAAACTCCTCCAAGGAATGTTCCGATTGTTAACATGAAAAGTCCAATTGTGATAATCATTTCTGTAACATAGGTAATTTCAGTAATGTGTAACGTAAGCAATTTCCCATTTTTTTCATTTCTGAAAATATAAAGGATCAAATTAAACAAAGCTAATATACATCCTAAACCAAGTGGAGCATAACTTCCTGTAATTATTGAAACGTGAATTTTTAACCAAAATGATTTCAAAACAGGTTGAATTGGAGTAATTTGTGGATCCATCAAACTCATTTCTGTAACAATCATCATCAATGAAGCTAAAATTGCTGCCCCCGCTAAAATTGCTGGACTTTTACGAGCAAAAGCAAATCCAGCTAATACTGTAACCCAACCAATAAAAACAATCGCACCGTATCCATTTGTCCAAGGAGCATCACCTGTTATATACCATCTAAATCCGAGACCAACTCCGTGATAAATGAATGCTAAAAACAAACAAAGTGTCAATACTTTAGCTAATATATTAAATATTTTTTCTGATTTAATACTCGGTTTTACAAAAATTCGAATGAAGAAAATAATCAATAAAATAAATCCGATATACATGTAATTATACAATGATTTATTGAAAATTTTCAACTTATTATATTTAATTTCAATTGCTATTTTCTTTTCAGATGGAACTACTTTTGAACCTTCGAAGCGTTGAAAAGATTTTAACAAATTCAATTGTAAATCCGCATCTTTAAACTTTTTGATTTCGATTGCATTAAATAATTTTTTAAAATAATTCATTGCAAAATGAAAAGAATTCTCATTTAATTTTCTTACATCTGGATCCATAGGATTATACCACATGTTATTCTTAATAGCTTTAACTGGTATGATTTTAAGATATTTCCAAGTTATAACTTCAGTGAAAACCTGAAATTTTTCGCCTAGTTTAATTATTTTTTTATCAAACTCATCTCTTTTCGATTCAGGTTTTTTATGTGCAGCATCGTGTTCTTTAATCCATTTAAACTGTTGATTAACATCTAACATCTCTTTAAAAGAAATATATTTACCGAGGTGTAAACGTTCTTGCATTCCAGCTTCCAAAGCAACTATTTTAACATCCATCCAAAGATCTGGATACATGTGCATACTCATAACTGTTTGCACTGCATTCAATCCTTCAAAGACATCTTTTTTATAAATTTTTCGAAGTATTTGATCAAAACTTGTATGCAATGGAACAATTCTTCCGTCAAAATCTTGTACTAAAAGCGATGCTAAATTTTCAGAATGCTCTTTTGATATGACTTTAAAAACAGCTTTTTGCTTTGAATGAGTTTCAGAATGAGTTGAATGATCATGCTTCTCGCCTTCTACATGTTGATGCCCGTTTTGAGAAAAAGAAGTAAAACTTCCAATTGAAAACGCTAGAATCACTAAAAATGTTTTCATCATTTCTTCTCTTCTCTTTTTGGTTGCTTTTAATTTTTCGTTCAATTCATTAAATCGACTAGTTCTTACAAACAAAGACATCACCATTCCAATCGCCATTAATAAATACCCCAAATAAGTAATATTCGTTCCCCACCAATCGTGATTTACACTTAAACGAGTTCCTTCTTCATTTTGTGGAGTAGCAGGATTATCTAAATCATACGCTGATTGAAAAAAACGGTATCCTCCATAATCCATCACTCTATTCATGTATATTCGATGATCACGCTTGTAATTATTGACATCGTCATGAACGGTCACTTCACTTGCAAATGAAGACGGCATTTCAGAACCTGGATATTTATCTAGCTGAAAATCTCTACATTCAATTGAAAATGGAAGATCAATTTTTTTAGGACCGTATTCCATTTCATAAATCAATCCATTAAAACTGAATTTTTCTGGTGTTGGAAGTGAACCTGATCCTCCTTCTAATTCTACAATTTTTGAAGTAGTTCCATCTGTCACTTTCACTACTAAATAAGTTGAGCCCACGTCCTTTTTTCCTGATGGCATTTTTATCATTTTAGCATGATTGCGCACATTTTTAAAAACAAACTCTTCTTGTCCAACGTTATACAAGGTCGTTGTCAAAAATGGAACCGTCGAATCTTTTGGAATATTCACATACATTTCAGCTGGCGGAGGCGTGCCTAATTGTCTGTATTTTTTCATTTGAGACATTGGCAAATATCTAAAAGGAGTTTTTGAAGTAATCATTATTTGTCCTCCAATTTTTGATATGTGTATTCCTGGCATTGCGTCTTTCTTATTGAAAGAAATAGCAGTTTGTCCAACCATTAAAAATCCATTTTCAACCAAAAAATTCGATTTCATTCCTCCAGAAACAATCTCCAATGCTATATCTTTAATCGAATCATTTTCAATTAAGGTATCTATTAAATTCTTTTGGTAATCAACATACTCAATAGAAATAGGCGTTTTATGATCTGGGAATTCAATATCACTTATTTCAAAATGATTGTTTGAAGCTTCTGACATCAAACACTTTTGATCATGCTTCAACTCTTTTACTCCATCATTAATCTTAAACCATAAATAAGGATCTGAAGAATAAATAAAATTGGATCTTTGACCTTCCCCAATCATCATCATTCCATCGTAACTCACATAACGTGTAATGTATGAACCGATTAAAATTACAATAAATGACAAATGAAACATGAGAACAGAAATTTTCTCTCTCCTAAACATTCTATGTTCAATAATATTAGCAATCAAACTAATGCATAAATACGTCAACAATACTTCAAACCACCAAGCGTTATAAATGATGACTCTAGCTGTTTGTGTATCGTATAATGATTCTAAAAATGTTGCTGTAGCGATGCTTGATAGGAATAAAAACAATCCTACTGTCATCATCCGCATTGAGAAAAATATCTTGAAAAACTTGTCCATTTTTATTGTTTAATATTGGGATGCAAAAATACGCAATGGGATTGGAATGGGGATGATTTTTAAAACAAATGTAAGGACAAGGCATGCCTTGCCCCTACATTTGTTTTAAAAAATTTAAAACGTTTTTTTCTATTCTTGCTGAAATATTTGTTGTATCTGCTTTTTCGAATTTCTTTCCTGTGATTTTTTCATATAATTCGATGTAACGATCTGTTACAGTACCAACGAATTCTTCTGGCATGACTGGCATTGTTTGTCCGTCTAATCCTTGAAAATTATTTTCAATTAACCATTGACGAACAAATTCTTTTGACAATTGTTTTTGTGGTAATCCTTGCGCTTGTAATTCTGCATATCCATCCAAAATGAAATATCTGGATGAATCGGGTGTGTGAATTTCATCGATCAACATTACTTCTCCGTTCTTGATTCCGAATTCGTATTTTGTATCTACTAAAATTAATCCCATTTTTTCAGCCATTTCCGTCCCTCTTTGAAACAATGCTCTTGTGTAATTTTCCATCTGAACATATATTTTCTCTGAAACAATGTTTTGACTTAAAATTTCTTCTCTTGAGGCGTCAATATCATGACCTTCTTCTGCTTTGATTGCCGGAGTTATAATTGGCGTCGGAAATTTATCGTTTTCCTTCATTCCTTCTGGCATTGTAATTCCACACAACACTCTCTCTCCTAATGCATATTGACGCGCTGAATGTCCTGCCAAATATCCACGAATAACCATTTCTACTCGAACTGGTTCACATGAATGACCAATTGCAACACTTGGATCTGGTGTTCCAATTAACCAATTTGGGACAATATCTTTTGTCGCATCCAAAAACATGGTTGCCACTTGATTTAACACTTGTCCTTTATGTGGAATTCCTTTAGGTAAAATATGGTCGAATGCTGAAATACGATCGGATGCGATCATAACAACAATGTCGTTTTCTAATGTGTATACGTCACGTACTTTTCCGTGGTATACTGCTGTTTGACCTGGGAAATTGAAATCTGTTTCTGTAATTGAATTGTTCATTTTTTTTTGTTTTTTTATCGATAAATCGATATGATAATTTCTGGTTGATACGTTGCACTGCAACGTATCGAATTGATTTTATTTTTTATCGATAAATCGATATTGTAAAATATGGGTGGAGACGTTGCAGTGCAACGTCTCTACGCATCGGCATTTTCAAATGCCTGTATTATTTTTTTAACCAAACTGTGTCTCAAAACATCGTTTTGATTTAATCTTACTACCCCAATTCCTTCAATTCCATCCAATGCATCTAATGCATACGACAAACCTGATTTTTGTTGTCGAGGTAAATCTATTTGAGACATATCTCCTGTGATGACAAATTTTGCTGTCATTCCCATTCGGGTTAAAAACATTTTCATTTGCATGGTTGTTGCGTTTTGTGCTTCATCCAAAATAACGAATGCTTTATCCAATGTTCTTCCACGCATAAATGCTAACGGTGCAATTTCTATAACACCATATTCGATCATTTCCGCTAACTTTTCTCCTGGAATCATATCGCGCAATGCATCGTAAAGCGGCATCATGTAGGGATCTAATTTTTCCTTTAAATCGCCTGGAAGAAATCCTAAATTCTCTCCTGCTTCTACTGCTGGTCTTGTCAAAACAATTCGCTTTACTTCTTTTGCTTTTAATGCTCGAACAGCTAACGCCACAGCTGTGTATGTTTTGCCAGTTCCTGCTGGCCCGACAGCAAAAACCATATCGTTTTGATTCACAGCTTCCACTAATTTACGCTGATTCTGTGTTCTTGCTTTGATTTTAGCTCCTCCATTTCCATGAACTAATGTGTCATTTGCAACATCAGAAACCATTAAAAAGCCTTCTTCAGACATCAACCCTGTGATTTCATTTTCTGAAAGACTGTTGTATTTAACAAAAAAGTCCATTATCAATTGAAACTTTTTCTCAAATTCACTTACTTCAGAAGCATCCCCATTAATTGTCAACACATTTCCACGAGCAACAATTACGAGTTTCGGATAAAAACCTTTGATTTGCTTTAACTTTGAGTTGTTCACTCCGAACAATTCAGCAGGATTAATTCCCTTTATTTCGATGCTTTTTTCTTGCAATGTAAAATTTTTGTTTTCGATTTAATCAATTTTCATTTGATTAAACTTATTTTTGACGTAAAATTAGAAATAATTCGTCAAATCGAGTAAGAATTTTATACACATGCAAATAATTACGTTAACAACTGATATGGGACTTCACGACCACTATGTGGCATCGCTGAAAGGAACGATTCTAACGTTAACACCGGAAGCACGAATTGTGGATATTTCTCACACCGTAAAACCATTCAATATTTCAGAAGCCGCCTATTATATTTCATCTTGTTTTAGAGATTTCCCAACAGGAACGGTACACGTAATTGGCGTTGACAGCGAACCAATTGTTAATTTCGGAGGAACAGACGGATCATTTCCTTCTATTTTATTATTCGAAGGTCATTATTTTATTGCGAATGATAACGGTTTTTTTGGCGCATTTATTCAGGAAAACACACCAGAAGGTTTTTGGCAAATTGATGATGTGTTATCAAATCCACGATTATTCTTATTCCCTACGAAAAGTATGTTAATTCCTGCTGCTTGTAGAATTTTAAAAGGAGAAGACGTTTCAACATTTGCATCCCCTGCTCCAAAATTTAAAAAGGCATTTTCTATCACAGCTGTTGTAGAAGTGAATTTAATTAAAGGAAATGTCATTCATATTGATTCGTATGGAAATTTAATCATCAATGTTTCTAGAGAATTATTTGATCGCTTTGGAAAAGATACACCTTTCACTATTTATTTTAGAAAAAAAGATTATTACATAGATCGAATTTCAACGACCTACAACGAAGTTTCTGAGGGTGAAAAAGTAGCTATTTTTAATGAAAATAATTTACTTGAAATTGCAATTAATCGCGGTGCAAACGGAAGTGGCGGTGGTGCTGAAAAATTATTTGGAGTACATTTAGGTGATATTATCCGAATAGAATTTACACCACAAGGTTCAAAAACAACAATAGACTCTTTATTCTAATGATTACACGAATTGTAAAACTTCATTTTCAAGAAGATAAAATTGAAGATTTCTTACTATTTTTTGAAACTATTAAGCACAACGTCAATACATTTGAAGGTTGTCAAGGTATGAAATTGTTACGGGATTTGAATACACCAACAATTGTTATGACATATAGTCACTGGGACAATGAACAAGCATTAGAGAATTATCGTTTATCCGAAACATTCGGAACAATTTGGCCAAAAATAAAACCTTGGTTTGCGGAAAAACCTGAGGCATGGTCGGTTGATGCGGTATTTGATGGATTTATTGCTAGACAATAGACTGCAAGACATTAGATCGCTGCGCTTTAAGACTGATTAATGCAGTTGAAATAAATATTTAATCTTGAAGTCTAAATAATAAATAATCATTATTTCTAAACTCCTTTTTTATGAAAAAATTAATTTTCATTCTATTACTCGTAATTATCGCTTTGTCTGTAATAATTATTACAGGCAACAGTTCATATTCAAATTGGGAAATCAAAAACAACAATAAAGCTAAAATTTCATGGGTTCAATTTGAATGGACTAACGAAATAATAAGCGGAAAATATTTTGAAAAAACGTCAATAAATGTACCTTGTAAAATAAAAGGTTTTGAAAATATTTTTACTTTTCAACTTGACATTGGTGCAGAATATACAGGGATTTATGAAAACACATTTAATAGTTTATATCTATTGAAAAAGGAGCCGATAAATAAAATTAAAAAACTTAAATCACCTTTACAATTTTGGAACAGTGATAAATTCATCACTAATTTTGATTTACAATTTGGAACGTATTCAGCACATAATAAAATTGGTTTTATATATGAAAATCACGGTGAGAAATTAATTAAAGTATACAAAAATGACACGATTCACCTAGGTACTATTGGTCGTGATTTGTTTAAAAATAAAATTTTACTGATTGATTATCCGAATAAACGATTTGCCATTTGCGAAAATATACCTAACGAATACAATCGAAATTTAACTTCTATTGAAATTGATCCTACGGGAAGAATAATACTACCAATGAAAATCAGAAATCACAATTATAAAATCACTTTTGATACAGGTTCAAGTATTTTTCCAATTATCACTAAAGCTAAAAACATCTCCAAATTTTCTTCTTTACCCGATGTTGATACTATAACAATTTCATCCTGGGGTAAAAAACATAATGTTACTGGAAAGTTAATAACAGACACTTTTGAAATCGCAGGACAAAAATATTGCAATGTAAAAGTTTATGCAAACCACAGTGGGCTTGGTATTG
>OBEQ010412668.1_pt1 | contig 12379 bp, 14 predicted proteins | sample 1670901 | NCBI WGS metagenome assembly OBEQ01 (sample SAMEA104232315, study PRJEB22302) | groundwater metagenome | biome: forest; feature: aquifer; material: groundwater | place: USA | collected 2011-08-07 | depth 5.4 m | reverse complement strand
TTTCTGTGTAGGATGAAATCAACAAAGAGGAAAAGGGAACAGAATCAGCAGGCAGTGGAGAATGTTATCGTTACGCTGCCAGAGCGCGAGAGTTTACACAAAGGATTGAATAGCGCGCTAAATATTTCCTCCAATTTACATCAGAAGGGAGCCAAATAATGAATACTCAATTTAATCGATTGGCAATAGTTCTTTTCACCACTGGGGTGGTAACATCCTCGGCATTTGCGGCCTGGAAGGACACGATAAAACTCATCAACGATGATCAAGAGGAGGTCACAATAGAGGTGCGAATGGGTCAAGACGGAGATCCGGTTCGCAATCCGTCACTGGGTTCAAGAACGGTTGGACCTGGAAAATATTGGGCAATAGAGTGCTCGACAAATGTGTGGTATCGGAGAACCAACGGAGATGGGGCCTGGCTTGATGTTGCATGTTACGGCCTGGGGAAGGTCGTGGATGAAACTATTCGTTAAACAATGAAGGCATTTTCAATCGAATTAACAATAACTGAACAGGAGGTTTTTATGAAGCTGAAATCAGTACTAATTGTTGGACTCTCCATCGTAAGCGGAGTGTTCGCCAAAACGGTCAAGAAGGATGTTATTGCCTATGCCAACAACGGTTCTTCCATGGGACAGGATGTGGTGGATATTCAGGTGGTTCCCATTCCCGACGATGGCTCCTTCCTCGATGCATGGACGAGCATTACCAGCGCCAATCCGCAAGAGGCATCGGCCCATCGCTGGCAGGTAGACTGGGGGGTGACCCGTAATAGAAAGACCGATAGAATAATTTCGGTTTGGGTAAAAGCCGCAGCGGGCTCGAAGGACTCCTTCGGGAGCGGAATTTGGGTCGGTAATTTGCTCCATGTGGAGTACAGTATGCCTGATTAAAAATCTATTCAATAAATAGGCTAATCACCTTGGTGGCGCGATAATTTCAGCGGCCTTAGCTCCTCTCCAGGAGCCTAAGGCCTTTTTTGCAGGCTATTTAAATAAACTCGCAGCTTCGCCAAAAAACTCCTGTATTAAATCCGAAAGAAGGGAAGGCCCAACCCAACAAGAAACCAATTCCAAAGCGTCGATTCGTTATAATATATAAGTATAACCAATGGAGGTTTTTAGCGGTCATTGGTTTCTGGTATACGATGTGCTTCGATTCGCACGTGATCCGGTCGTCTTCCCTTCGTTTTGGATCTTAATATTCTTCAATATTTCCTCTTGATAGTGCCCGATTCATCCAAGTAAGATTCCGAATTTTAACATCTAGTTTTTCCCATTCCCAATTCTGGAAGGTGACAATTCGATCAGATGGAAAGGTTCGCCTTCCGATGCTCGGAGAACATCTACCTCCTCGAACGGAATGCCTCTTCAAGGAATAGGGCACCCTGAGAGAGCGTCTTATTCCGTCCCTCAAGCACTCCCAATACAACTCAAAAGGACACTAAAGGACGGCCCGTACCTTTAACTGAGTTGACCGTCTTCGTTGTGACCCCATCACTCAATCCTTCCAGCAGGCGAAAGGTTTTAACCGCTCGGCAAAGGCGCTTCATAAGACCATCCGGATTTCAATTGCATCCAGGTCCGAAGTGCCCCGTATTCATGGATTCCATTCATTGTCCCACCTTGGGTTCTCCTGGGTTTGCAAAGGCCGTGGTCGGCGCCCAGCGCCTAAATCCGCCTTTTGAATGCAGCCGGGCGCTCAAAAACGTCGGAAGATAATCGGTTCCCCCAAGCGCTCGGAGAGCGCCCGGTCCCCCCCAATTTTCGTCCGATTTTTTTCGTCCATGGGAGGCTCCGGCGAAGCAAGGCTTCGTCCTCGCACCGCCCGGAAAAGGCGGATTTACCCCGCGGGTGTGCAAAAACCCAGGAGGACCCAATGCGGTACAACAATGAAGAAATTGAAATCATGAACGAATACGAAAGCCTTCGGACCGAGGAATCCGACCTCCTTGATTTGGTGGATATGAAGCGCCTAAGCCTCGCGGAAAGAAACGCTCTGGAATTCTCGCTGGAATTCGTGAACGAGGAGATGGGGTCGCTCCGCGAAGAGTACTACTCCGTGGTGACGGGACGGGGCCGTTAGGCGCTTTCCTTTTTCATCTGGGTTCCAGAAGGGGGTGGCCTTAAGCGGCCATTCCCTCCCAGAAATTTGCGGCTTGAATTCGTGAAATCGCCGCTGCGGGAGCCCGATGGTGTTGATCCGCAGTGCGCCCTATCATTGCTCATGATCCACGGGCTTAGGTAGCTGTTACGTTGAGAGGATTTGGAAGGTGAACTTATTGGTTTTGCGCCCGGAAAGCCGCACGCACTTTGAATCCTACGTGATCAAGCCGTCCCCGCGAAGGATCTTCAACTCAATAGCATCTCCCTAATCCTTGCGACGATCAGCATGTCCTCGGCCCCTCGCACGGGATCGTCATCGAGAGCGCCGGCCTCGCGGAATAGTTCAAATTCGGGCTCGGTACAGGCGTGGCCCATGGTCCCGGTTCGACGGATATTATCCAGGTAGTCCTGGATTTCCGTCGGTGAAAAAATCCGTTTGATTTCTGCAATGAATTGAGGAAGCTCCCGGGCCCAGTCCGGATCCCCATCCGCCTCCTGTACGAAATTCACCAACTTTTCGCCTATCAAATACCCGAGGGCCTTTTGGATCCCGAACCGCTCTCGGATTCCTTCGGTGGCCTGGCATTGTTCTATCCAAATCTTTTGCAAAACCATTGACTCTCCTGGAAAACTAGGCCCCATAAATCTGGTTCAATTCCGGATTAATCCCAAGGGGGAATCAAAATTTGGACCTGTTGATATTCAGAAATTCTCCATGAAGTATCAAGGACGGCACGTACCTTGAACTGAGTTGACCTCCTTCATTGCGACCCCATCTCTCAATCCTTCCAGCCGGCGAGAGGTTTCAACCGCTCGGCAAGGGCGCTTCATAGGACCAACCGGATTTCAATCGCATCCAGGTCCAAAGTGCCTCGTATTCATGGATTCCATTCATTGTCCCACCTTGGGTTCTCCTGGATTTGCAAAGGCCGTGGTCGGCGCCCAGCGCCTAAATCCGCCTTTTGAATGCAGCCGGGCGCTCAAAAAAGTCGGAAGAAAATCGGTTCCCCCAAGCGCTCGGGGAGCGCCCGGTCCCCCCAATTTTCATCCGATTTTTTTCGTCCATTGGAGGCTCCGGCGAAGCAAGGCTTCGTCCTCGCACCGCCCGGAAAAGGCGGATTTACCCCGCGGGTGTGCAAAAACCCAGGAGGACCCAATGCGGTACAACAACGAAGAAATTGAAATCATGAACGAATACGAAACCCTTCAGACCGAGGAATCCGAACTCCTTGATTTGGTGGATATGAAGCGCCTAAGCCTCGCGGAAAGAAACGCTCTGGAGTTCTCGCTGGAATTCGTGAACGAGGAGATGGGGTCGCTCCGCGAAGAGTACTACTCCGTGGTGACGGGACGGGGCCATTAGGCCCTTTCTTTTTTTTTCAATTCCGCCGGGCCAAATTCCATTCGCCTTGAATTCAAATTCCGTCTTCAAATTTCTCTTTGACTCCCGACCCTCTTTCCGACCTCCCCAAACCAGACTCTGTGAGCCACTCGATCCGGATGACCCAAGCGGGGTCGGTCGCGAGTCAAGGACTCGCTCCCTAACGTCGGGCCGTCACCTCTGGGGACCGGTCGGCTCGAAAAAAATTCGCCCCCAGTCCATGGGCCCGGGGCCCCAATTTTTTTCCGGTCCCGGCCCGCGGCCGGGACTTCCCTCCCTCGTCCCTCCTTATACCCTCGCCATCTGTGGGTCATCCAGACCCGTAATCGGGCTTCATTCGCCTGGAAAGGAAAATCATGAATCTGGAAAACAATCAAATCCCATCATCCGAGGAACAGGTCTCATCTTCGGGGCATCTGTTGGAGAATCCACAATCTGATACGGATTTGAAAGAGGAGCGCATCAGGGCATTCAATGAACGTCGGCAAGGACGGATTGACCGCTTGCGGGAGCGTTCGGACAGGAAAAAATCCGAAGGATCGGCTTTCTTGAACCGTGCCGAATCAATTGCCTCCCACATTCCTCCCGGGCAGCCTATCCTTGTGGGTCACCATTCGGAGAAACGGCATCGCCGGGATTTGGATAGAGTGAACAATGCCACTTCGAAAGGCGTGTCGGCCTATGATGCCGCGCAGAAACTAGGTGAACGTGCCGAGGCTGCGGAGAATAACCGGGCCATTTTTACGGAGGATCCCGAGGCCAAGGAAAAGCTGGAGAAAAGAATCTCTGAACTCACGAAGATGCATGGGCAGATGAAGGAGATCAACAAACGCATGCGTAACGGCAAGAGCCTGGCCGAATTCGGCATGACCAAGGCCCAGGAAGAGGCGCTCCGCACTCCGGATTTTCTGGGGCGAACGGGAATACCCGACTATTCCTTGAAGAATAATAGCGCCAATATCCGCAGGCTTAAAATCCGACTTGCCGCTTTGACGCGGCAGGAAAAACTACCCGAGCCTGAGGATGTGGAGCGGAATGGAATCCGGATCGTTGAGAATTTGGAACTCAACCGCATCCAGATCTTTTTTCCGACAAAACCGGATGAGAAGGTGCGCGATCAATTGAAGGGGAATGGATTCAGATGGTCGCCATTCAATGGTTGCTGGCAACGTCATCGTTCGGCATATGCCACGACCTTGGCGCATCAATTCCTGGGCGAACCCGCCTGAGTCTTTCCGTTCCTTGAAATGGGGCGGTGGGTCATTGTGATCCATCGCTTTATTTTTGGACTTGGGAATGCAAAAAGCGGCGGGAAAAGTACGCAATTCAAGTCAAGCTTGGATCCTGAAGCGGATCTCCTTGCACCCAATGCCTTCGTTGGTTCCGTCCGGGGTGTCGCTCGGAAAAACGGGCATTCCCTTTGGCCCTCCCCTCGATGGGCCGTCGCTCCGCTCCTAAACAAAATCGGCTCCTTCCACGGCAGGGCCGCGGACGCCTCCCAATTTTGTTTACCCCTTTTCGGTCCGGACCAATGTCCTGGCCCGCTTTGCAGGCCCTACCACCGGGGAGTCCCGTTTTTCCTCGCCCGCTTTGCGGCCCGGTCGGAACAAACGAATTCCGGGTTTCAATTGAAAGGAAATGAAATGACAACGACAACCCAGAAATCGACCCACGCGGTGAAACCGATCTTCAAAAATGTTTGGATCAAAATCGGAGATATCATCCCGACCAAGGATAATACGCGGAACTTTGACGACCCTGCCAAGATGGCAAAGCTCCAGGAGCTGGCTGATAATATCAAGGCCAAAGGTCTCCTGCAACCCATCATCGTACGGCCGCACCCGCTCAAACCGGGAAAATATGATCTCCGGGCCGGGGAAAGGCGTTGGCGGGCACATAAACTGGCGGGTCTTCAGAAGATCGAAGCCAGGGTCATGAAGATGAGCGACTTGGATGCGGAGGAAGCGACCTTCATCGAGAATTATCACCGCGAACAACTCACTCCCATGGAAACCGCCCGGGGAATCAGAAGTCTCGTGGATTCTAAACAGAAGCAGATAACCCTCCGGGAAATCGGAGTCCATCTGGGAATGACACCGAGCATGGTTCTTCGCCGAGCCCGATTGACTGAACTCACCAAAGATTGGCAAAAGGTCATGGAGGCGAAATTATTTCCTGGGTGGGGTGTTGGCCACTACGAAAGCGTATCCCGCTTTGACGGGTCTATTCAGGACGCGCTCCTTGAGGACATGCAAAGTCGGTCCCATCGTTATGGATCCCTGACCCTCAAAGAATTGGAGAAGGCTCTAGCGGACCGCACCCGGTTAATCCACCTGGCCAAATGGTCGGCAACGGACGAAAACCTGGTTCCCGAGGCTGGTGCTTGTAGCAAATGTCCCAAACGTTCGGGATGCAAGCCTGGCCTTTTCGATGATTTGTATGAACCCGAGAAGGCCGGCAAGAAGGATCGGTGCCTGGATCTTCCTTGCTGGGAAAAGAAGGAATCCGTGGTCTTCGAGCGGACGAAATTGGATCTCATCAAGACGCATCCCGGCTTGGCTTTTGTCACCTCCCAATACAATGCCCAGGGGCAGATTCCCGGCCGTCAATCCTATGACCTCGCCAAGAAGTCGGAGAAGGGGGCGTACCTCGCCCACATGGAGGATGGCGAGAACAAGGGAAAGCTCATCTGGGTCAAACCAAAAATGGAAGAGGGCAGCAAGGGTAAGGGAGTCAAAGGGGCGAAGAAGCCCGGGCCGACTCCCTTGAAGGATCGGCGGGCTGCTTACACGAAGCGCAGAAACGTCCATGTCCTGGAGGCTCTGGCTGAAGGGGTTTCCGCCGAAGGAGGCAAGACGCCTTCTCAGGAAACCATTCTTCTGTGCGCGACGGTCTTCGGGACACAGCGCAGCAACGGATTTGTGGAGAGCAAGTCCTGGCCTTGGTACGATGAATTGGCGGCGGGGCCGAAGGAGGAGCGCCTTGCTTGTCTCTGGGGTAACCTCGTTCCCGTACTCTGTCACCGACTCAAGAGGTCGGCGGCACAGCAAGAACCGTCCATGGAGGAAGCGAATCGTGTGGCGGCTCTTGTCGGATGGGACTTAACCAAACTCCACGAGGCCGCGTTGGCGGCCATTCCCGACCCCAAGGTCTGGGCTACATTGAACGAGAACGGCTCTCCTAAAAAAGGCCCCATCATTTCCAAGGTGGTGAAAGGAAAAAAGTAGCCGGGGATCACCTCCGGTCGATCACATTGAATCGGGGTTCACATGGGATCCCGATTCAATTGCCTTTTCGAATCTGGTTTGTTGACGCATCCACCCAATTTGACCCCCGAATTCGTGGAGGAGACTGCCTCAAATCATATTCTGCTTGGCCTGGACACCTTGACCCAGGGAAACTCCGGAAAGCGGGCGTTCCCTTGGGCCTGGTTTCTGGGTGGGCACGAGCCTCCTCCCGTCGGCCCTAAAGAAAATTCCTCCCCGTGTTCGCTGTGGCCCAAGCATGACGGGGCCCCAATTTTCTTTGCCTGATGCGTACTCGGCCCATGGCGCGACCGGCGCAAGCGCCTCGTCGCGCCACCGGGGAGTCCCGCTTTCCTCCGTCCGCCCGGGCGGCCTGGGTCAACCTATCCAGGCATTACAGAAAAGGAATATCCATGAATGACATCATCTCTCCATCCTCGTCCGCGGCCGAAGTGACCACTTCACCCTTGGAAAATTCGGAGTCCGAAAAGCCGACAAGGAAGCTCCCGAGCTACGCTTGGACAAAGGATCCGAACCTTTGCCAGGATCGAATCAAGGCCCTCACCCGGCGCGCGTTCCCGCAATATCGTGGCCGAAAGTTCATATTGGTCATGCAGAAAAGCTACCAGATGTCGAACTATTGGGACGGTGGAACAAGATCCTATCCGAAGGGAATCGACCTTTCGACGGATACGATAGTATCGCCCAGATTCGATACGACGAATCCCTCGAAGGCAGCAGCCAATGCGGAGTTTGACATCCCTCCAGGGTTCGCAATTCTGGAGATGTGCATCTTCTGCGGGAAAAATGTCGGGATTCGTCTCTACCTTCCGCCGCTGGAGCCGTTGATTGCGAACGGGGAGGTTGGGAAATGATTAAGGGATCCACCCTACGGGAAATTCGTTTCCGCGATGGGCACATCATTGGAAAGGGGGAAACCATCCTCATTCATTGGCCGAAACCTCGCGATGAACCTTCCAGGGTGGAGGTGCTTCACCGGGATCGCCTGATTCTGGGCCGCGCCGCAACATCCTTGGCGTGGATCGGATACACGGTTACGGATGATGCCTTGGTCGGTGCGACCATGGATGGAACGTGCGAAACGCCTGGAGGGAATATTGTAGAACCGGACGGCGTGGACGCGGAGGGAACTCCCTCCTGGCTGCTCATTCACGGATTGATGTAGGTACAATTTTCTAAGGGTATCTTCCGAGATGCCCTTTATTGGACCACAGCAGCGAAAAAATATCCGTCCGCTACCTCGACATCAATGCCCAAGATGTGGAGGCAGCGTTCAAGGACTTGATCCTTTAGGATTCACGCCTTGCGATTTTTTCCCTTGGATCTGCTTCTCCTCCAAAATGACCTTTGACTTATGGGCATGGACCTGATCCCAGATTTCCCTCCCAGTCTTTGCGGCCGGAATGGCGCAATGCTGGAGAAGGTAGAGAAGGATTGTCAGGCAAGACAGAATTGCCACTGTAATCCAGGTGAGTTTCCAGAGGGCGCACGTCCACCTCCATAGGAATTTATTGAATCCCTCCAACCTAGAAATCCAGGATTTGGCTTGTTCATCCTTTCGTGGGATTTCCGGAGAAGCAACTTGGTTTTGAACTGAAACATTTGCAAATGGTGACCTTGTTGGCGTCCACCCTGTATTCCTATGGCTCTTCCTGGAAATGTTTATGTGCATTTGAAGTTCAGTGGCTGCGGCGGTTGGCGTGAAACAGGCCATGTCGGCATTCAGGTCGAAAATCATGTTGTCGTCAGCATGTCCCAGGGCGGAAAGAGTGAACGAATTACATTGCCTCAAAGCGTCAATCATACTCGGGAGGTTGAATAAATCAAGGTCGATCCCTCCACCCCGAGTGATGACGAGAACATCATAACCCTTGGAATCCGCTTCCTGAATCCGTTCCAGGATTGAACTTGATTTACCAAGTTGGACTTCTTCGACCTCGATGGATATGTCCCTTTTTAGATAATCAGAAAATTTGGAACGGAAGTCGTTGAGGGCCTTTCCGTTTGGCGAAGTGATGATCCCAATGCGTTCGATCTGCTCGGGCCGGGGCTTCCTGGGCCGGACTCGCTTTACATAGTCCACCTTAGACTTTGTGGTCAAGGTCTTGAGGGCAGCAATCTGAATTTGGATTTGATCCAAATGGGGCAGCCTGGAGACATATTCAAATTTTCCCTCTATCAAAAGGGTATCGCAGATTTCGAATGCCTCAATACCAGGCAATTTGGGGTTTACAGTCGCCTTGATATAGGCATCTTCCGGTCCTCGCAAATCAACATACCAGCGATCCTCCTGGTACTTTGAAATTCCAGTAACCGTGCCGGTGATCCAGACCGGCTTTACGTCCTGGGCAATATCCCGGAAGAAGGAACGGAAACGATTGGTGATTGCAAGGAGGCAGTCCGAAAAAGCGGACGGCTTGTCCTTCCGGGACTCGGGATACAAGTCCGGCCACTTGGCTACCTCAGGAACACCGTCGGAATTGGACATGCCATGAAACGTAGAATTACCCTGCATTATCTTGGAGAAAGGCGAACCGAAAACCGTCAATCCCTTTCCAGTATTTTCGGACTGGAGTTACATTCCATTCCGGAATTTCGTCCTATCCATCTCAAGAAAAACCCATCCCTCGGAAATCATGAAAAGTCAAATGGCAAACCCGAAGGCAAAGGTATTTTTCCGATTCCTCTATGGCGGGCTCGGGTTAATTGCCCTAATAGCATTCTCTCCCATCATTATCGGATTGATCGGATTCTTCATTTCCTGGAAATTCGGATGCGAAATGAATGAAGGTGGCCCATCCCCATGTCTTATACTTGGAATCGATTTTGGCGAATTCCTAGCCGTTGGCTCTACGGGTGCATTCATCATATTTCTTACCCTTCCAGCTGGATTTGTTGCGGCTGGGGTTTACACTGGACTGCTTTTTATATTGAACCGGATTTTCAAGTTCACGAACTGACGTTGCCGTAAGGCACTCGTGCCGTTAGCCCCACCCCTGAAACCATTTCACAATAGGCAGCCATGCCATCGAAATAGATTTCGGCTTGTGCGACGTAAGTACCTGGACCTTCTCAAACCCACCTAGAAAAAACTGCTCATCAATCAGATGAATGCCCACTCAGTCCGGAAGTAATTCAATCGAAAAAGTCTTCTATCACGAACTATCGCTATTCTTTTTTTTATCCCATAGTTCCTTTCTTCCCTTTCCCTTCATTCTTTCCGTTGCTCCCTTCCAATATGGATTGAACCCCATGGGTTGCGGTTCGGCAGGACCTTTTGCGGGGTCGGCCCCGATGCCCGGGGCCTAACGGAGGTCCGCCAAGGGAATACCCTTGTACGGCGGCTCCGGAAAAATCGGTTCCCCCAAGCACATGAAGGCCTTGCCTTCCTGCGCCCGGTCCCCCCAATTTTTTCTCGGGCAATGCCTTCCCGCCTCGGACCTCCTTATACCCCTTCCGCTTCGCGAGTCCTGCCGACTCGTAACCACATCACGGGGTTATCCCAGGGAAGGAAATGAAAATGGCACACAGCAACAACAATTCAGGAAGCACGTCCACACGGCAACGTACCTGCAAAGAGAGAATCGGAGAAAATCTCAAGGATACGATTCGCACCTTGGGAAAATTGTGGAGAGCCTACCAGCAGGGTCGCGAGAAGGCCGATTGTCCGGAGGGTGCGTTCCTTGAGTATGGGTTATGCTTTGATTACGTCCTACCGGATAAGGGGGAGGGGAGAGCAGGCAGAGAGCCTTACTTCCGCTACCAACTATCCTGGGGTGGCCCATCCGATGAATTCCGATTCTTCGCAACCTTTGATGGCCGCGGATGGCGGCCGCATCGGATTGAATATTGGTTCCTGGACTGGTTTGATGGCGCGCGCCGGGTGCTTCGAGGTAAAAATTCGGAACTTTTGGAGGACATTTTCGCCTGGTTTGACGAGTGCGGGTCCACGAAAAGCGCTTTCCGCCAAGCGACGGAGGACTGAGTGCCTCCTTTCGCCTTGCAGACTTTTAATTTAAATGATAATTTTAATCCATCTAAATTAGGAAAGGATCCACGGACCATGCAGAAAAAGAAGGCCGCTAAGAAGTCGGTCAAATCGTCCAAGAAGACCGTGAAGCGTGGACGTGGGCGCCCACCTGTTGAATTCAGGAAGAAGTCGTTCCATCTTCTCCTCGATCCCAGGTATATCGAGCATTTCAGGGAAAAGGCCTTGGAGATGAATGTGCCTCCTCAGGACTTGGGGCGTATGGCATTGAATGCGCTTGTTCCCGACCCTTTCAACCCTGCCACGGTCCCGGAGATTACCCAGCTCCTCGCACGGTTGTCCTCGAAATAGGATTTGCACCCGACAGGCTGTTGTGAGTAATACAGAAACGGGGCTGCACTCTCTTTCGCTCGATTGGCAATACATCCGCCAAATGTCGTGTTTGGTGTAGGACTTATGATTGTTGGGCAGTAAAATTTCCTGTTTTATTTTTGGAAAAAAGACAAACATAGGCCTTGTGCTTTTTGAAACTTTTACTCATAATTTTACCGGGTAAAATTCCACCACATTATCCGATGAGGGCACGATGGGAAAAAATTTCACTTATGTTGACAATTCAAATGTATACATCGAGGGAAGTCGCATTTCGGCAGTAGCGAAAGGATTACCCGGTGCTGGAACAATTTATGAAGCCATGAATAATAGGGTCGTGGATTTTTCGTGGAAAATTGATTATGGTACTCTCCACAATATTGTTTGTGGAGACCCTTCCCAAATTGGTGCCGCTAACCTATGGGGTTCGCCACCTCCAGGAGATGGTTTTTGGAATATGGTAAAGAAGTATGGATTCAAAGTTCAAACTTATGATCGGAATGCAGCAGGTAAAGAGAAAAAGGTGGACGTCGCAATTGCTCACTGTATTACAAAAGACGCATACACTGGAAAAATAAAGAAAGGGGAAGACGAGATTACCTTGGTTGCGGGTGACAAAGATTATGTTCCGGTTATTGAGGACTTAGTCAAAGAGGGATTTAAAGTTGACATTGTCTTCTGGAATCATGCCGCTGATGAGCTTAAAGCAGCAGCTTCAAGGTTTATTTCCTTAAATCCCCATTTAGGTGCTTTAACAAAAGTATGGGTTTAGGCTCGTTGCCGCCTCGCCCGTCCATGGGCTCGGCATAGCTTCAATCCATTATTTACCGCTCACAACAAAGGTCAGCCTGGAGCCTGCGGGATGCACTCGCATTGCAGACTCCCAAATGGCTTGGAGCGGGTGCGCGGCCGTTCGTACTGGCAATCGACGACTTGTCCCCACCATTCTTTGAAAAATAAATTTCACCCCCCTTCGCTTCCCAGTCCATTTTCAGAATGGCTACGAACGCTTTATCCGGGCAAAATCCCAGTCATAATTCGTAAGGATTCTTTCTCGCCTCTCCTTTAGCGGAGCAGGCACACCTACCCTACAATTCCTAAATACGGATATCCCTCTTCCAGAATTCAGACAAAATTCGCCGCTTTTGGCGTTTCGAATAAAAATTCGATTTGATGTGGTCCCGCCTTTATAAACATGATATTTAATTATCATGTTTAAACAAGAAAGGGGCACCATGCGCGCCACGATTCAGAACCCGGAACA
>OBEQ012311144.1_pt1 | contig 12380 bp, 8 predicted proteins | sample 1670901 | NCBI WGS metagenome assembly OBEQ01 (sample SAMEA104232315, study PRJEB22302) | groundwater metagenome | biome: forest; feature: aquifer; material: groundwater | place: USA | collected 2011-08-07 | depth 5.4 m | reverse complement strand
TGGCGTATTTGACTGCTTCGCGGAGAAGATATTTGGATCCGCCCGTCGCCCCGACTCCGAGCTTAAAGCGGCCGAGATTCAGACAATTGAAGGCGATCTTGTGTCCTTTGCCGATCTCTCCCAGGAGATTTTCCTTCGGCACCTTGCAGTTTTCCAAAAAGACCGGGGTCGTCGACGATCCCTTGATCCCCATCTTTTTTTCTTCTTTTCCGGTCGAAAGTCCCGGCATGCCTCGCTCGATCAAAAACGCGGTGACCTTCTCGCCGTCGACCTTGGCAAAGACCGTCAAGAGATCGGCGAAGCCGCCGTTGGTAATGAAGGTCTTTTCTCCGTTAAGGATCCAATATTTTCCGTCGGGCGAGAGGACCGCCTTCGATCGCATCCCGAGGGCGTCCGAGCCGGAGCCGGGCTCCGTCAGACAATAGGCCCCGATCATTTCGCCCGTCGCGAGTCGAGGGAGGTATTTTTTCTTTTGTTCGGGAGTCCCGAAATAAAGGATCGGCCAGGTGCCGATGCCGGTGTGGCACATCATGGTGACGCTGAACGAGCCTTGAAACACGGCATTTTCCGACATCGCCACCATCGTTGCCTTGTCGCCCGCGAGGCCGCCGTACTCCTCGGGAAGCTCGGCGGCCAGAAGCCCCAACTCTCCCGCCTTTCGCATCAAGGACAATGTAACGTCGAATTTCTGTGCTTCGATTTCTTCGCTATGGGGAACAACCTCGCCGCGAACAAAATCGTTTACTGCTTGGGCGAGATTCAGTTGATCCGGGGAAAGGTGTTCGGGGATAAAAATCTCCCGATCGCCGATTTTTTCAAGGAGAAAGGCGCCACCGATCGGGAGTGACATATTATTCCGCTAAAATCTTTTTAAACTCCTGCGTCAACAACGGGACGATTTGAAACAGATCGCCGACAATCCCATAATCGGCCTTTTGCAAGAGAGGCGCTTCCGGATCTTTGTTGATCGCCACGACGACTTTCGAAGTCCTCATTCCGGCCAAGTGTTGGATCGCTCCCGAGATGCCGCAGGCGATGTAGAGATTCGGATTGACGACCTTTCCGGTCTGTCCGACCTGCATATCATGCGGGGCATAGCCCGAATCGACGGCAGCCCGCGAGGCCCCGACGGTTGCTCCGAGGACGTCGGCCAGCTCCTGAAGGATCTTAAAATTCTCGGCATTTTTCATCGCCCGTCCGCCGGAAACGATGATCGAGGCCTCGGTCAGATCGACCTTGTCCGACTGGCCTTTGACGATCTCTTTCATCACGGCGCGCAGGGCACCTGGATCGATCGCCTTGGAAACGACCTCGGCCTTTGCCCCTGCTTGTGTCACCTTCGGTTGGAAGGAATTCGGCCGAGCCGTCGCCATCTGGATCTCGGTCTCAAATTTCACGTCGACAAAAGCCTTTCCGGCGTAGATCGGACGTGTCGCCAGTAATTTTCCGTCCTGTATTTTCAGGTCGGTACAATCGGTCGCCAGACCGGCCCCCAATCGGGCCGCCAGACGGGGGAAGAAATCTTTTCCTAAAGAACTTGCGGTGCCGAGGATGACCGACGGCTTCACCTCCGTGGCGATCTCCGAAATGACCTTGACGGTCCCTTCCGTATTATACTTCTCCAGCTTGGGGGTATCGACGACGTAGATCTTTTTTGCCCCGTAACTTCCGAGCTCTTCCGGATTTTGAAGGCCATGTCCCACCAAGACGGCATCGACTTCACCACCGAGGGTTGCAGCTAACTCCGCCGCCTTGCTCACCAACTCGAAAGTGACCTTTTTGACTTTTCCTTCGTGATGTTCGCCGATGACTAAAATGTTGCCCATAGGCTCTCCCTAAATGACCTTTGCCTCTTCTCTCAGTAGCTTCACCAACTCCCTCGCCATCTGTTCCGGTTCCCCTTTGAGAATCTTGCCCGCCTTCCGTTCCGGAGGGAGGCGATAATTCACCGCGATCGTCCTCGGCTTCGACTCTCCCAAGAGATCGACCGCCTTCAAGACCGCGAGAGGTTTCGACTTCGCCTTCATGATGCCGGGAAGCGAGGCGTAGCGCGGGGTATTGATCCCCTTTTCGCAACCGATCAAGACGGGAAAATCGACGTCATAGACCTCTTTCGCCCCTCCGCCGACTCGACGATGGACTTGAGCGCCCTTCTTGTCCCCTCGCACCTCGAACTTGTCGGCCACCATGACCTGAGGAAAATTTGCCAGCTCGGCGACCATCTGGGGGACCTGCGCACAGTCGTCGTCAATGGCCTGCTTGCCGCAAAAAAGAAGATCGAATTTTTCGTTTTGAATCACCTTGGCCAAAACAGCGGCCACCGTAAAACTGTCCATAGAGATCCCGCCGTCGTCAATATGGATTCCGCGATCGGCCCCCATCGCCAGGCCGGTCCGGATCACATCGACCGTCCGCGTCGGGCCGAGGGAGAGGATCACCACCTCCCCGGTCCCGATCTTTTCTTTTGTCTTCAGCGCCTCCTCGACGGCGAATTCACAATAAGGATTGACGATGTATTTAATTCCGTCGACCTCGATCCCACTCGCATCCCCCTTAATCCGAATCTTGGTCTCCGTATCGGGGACCTGCTTGACGAGTACTCCGATTTTCATGCCGCCTCCATTTTAAACACTCATCCCTCGAATCACCAGATCCCCGATCTGCTCGGCGCACGATTCTAAACTGTATTTCTTCTTTTTCATCAACAGCCAGTCGAGCGCCATTTCATCGACCGCCCCGAAAATGGCGCGCCTCAGGATCCTCGGATCGAGGTCCTTGCGGAAAACCCCTTTTTCCTGCCCCTCTTCCATGATCGAACGGACGACATTGAGATAATCGCTGAACTTCCCGCCTTCATATTCCTTCATGAATTTCGACGACTGCCGGAGTTCGATCTGGAGGACCTGGGCCAATTCCGGATTTTTTTGGACAATCCGGAGATGAAGGGCCAGAAAACGTTTCATCTTCTCCTTGGGATCTTCCAAGCCTTCCAGCTCTTTCTCCGCTTCTTGGATAAACATCTCCATGCTGTGTTCGAAGATCGAGATCAGAAGGTCGTCTTTGTTTTTGAAGTAGAGATAGATCGTCCCCTCCGCCACCTCGGCCACCTTCGCGATATCCGAAATTGTGGAATTATAGAACCCCTTGCGCGCAAAGATACGGATGGCAGCGTCCAGAATTCGACCGGTTTTGTTGTTTTTTTCCGCCATGAATGAATACTCATTCATGGCACTATCACTCAAGATAAAGCGATGTCAAGCGACTGTCCGTCAATGCCCGAAGGAACCGGACGGCCGAGGAGTTGCAGCACCGTCGGGAAGACATCGACCGACCGGATCGGTTGCTTTGGAAGTTTGACATTGGTGATGAGCGGAACATTCATATGTTCCCGATGAAGAGATCCATGGGACGACTTGTGTTCCGGAAGCTCATACTGAAGCCTCAGGTCATTCCCCTTGGAGGCCGAAAGGATGAGATCCCCCGCCCGGGAAGAGCGAAAGATCTGCAGCCATTGGGCCAAGGCATCGGGGTAGTCAGTCTTGACGGTCCGCTCCAACGACTCCCGATCGGTCATTTTTGAAGGCAACGGACCATATCCAAACGGATCTCCTCCATCAATTTGATACTCAATCTCCCCTTCCCTACCCCCTGCTTTTAAACTCGCCTCTCCTCTCCGACTCTTGACAACAATCGATCCGTCTTCCCTCTGCGCCGCCAGAAGATCGACCTCGGGCCGTTCGAGAAGCCGATCGACGATATGATCCTTCCGATCTTTTAAGATTTCCCAAGAGGCGCGCCCCTTCCAACTGCCGTTTTTGAAATAGAGGTTTGCCATCCCGTTGCCCGACACCATGCTGGCTGCCCCAAAGTTCCGTCTGAAAATGATTTTTGGATAAAAAAGGGTCGGGGTCCCCGCTCCTTCCAGGAGTTGATTGAGCGGAAGATGGTTTTTCGTCTCCGAAAGGCCGTGGTCGCTCACGATCCAGACCATTGTTTCTTCCCATCGGCCTCTTTGCTTTAAGGAGGCGACGATCCGTCCGACCGCCCGGTCAAGCCTTTGATACGCCTCGTGCGTCCGAGAATGGAGCGGGCTTGCGAGATGCGAAAACTCATCAATCCCCGGAAAGACGACAAACAGAAATTCGGGGTTCGCCTTTAAAGCCTCGACGGTCTTTTTCTCCGCCGCCTCGTCGATGAGTCCCCAGCGATCGGTGAGATGGGCGTAGTACCAGTGCCAGATCCGAGAAAATTTTGTCTTATCTCCGTAAAAACTCACCCCTCGATTGATGGGGCTGAAAATATTAATCGAGTTGGGGATCAATTCAAAAAGGGTCTTTCGCTCCGGGTCGATATCGCCGTTCATAAAAAACGACTCGGGACCGACATAACTTCGAAACCGATCTTTGGAAAAATTTTTCGAGGCGTAGGCGTCCTTGTCGAACCATCGAATGCCGGGAAGATTGCAGGTGCCGGGGTAACAACCGGTCAGATAGGGTAAATAGGCCGGTCCGGTCGTGGAAGGAAAGGCGCTGACCGCCGATCGTGGAGAGTCGACAAATTCCGAAATCGCAGGCAGTTTTCCCGACTGTAAGAGATCCTCCATCACATCGGCCCGCGCGCCATCGGCCAAGATCATGATGCATTGCTTGTATCTCTTCACTCGCGACTATCCTTTTTTGCTTTCTCCTCTAATTCTTTTAATTTTGACTCCATTCGGTGGACCAGGGTCGGGTAGCCCTCCTTATCAATAATTCGATCAAACTGATATTTGTAGTTATCCAAAAGACTCGCCCCATCGACGATGACGTCGTAAATCTTCCACTCTTCCCCTTCTTTCTTCAGTTTATAATTCAATCCGATTTTCAAGTTCTCGGAGGGGACGTGAACGGCGCTCATCGCCAAGGCACTTTTTTTGTCGGGACCCAAAAATTTGTCCCCTTCGTAGATCACTTGATAGAGATTTTTAGAACTCCGTGTATTTTTCTGCCCCTGTTCCTTGGAAAAAATCGCCTTCTTTTCGAGAAGATGGATCATGAGACTGACAAAATCGTCTTGTTCCCTCGAGCTTCTCTCTCCCCAGTGTTGATCGAGCGCGAGTCGGCAGAGTTCACGAATATCAAAAGTCCCGTGGAGCACCGCTTTTTTAAGATTTGCATTGTATTGATGATCTTTGGGGGTCTTGGGATTCAGAATGTAGGAATCGAGCATATCATCAAGATCCTGAATGGCGCGGGAAGGAGTCCCCTCGGAAAAATATTTCTCCTGTTTTTTGGCAAAGGCAGGAATGACGAAGGGAACCTCTTCCGTCTGGGTCATGTCCGGAGCGTCGGAAGATTTTTGCGGGGCCGGTGATTTTTTGCACGCACTGCCGATCAAGACTATCGCACTCATCAGAATAATATATTTTTTCATAATTCTCCTTTAAGGAACCCGGCCCACCTTTTGATCCAACTGAGCGACGGCAACATTATAGTGAAACACCGCCTCAAAATACTGTCCGCGAGTCTCGAGGAATGACTTCAGGGCGTCAATGAAATCTTCAGGGTCGGCCAAGCCGATATCATAGTTACTCTGAGTGAGAAAGAGGAGTTGCCGGGACAACTTGCCCGCCTCCTCAGCCCGTTCCACATCCTGATGTGTCGATTGCACTTCAAGGAAGGCCTCCTTGACCTCAAGCTCAACCCCCTCGGCGGCGAGTTCCTTCTGGATCTCGAGCTTATGAATCTCTCGTTTCACCTGACGCACCTTTGAAAAGGAGCTGTGAAAATCAAATTGCCCCTTGAGTTGGAGACCGATCCCCGCCCGAGTAAAGTTAAAAGGGTCGGTAAAATCATCCGTCTGAGCGGCGTTGGTGATGTTGGGTGTGTATCCCATTTCAAAAAAGGCGCCGGCGGCGAGATTGGGGGTCATCAGCCTTTTTTCCAAGGTCAACTGCGTCTCTTTGGCCAAGGTGCCCAACTCGAGGAGCTTCAAATCGCTCCGCCACTGGGAGGCCTCCTGACGATATTCTTCAAATCCTTTCATCCGTTGATCGACCGGCCGGAGTTTGCCGGATTCGATCTCAAAATGGACCTTGGGATCCATTCCGACTTGGACCCCCAAGGCTTCCTTGGCGAGGATTTCTCTCGTCTCCCCCTCTTGGATCCGTTTCTCGAGTTCCGCCCGAAAAAGTTTGAGCTTCAGAAGCTGGGTCGGGTCTGTTCCCCCCTTGGCCTCCCGTTCCTTGATCTGGTCATAAACCCCGTCATGCGCTGAGGAGAGAAGTCGGTTGACCTCACGAGCAAGGAGGATGCCGTTGTAAAGCTGCTTAATCTTTAAAATGACCTCTGCCTTTTTCTTCACCTTCTTTTCCTTTTCCGCCTCGATGCCGACGCGCGCGAGCGCCCGTCCCGTCTTGACCTTGCCGAAGGTGGTGAGGGGAACCCCGACCCCCACCTTCCATTTGTTAAAAACGGTCAGGTCACCCGAAAAAAAGCTGTCGACCGCCTCGTTGATGTTTTTCGGGGCGGGGCCAAGGTCGTACTCGTATTCGAGGATCGGAGTGCCGATGTGACTCGCCTCGACCTCCTTTTCTTTGGCCAATTCCAGATCGTCATCGGCCACCCGGAGTTCACCGTAATGGGCCAGGGCCTGTGCAAGACATTCCTTCAGGGTTAAATAAACGATCTTGCCCGAACGGGGGCCGAAAAGGTGCTCGGTCTTTTGGGCCAGCTCCTTGTCCTGACTCTTTGCCAAAACACCAAACCCCGGGCAAAAGAGGAGGCAAGAAAGAAACAAAATCACTCTGAGGGTTTTAGGAGACATTCTTGGAACGGTTGGAACTATCCAAGGGGAGCAGAAAACTCAAGGGAAAAGGGGTTTTAAGGAAACGCCTCGCTGGCCAATTCAAATCTCAGAGAAGAAGGGGTCGGACCGGTCGTCAGATAGGTGACTATTCCGGAAGGAGAGGCGGTAAAGAGCGTCCTGGGGCGGCCGGTAGCGGGATTCGTCGTTGGGTGCCTCGAGAAGAAAAGCTCCATAGCGCCGTTGGTCACCACAATCCCTGTTTCGTTCACGTAACCCTGATCCGGAATACATTCCAACAGAACCTGGGGATTTTGGGGGTCCGGAAAAGAGGCGTACAAAGGAAAGGCGATGTCGGTCGGATGATCGGTATAGACGGAATTGATCGAATCAAAGACCATTCCTCCGACCTTCGCAGACAATGTTCCGTCGGTCCAATCGATCTCTCGTCCTCGACGAATCGTCCATTGGGCCGTGAAACCAAAACCTAGTTGATCTGCAACAACCGACGGGTACTGAGGCGGGGCATATCGCCCCAATTTCGAAATCGCTTCTGCAAGACTTCTCAATCGCCAACTCTGTGAGCTCGAGTTGAAGGGTCGAGGAATCTCCAATCTCATCTTCAGGACACATCGAACCTCCCCGGAGTCCAAGACCTGTTGATCGGTTAGATGTCCGCGCAGGTTGGGATCGATGGAAAGATGAGGATTCTGTAAGAAGGCGGAGTTCAGGACATCCCCCTCGACGACTAAGGTCCCCAGATCGGGGGTAAAAAGGGCGCCTCCCAGGGGGCCTCCATCATCCATAACCTTCATCCGACGACTTTGCTGGGGATCGAGGTAGGTGTCGACAACGGCCTGAGTCGTCTGAGGCGCTTGCTTGGCGGGTGGAGTAGGCTGTGGAATGGTGCTGTTGTTGGGTTTGACTGAGGGGTTGCCGTCTTTGCCACTGGAACCATTGCAACCACTCGTACCAGTACATAAGGCGATTAAGGCGGCCGCTGCTGCAGCTATTTCTATATATGTAAACCAGGCCGCCGCGATTCCCCATTCAATTGGTTCCATTTGATTCTGCCTCCATCATCACCATTATCGGTCAGAAAACCAAAAGGTTGCCCTGTTTATGGGACAGCCGGTTTTGCCAGTTCAAAGTCAATCCCCGCCCCGATCGTCAAGTACCGGGTCGGGCTGAAGCCGTCATCGCTGATCCCTAAGAGCGGCTGGACGAGCGTCACCCCGTTGATTCCAAAGTCATCGACATTGAGATCGCTCCAGAGGTCCTGGACCTTATCGGCCAGCTTACAATCATCGCCGGTCCGCGTCCCCCGCACACATTCGCAGACCTTGCAGAGGTCTTCCCTCGGATCGCCCAGGCTGTTCTTTTCCTGACAGAGATCGGCTTCATAGACGCCGCAGAAGGCCTCCAGGGGGAGCTTGGCGGGGAGCTTGACCTGAATATCTCTGGCAGCCTCCCCAAAGAGATATTTACCCATGATAATATCGACACCGTTTTGAAAGGAGACGATCAGATCCCTGTCCGGAATGATCGTGTTATTCTCCAGCATCGAGACATCGAAGTAGCTCTTGGAGGTATCGAGTTCGAGCGTTCCGTCACTCTTCTCCCTGGAACTCAGGCCCGCCTCGACTTGAACGAGCCCCTTCCGATCAATCGAGAGGAGCGCTGTGACAAAAAGCCTTCCCGCCGTTGAAAACTTCGCGATCGGAACCAAGTCGCCGCCGGCAACACAGGCCGGCCGGCCGGTCGATTGATGTTCCGGATCGGGATCGCAGAAACTCTTGATCTCTTCCGCCCCACGGCGGATCGTCTCGGTCCCTCTCTGGATCTCTCGGTAGTTCTTCTCATAGATGGCGATCGGGGCCGCACCGATTCCAATCTCAAGTTCGATCATCACGATCGCCGGGCGGCTGGGACCGGTGCCGTCCCACGACTCAATCGGGGTGACGCTGACCAGCCGAACCGTCGGCGGGGAATGGGCATTGATCGTCGATCTCAAGAGGAGCGGGGTTTTCCCCTGTTCGTGAGGATCCCCGCCAAAATCGACGTAATCAAACCGACCGTCGCCAAAGATTTCGGTGATGTCGAGCACAAACGGGAAACATTTATAGGTATTATTTCCGTTATCGGGTGCCCCATCAATAGGTTTGTCGTTCTTGTCGCGACAGACGTTATCTCCACGCTCCTTGCTTCCCATCTTAAAATTATTCCTCAATCGAAAGGTGTCGATATCGAGCGTCTGGTGCTTGTCTCCTTCCTGATCGGCCAGGTCCCAGAGGAGGATCCCGACCGAGTGGAGGATCGAATTGATCGTTTCCTCATTGAGGGCTAGATTCAATGGACTCCCCATCTCGAGGGCGGCGTTGATCGGATTTTGCCCCTTGCCATTCCCGGGCTTTGAAAGGGGCCCGAATTTTTTATTTTTGAATTCCGCCGGAAGCTGATCCAAAAATTCTTTGGAGTCTCGTTCCGTCTTGTCCGACGCCTCGCTCACACCGGCCGGGGCAAGCAGGCCGCTCCCTTTCAATCCGAGCCCTTGTGGATTGGCGGCGATATCGGCCTTGCCCAACGGGGAGAAGAAGTCGACGTGAAATCGTTTGTCGAGAAGCTCAATCGACGTTCCGATCACCTTGTCGTCATCGAATTTCGCCAGGGTCGCCTCGAGTCTCCTGGGAAGGCTGCATCGGGTCGTCGCCTCCAGGGTGCAGACGAGGTTTTGGTTCAGATCCTGATTTTTTCTCTGCTTCGGATCGAGGGCGCCGACCCAATCGAGGACGCTCACCATCTGATTCAGGAGAAAGTTGGAATGGCTTTGGATCAGGGTGCTATTGACATTCTCCAAGGAGCTGCAGGCCTGCTTATGGGGTCGCAGGTCAAAATAGGGACCCTGGGGGCGCTGAACCGGTTTCCCGTGGGGTGTCTCCGAACGGTTCTTGTCGCAGTCGAAATCGATCAGTTTATTCAGCTCCGGAACCGCCTCGACCAGTTCCCGTCCGGGGATATTGGTGATCGTTGTATGGAGGCGGCCGTCGGATTCCTTCTGGAAATGGACCTCCAGGTTGAGGGCCAGCTCCTTGATCTTGAACTGCAGGGGAAGGACGACGAATTTGAAGTCGGGATCCGGAACGACTTCGCCCGGGAGATCGGTCTCCTCGAGTTTGCCGTCGCCGTCCTGATCGCGGGTATCCGGAACTCCGTCGTTGTCATCATCCAGGTCCTGACAACCCCAGTAATGTTTGTCGGTCGGCTTCACATCAGGACACTCGCCGCGAGGAACCGTTTTATCGAGGACGCACTTATTGTTTTTGAGACCCGATCCCAAATGGCCCGAAATTCCCCCCTTTTCATCGCAGACCCCGTCATGGTTGTCATCGGTGCAGGCACCGATTGCCCCGACAAAGTTGTCGCAAATTCCATCGTTGTCGTCGTCATCGTCCTCGGTGTCGACGACCCCATCGTTGTCGCTATCCTGAAATTGAAGTGTGTAGGCCTCCGCCCGGCCGTGAAGTCCGTTGACCTTGAGCTGGAGTTGAAGCGTATTGTCATTCAAGAAATAGATCGTGGGGATCTCGATGGTGCCGACATCAACACCAAACATCTTGATGGCGGTGACCCGCTCCCGACTCGCGAGATTGCTGTAGGAACAGCCGGTCTCGCTTTGAAGCGCATTCAGACAGGCGATCTCTTCGTTGCCGGGCTGGCGGGGATCGAGGAGTTTGGGAAAGATATCGTCCTTAAACTTGTCGGAATTGACCACCTTTAAGATCGCTTCCTTGAGCCCGCCGTTGATAAAACCTTTCGGAAGGAAGCCTCCAACGCCGTTGGGAATCATCGCCTGATCCAGATTAAATTTTCCCTGGGAGTCAAAGAGCGGCCGGACGTTTCCGTAGCCGAAGGAGTGGGTTTCTTTCGTCTCGTTTCCTTGATCGTCTTTTGCCTTGATCGTCACGGTGTTGATCGGAAATCGAAGTTTGCTGACGGCGGCCTGGTAATGACCTTGGGTGGGGCATAGGGCGACGAAATCGGCATCGTTGTTTCTCTGCAGACAGACGGGAGAATCTCCGCAGGGCGGAGGATTCTTGGGATCACAGGCGGTCGTCGTCGCTGGCGCCGTCACGGTCTCCGGCGTTTGACCGCAGGCCCCCAACGCGACATCGACCGTCACCGAATCTCCCTCGGAGGCCAAGAGGACCTTGCCGTCGACATCGGCAATCTCTTGCCCCGTATTGCCTAAGTAACGGACACAGAGGGACGGGCCTTTCAGATCGACGTCGAACGGGAGCAGCTTTACCTTTTGGTCATCGACAAGATTTTCGACCTGGAGATCGATCTGATTGCTGCCGTGTCCGAGAGGAACCTTGACGAGGAATCCATCCGGGCAAAAACTATTGGATGAAAAATCGGTCGATTTGACGACCGTCTTCTTTTCGGGGGAAACGCTGCGATCCAAAATTGTATTTCTCGCCTTGATGGAAACGGCGGTCCCCACATTCGATGTTGAATCGGGGGTCTTCAAACAGAATTGGATCAACTTTCCCTGCGCCGCTTGGAGATCGACCTTTACGGTATGAGGTTCCCCTTCCGCCCCATTGTTGTCGACCGTGTCCGGTCCTGCGGCACAGAGACCCGGAATCTCATCCTGGCCGTCACAAACACCATCGCCGTCGCTGTCGCCGGTGATCTCCTGAACAGCGATACAATTCTCCATATCCCCGGGCGTGCAGGAGCTGGCCGTTAATTCCCCCACCCTTCCTGCCGTCACCGTCAGATTCGGGGTACCGATCCGCAAGATCCGCCGACTGATGCTGAACGGGGTTTGGGGAACCCCGTCACTCCCCAGGAGGGTGTAATTGACCGAGAGGTCGTAGGGTCCGTCCCGATCGAGGGGAAGGATCGAAAGAAACTCGGCCTCTGAAGTCAGTTGGCTCAAATCGGGGATCACCACACCGCTCGGGAAGGAGAAAGGATCTTCTCCCGGCCTCGGAATACCGACAAAGTCATAGGAGATGGCGAGATCGACGACGCGCTGCCGATCGGCAAGGGTCTTGAGTTTGCCCAGCACACAAGCGCCGACTCCGGCGACCTCTTCATCAATAGACGACGGCGAGTCGACCGGTTCCACAAGACATAAGAAGTCATTGGTAAACCGGGTCTGGTCGGCATCGCACCAGGTCGTATCAACGGAAGAAGGGACTCCCGATCCGAAATGAGAATGAACACCGGGGCAGGTGAGGGCCGCCTCGGAGCGAGAAATCCCGCCGAGTCCTCCTAGAATCACGATCAGCAAAGTGAGAATTTTTCTCTTCATCTTTTTTATCATCTTCATCATCCCCAGGGGATAAACACCTGGATCAATACCCCTCCCGGACGGGACTCCACATGGAGGAAGGCGGTCTCCTTGGTCTTGTCCGAGTCGCCTCCAAAAATAAGTCTGTAGAGTCCAGAACAGGCCCCGACCAAGAGATGATCGATCCCCAGCAGGATCAAATGGTCGTGCAGGTTAGGAAATCGCCGGGCGGACCAGGAATCCCCGGGGGAATTTTCTTCCCCGCCGTAGAGAGGCACATCCTCCGGGGCGCTGG
>OBEQ010470659.1_pt1 | contig 12384 bp, 11 predicted proteins | sample 1670901 | NCBI WGS metagenome assembly OBEQ01 (sample SAMEA104232315, study PRJEB22302) | groundwater metagenome | biome: forest; feature: aquifer; material: groundwater | place: USA | collected 2011-08-07 | depth 5.4 m | reverse complement strand
TCCATCTTTTTTGTAAATCAGGGTGAGCTCTATCCATGAAATCATCATGCACTTTGCCGCCCGTAATTGGTATATTTCTGGTCTTAGATTTTTTATCGGGCTCGGCACTATTCTCATGAGGCGTGCCTCTTAATTTTTGATCTATATCAAGCATTTTTTCATAGATCTCAATTTGATCTGAGAGGATGTTCAGGATTAGGTCCAGGCGCTTCATTAAACTGTCAGAACCCAGAACGCTCCTCTTTTCATAAAAATTTGCTTCCGGAATTGTACAAAGAATACTCCACATAAGATTATTTATCATGTCGCGTGAATAGAAATCGTAATCATCAATATCTTCTAAAACAGTATGGAGTCCGATTGTCTCAACAGTTTTTTCTTCCTCGACGTAATCAATCAGTTCTGCGAGCTCCTCTAAAAGTTTTTTTATTTCAAGCCTCATGCTGCGCATCTTTCTTCTATGCGCCGGTTTTGTAACAAAATTTTTACCCTGCTCTACAAATTGTTTATCCGGTCGGTCGTCAAATCTAACACACTGGGCTATGTAATAACTTTTAGGATCCGGCTTAGAATAGTCTATAATTCGAAGTCGCATCTGCCCCACTAAGACCACTCTTTTGAGGGAGTCTTCTTCTATCAGCTCTGTTTTGCAGATAACCCCGATATTAAAGAATCGCTGAGTGTTTTTAGCAGCTCCTATGTCGGACATAACAGCTAAAATGTACTTATGTTTGCCTTCAGAGATATCAGAGTAAAGTCGGTTAGTTATTTCGGTAGTGACATAAATCGAAGTTGAGGTTCCCGGAAAAACCATTAACGACGGCCTGAGCTCAAGTATAGGTAGCGGGATATCTACAGCTTTTTCAACCAAGGTAAACCTCTCTATTTATCAAAGAACCTTTTGCTGCATAGTATAATCAAAATTAGGATAAAAGCAATTGAGACCCCTAAATAAAAATCCCCCCTAAATTAGGAGAGATTACTGTATCGTAGTCTTGCCGGGAACCACATTTATATTAAGGGATTTAAGCTTTTGCGCAAGGAACGGGTTATGAGTTCGTAAATAAACTTCATATATCCGCAGAATATCGCGGTTACTAACGCTATCTTCGGCCATGGATATACATTGGGTCGCCTCTGTGAGAATATTGGCAATGTCCTTAAAATTATTGGATAATTCACCAAAAATGTCGGCCAGGTTTTTTGGGGCAATCTCACTCACTTTCTCATAAGAGTGCCTCCCCATGTTTATATAGTAATCGACATGGACTGATTTTCTTAACAATGTCGACCACCACACCCCAGATATCATAAGACATGAGTCTCCAATGTTGATGAATTCATTCACATGGCGAGCTTCTATCCATCTTATAGCGATGGCTTTTTCAGCTTCTGCTCTCTCTTTGTCTGTTTTTTCTGTGGGGTCATGCCTCAGCGCCTTGACTAGAACTTCCAAGATATAGAAGGCTGCTTCTTGGCTCGTCTGAACATGTTGATTTCTCATTGCTTTATCAAGCGCTTCCTTAAAAAAGGCATCACACCTTTTACATGTATCAAGGAGTTTATTAGTCTCTTTGGTCACGGCCATTCCTTTTTAAAAGAACTGTCTTTATCGAGAAGTATAGATAATTAGAGGATTAATGTAAATAAAAAATCCCTAGCATCGCGCTAGAGATTTATATTAGAAATCACATCGAACCACAACCATCGATCGCCTCCTGCTATCTGGGGCATCAATGAAAGTGTCGATGATTTAGTTAGGATCGGATCCTCTTCCAGTTCTCCGTCCTTGTTCATTTTTATAACCTTGCCGTTCAGGACTACGCTAGTCGTGTTATTAAAGCTGAAGCTTTTAAGTTCTTCCTTGTATTTGCTTTTTAGTGCAGCTATTAGCTCGCTTGCTTTACTGTTTTTGGCTAAATTAATTCTCTTAGCCTTACCTATCACGGTTACCGTATGTTCATCATTTTCTTCTTGGGGTTGGTTATCTTTGTGTTTTTCCATACACATCCTTTCTTGTGAAAGTACTTTCTAAATTAAAGCATATGTATCGAAATTTACAATTGGCCAATCGGTTAAATTGACAGTCCCTTCAGTAAAGGTAGCTGAAAGAACTATGGCTTGGTGGTATAACAGGACAAGCTTAGCAATCGAAGCGGCAACCATCCAAAGAGTCGGTATGGTCTCATTGGTAGCACATGTAGGATTTTCGACATCTTGGTCTTCAAAGAAATATTGACCGTATCTCTCAATTGCTTCCGGGTTTTTAGGATCGAGAGCAAAAATCTTTCCAATATGACCGCCCATCCTGGCTTCGATCAGATAATCTACTCCCCAATTGAACTTGCAAACATTTAGGATTTTTTTTCTGACGGCCATGCTATCGACGGCTACAATAACTAGGTTTCTCAAGTCCGTTTTTTCATCAACAGCTGAATCTATCATATGTATATTTGGTCCGCCAAGGTTATTTATTATCCTTGATAGGGCCGCCGTCTTCAGCTCTCCCGCGTCATTAATACTATAAAGTTGATTCTCTATGTTATGTTCTTCGACCTTGTCGAAATCCCAAACATTTATAGGGCATTGCCAGTTCGGATTCATCTTTGTCAGAATCTGGGCCGTAAAACTGCCCAGACTGCCGGCACCGATAATATTTATTTCCTGTATATTCACGGCTATCCTATCCTGTCCCTAATAATGGTTACCCGCTCGTCTATAAGTCGTTGCATGTAATCCATTCTGGAAGCTACGAGTGCCTCAAATTCTTTTGATGTCATCTCCGGATTAAGTCTGACGCGCGTTTCTTCGTATAGCATAAAGCCGTCATTTTTTTCTATTAAAGCCAGGCGTCTTTGATTGTACTTGTTTACCACCAGAACTAGCCACCACTCATCGAACCCGCTAAGGAGGTTATACATTGTCTGGTGGTCTTGACCACTAAAAACTACCTGAAACTTAACATGACTATGCCACCATAATGTCTGGCTCTCCATCTCTTTTATTTTTTGTTCATCGCCGGTAGCAATGATACTATTGAACCATAAATTTATTTCTTCAATGTCCGGCTCGGTTCTGGTCATACTGCATGTTTGATTCAGGAGTATCGCGTTATCGAATACTCTGAATTTCCTGCCGTCACGCTGAACTCTAGCCAAGCCCGATATTTCAACCGCACATAAATGCGTTGCAGCAAAGATGTCGGCCAGGACGCCCGGCTCGAATTCGACTACCAGCTTCTCTCTATCGCCCATTCTTCTTCTCCTTTGTTTTTGGGGTCTTTAGTTTCTGGTCGAATGTTCCGCCGGTTATCTTTTCTTTGGTTGTTTTGAGTATTTCCCAAATATGACCATTTTGTAAGTTAGAGACCATGACTTCGTCGCCTGTAATCAGATCACTATTCTCGGGTTTGTGTGGATTGATAAGGTGGATTAACTGGAATGATCTTCTTGGCGATAGTATTAATAATCTCGGCACAGATTCGTCAGTTAGCTTAAGTATATAGTCGTCGGATGAATATTCTGTTTCTAGCGCAGCCGGTTTTCGGCAATGAAAATATATCAGAAGTCCCTCATCTGAGAGTATCAAATCAAAGATAGATTCGTCATCCATTAAATAGTTCGCCTCTTTGTTGGTATCGTGCTCGTTAGCAAGGGACTTGTTCAGTCTGCTCAGAGAACTTTCATCATAGTGTAGAGATTCTCTTAGCGTCAAAATTTCTGAATGGTTTGCATTAATTTTTAGATTTAAGTCGGATATTGTTTTTTCCAGGTGGGTTACGGAAGATTTCATAACGGTATCAGATACCAGTTTGATAAAATTCTTTTTTTCCTCACCTCTTTCTTCGTCATTTTTGTATTCGTCTCTTTTGGCCGTATCTGAACCGCTGCGCCTATCTCTATCCCGAAAGGCAGGCTTACTCTTTTCTTTTTTTAAGAAAGTTATAATAAGGTGAATGAGCGGTACTACGTCGAATTTAGAAATCAAATTATCAATAAACGAATTCAATCCTGCTGTACTATCAGTACCAAAGCAGACCGCGCTTTGTGGGGTCAGGATATGGCCGTGTCTGTAGGGGCCAGTATAACCATCTTGAAAAAAACTTATTGATGTACGTGTCAGGGGCAGAGAGTTGATGTCTATCTTAATAATAAACTCTCCGATATCATAGGCTTCTGCTACCTTATGTTCGTGGTCAATCGCAGGAATTTGGAATATGGGGCAGGTTTTTATTACGATATAACGGCCATCCTGTATTCTAATAGTTTCAATCGATTCGATATTCAATAAAGCTTCGAATTCATTAGCAAAATTTCTGGTCGACAACTCTGATTTTATAAGCTCAAGCCTTTTTTTGTTAGTTACATTTCTGGCAAGATTGCCAAAGTATTCTTCGGTAAGCCTCTCAATTTTTTGTTCGGATTTAGATATATTATCTTTCAGGGTATGCAGTGTTTTAGAATTCAGGCTGCTTATAAAGAATTTAAATCTCTTTTGAAAATCTTTCCTCAGTTCATCCGAAGGATGTAGAAAAGAATAATCTAGCCTAAGTCCATTGAGGCCGCTGGCTATCTTGACTCCATGATCCGGAAGAGCGTTAATTATTGCTCTGGGCACAAACCAGTATGCTATTGCTCGAAGAAGTTTTATTCTATTTTCCTCGGACCATGCGCCCGAGGTCAAAATATCCGGATGTATCAGTATATGAGAGCCCAGGATGTGCCCGATAGGATACATCTCCGGACAGTGAAGCTCGGTTATGGGTAATTGGTTAGGGCGATCCTTCCTGTTCTGCGCGTAAGTTTGTACCGGTATTGGTTGGGCTGGGACTAGGCCGAATATAGAAGGCGCGGCGACTATATCCGATCGGTAGAGTTTAGGCGGCGAAGCATCAATGTGGAAATAAATTTTTCTTGATCCGACGATATCGTTTTGAATCTCAACGAAAGATCCATCGTAGCAATCAACTGCAATGTCGATGCTGAAAGCAGTAGCTATTTTTTTGAAGGTCGGTATAAGTCGCTCGACAGAAGCAGCCTTAGAATCGGAAATTCCACCGGCTGTATATTCGACGTCGAATGATTTTTGATCCATTTATTCTAGGCTCCCTTTAGATTTTTAAACAACTTTATTGATTATTTATTACATATAGGATGTGTTTTTGCAAACCCACATAATAGGTGTGCAGGCAAATAAAAAATCCCTAGCATCACGCTAGAGATTTGTATTAAATTAGGGGTCGATAGATTATTTTCTGTCATTTTTCGTGAAGTCGAAGGCACCTAGATCGCTGGAGTCTTGTCCCTGACCAAGAATCTGGTCGGCGAATTTTTTCCATCTTCCTGATTTCGGTAAAAATCGGAGTCTATTGGTGTGCAGGATAGCATCACGAATGGCATCTCTGTATTTGAGTATGTTTATTGGCGGATTGTAGTCGTCGTAGGCTGCTTTTAAATGCTTAAAGGCCAGCGGTTCATCAGAGGACAAGGCTATCTTATAAGCTTCTCTGATAAGATTTTCTATTTGGCCACCAGTAAAATATATTGCATCGTCGAATTCCCTGTCAGTTCTTTTAAGTTGCTCTAGGTCATCTTCAGTGCATTTGGCCAGTCCGTCTCCGCGTTGTTTACAAAAACACATTTTCGCGAAAAGCCTTATCTCGTCTTCGGATATCTTGCCTATGTGGAATTCAGTATGTTGAGCCTCTGCCGCTACCTTATTCTTTATGATGAGAGCATTAAAAATGCTGATTCTCTCCTCTACCTCCGGAGGAAGAAAAGGAATACAATCATCAAACCGTCCTTCTCGAATTGCCATATCAAGCATTCCCGGCATATTGGTAGCTGCAATCCATAAGATTTTACCACGCATCGTTGTGTCAGATGTGAATTCAAGAAATCTTCCCTGCATTCTGGCATTAATACCGGAATCACCGTGAAAGACGGTGCCACGTGCCTGGAATTGCTGATCAAATTCATCTATAAATACGACCACCGGTGCTTGGGCAATTGTAAGTTCTATAACAAATTCCTGATTTCTTTCAGACTCTCCATGCCACATGGTACGGAGATTCTTAAATTTTATAAGAGGAATATCAGCTTCATGAGCCAGTGCTTCAGCCAGGACTGGTTTGCCGGTTCCGGGCGGACCCATAAGCATAATTCCCATCGGAACAGCGAGAACCTTACCTTCCTTCATGTTTTTAATGACTTCAAGGGCGTGAGATTTATGGTTTTCCAGGCCACCTATAGCTTCTAAACCCCATAAAGGTCTCTGGACCTCCATGAGTCCATTAGATTTTTCATCGATGAACTTTTTCTTTCTTTCAAATACTTCTTTTTCGGTGATAGGTCTGTCGGAATAAGCATGTTCGGAAACAAAGCTAACAATCACATTCGTTGATGTGCCCGAAGAAAGACGACTAAACTCGGTAGAGTCTAGGTCTTCAGCGGTGCTCTTGGATTTGTTCTTAATATGTTCATAGATGGCTTTTCTTTCTTTTTGATCGGGAAAATTAATCTTGAAACAGGCGATGGAATTAGTTTCCGAGCTAAGTTGGGATGCGACCGTAGCTAAGCTTTCTCCGGCCAGAACCAGCATATTGCCGGATTTTCTTATTTTCATACTTTGAGCCATTTCTAAAATTGATTGAAGGGCCCGGCGGTCACTTAGGGAATAGTTGCTCGTAGAGGAACCTGAAGGCATTAAATCCTGAAGGTAGTTAATGTAGATCGAGAAAAGACCGGAATTAGGTTTCTGCTCCGACTCCGGATAGAGACTGTAATATAAATCCGGATTTTTTTCTTTGAGGTCGGTCGGCGAGAATCTCAATATCTCAAGCAGGAAACCCAGGACCCAGCCTGGATCTTTCTTGTTGGCCCTGAACTCACTTACAAATTCATTTTTATCTTCATCGGTAATTCCAAACAACGACATGACCACTCTCAAGAAGGCAGTCTCTTTGGTTCTGTCGTGGAATTTTAGGCCACGGCTGAGGTTATACTGAATAACAAATGGCAATTGGCCGAATGAAGATTTGGATGCAAGAAATTGACGTAAGGTCAGCGGGCTTCGAGGGTCTCCTTCTACCAAGAATTTATCCGAAGTATTCAGATAAAAAAGAAAAGCATGATAGGCTCCAGATAAATATTTGATATCCAGGTCTTTGGCTAGGCGGACTAAGTTAGACATTATCCCCTCCTTTAGGCCGTGTTGCTCTGAAAATATCGTCAATTATCGGGTCACCCGGCATCAATACTTTGTCGGCAATGCCCGCCTCGACTGCTTCATTTGCGACAAGAAATCTTTCTCCGGACATAAATTCTCTTAAGAGCCGTGCTTTTGTTTCAGTCGTGGCTAGTTGCACCTCACTATAATTGGCTTCTGAAGTCTTGTTCCAGTATTCGGGTAATTTTGTATTCTCAAGTAACCATCGGTATAAAGTATTGGTAAAATGCTTCTTAGAAAATATCTGAAGACCATCAACATCCTCTGCTTTACCGGAAAGTGCTTTAGATCCTGAATGAAGGTGGGTTATCGTGTTGTTTAGTACAAACCGCCTATTTTTAGTGCCCATCATCATGATGATAGTAGCCATACTTGCGGCTTGGCATAGATTTACGGTCCAGACCTCAATACCCTTAGCTTTTACATGCTCCATCGCCTGAATAATGGCAAAGCCATCATTCACGTCCCCGCCGGTGTTGTTGATTACTATTTTTATAGGATCATTTGAATCTTGAGACAGCATCATTAATGAGCCAATAACATCCTCGGCAACACATGGAATACTTTGTACTGATAAAACTCTATTACTTGAGACCACATGTCCGAATAGAGAGACTATTCGAGCGTCCCGATAAAGAATATTCCAAACATCAACTAAGGTAACTGACCTGTCACTATTCCATTCTTTTAGCATTGTAGAGCCCTTTCAATTGTTAAAGAAGTTACCTTATGATATCAGGGGTCGATTTTATTTCAAGAGTTGTCAGGACAGAACGATGTTGTATAGTGAGTTTTCGAGATCTAATCCGCCGGTTTTAAAACCGTTTTCTAGGGTAAGAAGCTTACCGTACATATCGATGCTTTCTTTTGTGGTAAACGGACTACGTAGGGATTTTTTGATAACAAATGGGTGGATTTTTGTTTTTCTGCTTATCTCGGGTTCGGACAATCCCCTCTCCTTAAGGTCCTTTACCGTTAGGATGTTTCTGAATTGGAATATTATCATTGTTAAAATATAATATGGGTCGCGTCCGTTTTTTAATTCACGATAGAGAAGTTCAAGAACTTTTGGGCGGTTTTTTACAGCAAGAGCGTCAATGAGGTCAAATATACTCAAATCGATTTTTGGGGAAACCATCGTTTTGACGTCATTTGCGGTTATATCGCCACCTCTATAAGTGGATAGTTTATCTAGCTCGTTTATCAATGCCCAGCTATCATTGCCCACTATATTAACCAAACCTTCGGCGACGGAATCATTAATTTTACATCCCCGAGTTTCAGCCTCCGTCTTAATCCAAGTATTCAGGGCGGTTCCGGTAAGGGCCTCGGTAGCCTTAACCGTATTTTTAGTGTCCGACAGAACTTTAAACAACTCTTTATGCTTTAACGCCAGATCTTTTTCTGCCAGGTCTTCGCCGACCATAAGCGTAATATCAGACGCATCGGACAGGCTGTATTTTTTAATGTATTCAGCCATTCTATCCGCAGAAGTTTTTTTATTGAAGGTGTTTTTGCATACAATAAGTTTGTGCTCGTTGAAAAAGGATGAATTTCTCAATGATTCTTCAAGCTGTTCAAGGCCGTTAATTTCGGAAAGATCGAAAGAGAACAGATTAACGCCGCTTGCGTACTTGGTTTTATGACGGCTTATAAGGCCGTCTTTAGCTTGCTTGATTCGGTAAGAGTCGGAACCGTATAGGAAGATGATCAAAAGTGTAAAAATGTTGGAAATGTTGGAAATGTTTGAAATGAATAAGATCATTTCCGACATCTCGAACATTCGAACAATCCGAACCCTATTCTGTGGTTATTTCAACCCAGATACTGCCGGGTGTAAATTTTATTTCGTTATTACTGTCATCATAAAAATACAGCTTGCTATCAAGTTTTGATGCATCTTTCTTCCATGTTCCTGTCATCTTAATTCCGTTTTGATATATTTCCACATCTCCTTGGCCCGAGACACTAACTGTATTGTAATCCTTATTTATTATTCCTCCGGTAGTTTTCATAATTATGACAACGGAGGTTTTAACTTGGCTGCCGGTGTTTTTATCTATTTCTGACTGCCCTCCCCTTATCCGGGCGTAGTTGTTATCCTGAGAGTCATAGACCCATTTTATATCAAATGGCGCCGGATAATTTATGGAAACGGAATCTGCCAAATTAGCTATATTTCGGTCTATATTTTTAGACTTGTGGGGGTAACCGGCAAAGTTATTCTTTAGTGAATATTTTAAATCCGCAACTCCTTTCAGAAGTTTATCAAAATCGGTAAAGCCGTTTTGAGGTTCTTTAATGCCTGGTTTTCTGAAGAAATAAGTTGTTTCATATTTCATCCCATCAACGTTATCTATTATATGGCTGTTAAGCTCATCCAAAACACCTCGCTCGCCTCCCCAGTGGGCCAATATCGCGTTAAGGCCGGCTGCTAAGGGCACAAAGGCTTCGCGGGCTGATCTAACCGAGCCTATTCCTACCGGTTCGGAGCATTGATAAACCGCCATCATTCTAGTTACGCCGCCTGGTGTAACCGGCATCTCAAACGTTATATCAGCTTCACCTATACCCGACAAGGGTCGGGCTACCTGGTCTGCCGATATCATAACGGCAATAGGTCGACGGTTGGCATTATCGCAGTTCATGCCGGTGATGAGACTCGTGGGCAATCCATTTTTTATTGTAGCCGAATTCTTCTCATTATCTATGATTATATTCTTGCCTTTCCAAAACCAAATAAAAAATATTATGACGAAAATAGATGCAACGGCACCCATGATAACCATTAACTTATTTAAGCTGAGATTCTTTAAGTTGTTCTTTAAAAATTCCATATTTTAATTAATCAGTTCCTGATGTTTAGGGCAAAAGTGTGCTGACCTGCCGCCAACCACTATCCTATTTATTATACCACCATCTTTTTTAAAGCATTTATTGCCGGTCTGCTGATAGGCCCTCTCCATCTCTTGATACCTCCCCTTCTCTCCCGATGGTATCCTATAATCATCTATACTGCTACCCTTGGCATCTATCGCCTTATTTAAAATTTTCATAGTCGATTTAAATATCTTTTTCAAGTCTGTTTCTTTGAGATTTTCTACACGTGACAGCGGATGATAGCCGGAATCCCAGAGTATCTCATCGCTATATATATTGCCAATACCGACTATGAAAAATGGGTCCATCAAAACTGACTTTAGGTTTCCCCTCTTTTGTTTGGAGGTCTTACCTCCAAACAAGGCTGCGAACTCTTTGAACGTAATCTCGAGTGGTTCGGGACCAAGATCTCGTATCTCTTTCAGGTTTGAAATATCTTTATCTCTGACCAAAATAACTCTTGAGAATCTTCGTACATCCGACATCGCTAGTTGGTAGCCGTTGCCTAGAGTCCAGATGTATCGAATATACTGATTTTGACGATCTTCTTTTAGCGGGCCAGAAATAGTGCTAATCCATTCCTGTTTTGAATTTTGAGTTTGTGATTTCGATATTGTTTCGGATTTAGGATTTAGTATTTCGGATTTTCTCCAGCGCCCGTACATTAAATGGCCGGATATTTTTTGGTGAATAAAAAGTGACTTATCACCTTCAATATCAATAACAATAAATTTTGCCCGCCTAGTTATGCTTACTATCTTTTTGCCGACAATCTCCTTTTTAAATTTATTTATTCCTCCGCTTTGTTTAACCGGTTTTTCACGGTCAGACCAAAAGTCGGTTATTTTCAAACCTATAATTTTCTTACGCAATTCCCTAACTATTGTTTCTACTTCAGGTAATTCCGGCATATTATAAAATTTAAATAAAAAAGCCGACAATGTCTATCGGCTTAGAGTTATTGAATTGTCCTATTCTTGGGAATCCATACATTGACATCGACGAAACCTTAATCTGTCCACCATCCAAATTGAGTAGGCTAGCTTTCCACGTGACCGTGAGTCCCATCCCCTCTAATTCAGCTCTGATAGCTTTAATTTCCTCGAATGCGGAGGTGGTAGAAGATGGATCGCGAAGTAGCGTTGATTCCAGGATATTTTTAAACTCTTGGCATAGACTGGCCACCCGCTCTTCGTCGGGTTCAATTGTGTGAATACCCATACCTCCTCCTCGTCAACCTAGCTCAGGTCTCTCCAATTAATACCAGATTTTATATCAACTGTCAATGGGACGTTGAGTTTGTAGACGTTTTCCATGATGCTTTTAATTTTAGGCGAAACAGATTCTACTAAATTATTTTTTATCTCAAATAAGAGTTCGTCATGAACTTGGAGTAGCATTCTCACACCCTGTTCATCGTATTCTTTATGGACCAGGTCAAATATTCTATTCATGGCAATTCTCAAAAAATCTCCCTCGGTTCCCTGAACGGGATGGTTAATAGCCATTCTTTCGGCTTGGGCCACTAATTGTGGGATGCCGGATTTTATCTCAGGTAGATATCGGCGACGACCAAAAATAGTTGAGACATAGCCGTCTTTTCTTGCCCTATTCTTTATCTCTTCCATGTAATGAGCTATACCGCTAAACTCCGTCATGTAGCGGTCAATAAAGCCCCTGGCTTGTTCTCTGGAGCCTCCCGATGCCCGCTGGAAACCCATGACACCCATTCCGTAAAGAAGGCCGAAGTTCATAGCTTTTGCATCACGGCGCATGTTGGGAGTAACTTTCTCCGGAGTAACGCCAAAAATTTCAGCCGCAGTCCGGGTATGAATATCCTCTCCCCTTTTGAAAGCATCACTCATTTTTATATCGCCGGAAATGTGAGCGGCAATACGTAATTCAAGTTGGGTATAATCGAAAGAAACTAATTTATATCCCGGCGAAGAAATAAATGCTTTTCTAAACTCTTGGCCAAGCTCGGTTCTGATTGGAATGTTCTGAAGATTTGGGTCTTGGCTCGACAACCGGCCAGTTACTGTTCCGGTCTGACTGAAGGTTGTATGGAGTCGTCCGGTCTTTTTGTCTATCAATAGGGGGAAAGGCTCTATGTATGTACTTTTGAGTTTTTGAAGTTCTCTATATTTAAGAACGAGGTCGATTATCGGATGTTCGCCGGATAGTTTATCAAGCTCGCCGGCGGCAGTCGAAAGTGCACCCTTGGCCGTCTTTCGGACCTTGCCTTTTAGGCCCAGTTTTTCAAAAAGTATCTCTTTT
>OBEQ011674042.1_pt1 | contig 12385 bp, 12 predicted proteins | sample 1670901 | NCBI WGS metagenome assembly OBEQ01 (sample SAMEA104232315, study PRJEB22302) | groundwater metagenome | biome: forest; feature: aquifer; material: groundwater | place: USA | collected 2011-08-07 | depth 5.4 m | reverse complement strand
CTATTCCGAAGCTGCCATTTCCAGTCGTTCCACTCCGCATCCGGCACGTCCTTCCAGATGGAGCGCGCCGTACTACACGCCGCGATCGACATCCTTAACCCCCTCCTTCAACGGGCTCAAGAAGCGAGACGTTTCTCCTTGAGCCATTCGTTTGCCTGTTGTGTTTTTGCCTGTTTGCGAGCTATCGCAAATCCCAGGATTTTTCCGATGGTGTCCGTGTATGAGAAGCCGGCCACAGAAGCCGAACGGATAAACCCGGCATCCGATGAAATGCAGGGATTCGGGTTCACTTCAATCACATAGGGGGTCTTGCCTTTCATCCGGACATCGACCCGTGTGTAATCTCGGCATCCCAGAATTTTGCAGGCCGAGAGAGCGAATGCGCGCAGCGTTTTTTCAAGAGGACTCGAAAGAGAGATCGGGCAGATGGGTATCGTTTTTCGGTATTCCGAAGACTCCTCATCCCACTTCGAGGCATAGGTCAGGATTTTGGGCTCTTCGGTCTTGAGCGTCGAGTAATCAATCTCGGCGATCGGAAGGACAACGGCTTCGTTACCTTCTCCCAAAACGGAAATGTTGAACTCTCTCCCATCGACATATTCCTCGACGATCACCGGCTGGCGATAGAGGCCCACCATCTTCTTCACCCGATCCCGCAAGGCCGCCGCGTCATGGACCACGGAGCCCTTGTCGATCCCGAGGCTCCCATCTTCATGAAGGAGTTTCACAATCAGAGGAAAATGGAGTTTCCGGGGAATGTCCGCCTCCCCTTCCAAAACCAGATGATTCGGCGTCGGGAGGCCATGCGCCGCAAGGAGCGTTTTGGCCTTTCCCTTGTCCAAACAAAGTCCGAGAGACTGCGGAGTCGCCCCCGTATACTCTATCCCTAAAAGTTCAAAAAGAGAGGCCACATACACTTCATAGACCCCTTCCCCTTTAATATCCTCGCAAAGGTTAAAGACAATCTCTTCCCGATAGCGCAGAAGATCATGGATAAAGCTCTCGATCCGGTCGTAACTGATCTCGAGGCGCCGCGCCTTCACGCCGAGCTGTAACAGCGCTTCTTCCACCCCTTTCGCTTCCGAAAGGGTATCTTCCTGCGACGGAAGCCGCTGGATCAGCGTTTCCTTTTCGTACTGGCTATTATCGTACAGAATGGTAACGCGATGACGATACATGTTCCCCCAGGCCCAATCGTTCACAAGCAACCGACAGAACTTTCAAAATCAATTCGTCGTAAGTCATTCCCTTGGCGCGGGCCGCTTTCGGGAAACAGGAATTCTGATCCGGATTGGGGAGAATCCCCGGAAGCGGATTCACTTCCAGAACGTGCGGATCCCCCTTGTCATCGAGCCTCATGTCGATCCGGCACCAATCGCGGCAGTTGAGCACCTGAAAAGTCCGCTTGGCCAGATGGACCAGTTTTCGCTCCAGCATATACGGAATCTTTGCGGGGCACTCAAACATCTTGAGCGGGCGCTCCGGAGTATCCCAGACCCACTTTGCTTCATAGGAATAGATTTTGTTCGCTTCGGGCGGAAGTTCGTTCAGGTTGATCTCGATGATCGGAAGGGCTTCAAGAGACGAACCGTTTCCCAAGAGAGCGAGGGTAAATTCCCGGCCGCTCAAGAATTTTTCAATAAGAACCGGTTGTTGGTATCGTTCAAGGAGGTAGGTGACTTGCTTCCGGAGGGCCTGGGGGGTTTCGACGAGGGCGTTGTCTGTAATCCCTTTGCTCGAACCTTCCCACAGGGGTTTGACAATAACAGGAAGAGATAATCCATTCAGGTAATAATCGGTATTTTCAGAGACCAGGAAATCAGGGGTAGGAATTCCGCATTGCCGCAAGACCCGTTTGGTCCAGGCCTTGTCGAGTCCGACCGAAAGGGTTTCGGGCCCTGAACCGGTATAAGGAATAGCGAGCGCGTCCAGAAGTGCGGGAATCTCCGCCTCGCGCAAGGGCCCGGAGCGCCCTTCAGCGATATTAAAAACGATGTCGGGCTTCTCCTTCTTCAGGGCCTGCGTTACCCTATCGTCCGCCTCGATGAGGCAGACATCATAGTGCTTGCGCAGGGCCGCCGCGATGGCCGAAATCGTCTCCGCATCATCCCATTCGAGATACTGATCGTCCGGGACGCCGGCTCCTTCTTTCTTTTCGTTATAGACCAAGCCAACCTTCATCGCGTTGGTCTCTAAAGACTTTCCCCGAAAAGCGTGGCTTTTTCTTTCAATGTGCTTTTCAGAATCGCCCTCACCAGCCGTAAAACTTGGAAGATGCGATCGTCAGCGATCGCATAATACACATTGGCCCCCTCCTGCCGTGACACCAAGATGTTTGCCTGTTTGAGGGCGGACAGGTGACGCGAGATGTTAGACTGTCCGATACCGACAGTGGAGACAATGTCTCCGACAAATTTTTCTCCGTCTTTAAGGTAATCCACAATCTCAAGACGCACCGGGTGAGACAGCGCTTTCAGAAAGTTCGACTTGAAACTTTGCCGGGCTACCTGAGTACTGACCATCTGAACACCCTTATATTGGTATATCGCTTCTTTAACCTATGAAAATATTACCATATGCTTACTTGCTTGTCAAGGGCTTTTTGAAAAATTTTTTGAAGGGAATCAGTTTTCGGCGGGAAGCCAGTCGAGACGGAGGGTTTTCTGAAGTTCCTTGAGGACTTTTTTGGCCCGCAGGTCAAGATCACCCGCCTCCAGGGTCTTGGAGCCGAGCTGAATCATCTTCCCGACCCCCTTCTGGAGCGTTAAGGCAAGATGCTGGCGGATGGTATTGGTCAACATCTCCCCCAGTTCAAACTTCGGGTCGCTCAAGTTTCCGCTGATCTGAAAAGGAAAACGAAGTTCCCCATTCGCGTCCTGAAGGAAAGAAAGAAACTGCTCTTTGGAGATGCCGAAAACAGTCTGAAGGGCGAATGGGACAAACCCCTCTTTCAAGGCGAGCTCCCTCACATGGATGTAGCCGACCCCTTTCAATTTCTCCCCTTCGATCTTTAATTCTCCGTCCAGGTCCATCTTCCCCTTTTCAAGACCCATCGGGATGTTGGATTCAAGATAAGGATTCCAGGCGGGAAGGTAGAGATCACGCAGCTCAACGGCCAGATCGAAACCGGAACGGGCCGGATTCAGATGTCCTTTAAGATTGAGCGAAGCGAAGATCGGCACTTGCCCTCCTCCCATCAACAGATGGAGTGTGAGGGGGCATTCCCTGTCCCTTGGAGGAAAAGTCAGATCTTCGACAGAGAACTCCAGAGAAACAAGATGGATCGGATAAGGTTCCTTCTGAATCCGTTCATCCAGAATCTCCAACTCTCCCTTGTGAAGCGTGAGTCTCCGGATATGAATCTCCCGTGGAGAAATACCCCCCGCCTTGGGTCTCCGGCTCATGAAGCGGTTAAAATCCCACGAGCCATCTCTTCCTCTTGTAATCTGAAGGGAAAGATTTTCAAGAGAAAGATTATCCACTTCAATCGTTTTTGAAAAAAGGGACCGGGGCTGGAAAACGAGCAAGACCTCCTCCAGACGCACGCGCTCTTTCCCCTTCCAAGAAAGAGAGAGATCCGAAACAGCGCATGAAGAGGGGCCCTTGAAGGTCACGCGCCCGACAGAGGCATCAAGGCCTGTCTTCTGGGTCAAAAAATGGGTCAACGCGGTCTTTGCTATATAAGGAAGGCTCCAGACTGCCAAAAAATACGCCGCAAAGAGAATGAAAAGAAAAAAAAGGATCTTTTTTGTCACAGGAGCCCTTCAAGGTGCGAGGTGTCATTGATGGAGCAGACGATCATCCGCTTCCGGTCCCTTGTTTTGAGGATGGAAAGACCGGCATTATCGAGCCGGAGCCGGAGCAGAAACTGGTCTTCATTTCCTTTGAGGAGGATCGAAAGGAATGTGGCGATGACGCCGCCGTGAGTGACAATCAAGATCTTTCCTTCCGGGGCGGCGCGCAAAAGCTTCCTGAATGCCCGAAGAACCCTTTTGCGGAATTGGGTCACCGGTTCCGCCCCCGGAATCCGGACCTTGGAAGGGGCCTCTAACCATCTTTTATGCCCGTTCCGATAAAGCCGATTGACTTCCTCGGGTGTTTTTCCTTCCCACTGCCCCAGATGAATTTCCCGAAGGCCCTTCTCATAACGAAGAGGGGCCCGGATGACCCTCCGCACAATTTTCGCGGTTTCTTCCGTCCGCTTCATGTCGCTTGAATAAATAAGAGTGATCTTTTCCTTTTTTAACCGCTGGGCGAGACGCCGGGCCTGTCTTTCCCCCAATGGCGACAACTTTAGATCACGGCTTCCCTGAATCCGGTTTTCCAGATTCCATTCGGTACAAGCGTGTCTCACCAAATAAAACGTGATCATCGGAGACTCCTAATTGCGAAAAAAAAGCAGGGTTTTTAAGGACCCTGCTTTTTAGAGGAAGCGCGCCGCAAACTTAAGGCTGAACTTTGGCTGTCTTCTCTAATTCAAAAACGCGGGACTCGAGGACCTGTTTTTCCCGGAGGAGTTTATCATGCTCATTTTTAAGAGAAATTTTCTCATCAACCATCCGGTCATACTCCTGGCGTAGCGCCGTCTTTTCCCCCAGCGCCTTTTCGAGGTTCACCCGGGTGGCCGTCAGGTCAGCCGTCAACTTTTCATTTTCCTTCTTCAGAGCGTTTTTCTCCGTCGTGGCCATGGTCAACCGGTCGTTGATATCTTCTTTCTCCCTCAGGAGCGCGTTAAACTTATCCTTCGGGACGCCGCATCCTGAAACGGACAAAACCGAAATGGCAAATAAGAAAAGAATCGATGCCGAAAAACGCCTCATTGGTTCTTCCTTTCTGAGAGATATTTCTCAAGTTCTCCCCAGGTAACGGGCCCTACTTTTCCGTCCACCTTGAGACCCTTTGTCCGCTGAAAATCTTCGACGGCCCTCTGTGTGAGGGGCCCCACCTTCCCGTCAACCGTTCCGGTGTAAAACCCTGCCTGCTTAAGAGCCAATTGAACCTGTTTATTCCGCTCCATGTGGCCCTGAGGCAGAGAAGCCGCCTCCGGTGTCTCAATGGCAGAGGCTGTGGCGGAGGCAACCGTCACGGGAGCCTGTTTCGGGGTCGCGGAGACAACAGCCACACGGACCGGTTCGATAATCGGCGAGGAAGCGATCGGTTGGGAAGGAGCGGCTGATTGCGCCGCTGTTGTTTGAGAGTTCGTCTCAAGAGCAACGGATTCCACGGTCCCTTCCTGAGGCGTCAGCTCACTTGTTTTGCGCGCGCATCCAGAAAAACCAACGAATAAGACGAGTAGTGCTCCAGCGATAAAATAATACCGACTCTTCATGGGGACCGCTCCTTTTATTTGGGAATAGTATAGCAGATTCCCTTTTCTTGTCAAGTAGCAGCTCTTCCTCTATGATAGTTACCATGAGCCCTTTGAAACAGCTTATCCCGAGCGACATCTGCCTCTCCTGCCAGGTCTGCTGCCGTTTCCCTTCTCCGGAAAGCAGCATGTTTCCAATCTTCACCCAGGAAGAGATGAAACGCCATTCCTTGTCCGGACCGCCTCAAGCGGTTCCTTATCATGGCAAAAGCGGGCAGCCCTGCGCCTGCCCCTTTTTCAACCCCGTGACACAGGAATGCGCCATCTATCCGGACCGGCCGCTCGACTGCCAGCTCTACCCTTTCGTCCTCATTTACGGCCCGACGCGCAAACGGATCCTCCTCGGGCTCGACACCCAATGCCCCTTTGTTCAAAATAGCGCCCATGAAAATTCGCTGATCGGCTATAGCGACTATCTGCGAGATATTCTTGCGGATCCGCAGATCGTGGAGTCGATCGCAAAAACCCCCGAGCTTGTCAAACCATGCGACGAAACGATTCTTCCGCTCTACCCCCTTTCTCCTCTCACGGAAAAATTTTTTCACACCACTCTTTTCGGCCCTCCTCCCCCCGTATCCCTCGGATTTTCCCCTCTCACGCTCAAGGACATGGAATTTTTTCCGAGGGGCTCTTTTATTCCCCTCTTTGTTTTCTCCGATCTTCTCCATTTCTATTGGAAAAAAGAAGGGGACGCCCTTTTCGTCGTCGCGGAACAGGGAAACCACTTTTTTCTTCCGATTCCCCCTATCACAAAAAAACTGCGGGCCGTTCATTTAGAGCAGGGATTTTATTTTCTGAATCACATGAATCAAAAAGGGTCCACGGCGCGGATAGAAGGGCTTTCCGAAGAGGATCTCTCTCTTGCCAAGGAACTCGGCTGTGCGATTCATCCCAAAAGCCCGGACTATATTTATCGGCGGAAGGACCTCGCGGAACTCACCGGAAACGCTTATAAATCGAAGCGCGCGCTCGTGAATTACTTCACCAAAAATTACCATTTCACCTACGAGCCTTACCGGGCCGGGGACCGGATGGGGTGCCTCTACCTTTTTAAGGCGTGGCAGGATCGAAGGGCCGCGTTGACAAAAGAGGATTATGAATTGGCCCTTCTGGAAGATGCCGCGTCCGTTCACCGACGGGTTCTTTTACACACAGAAGAGCTCGGCATCCAAGGAAGGGTGGTCAAAATCGCAGGCGAAGTCAAAGGATACACTTTCGGTTACCCTCTCGACGAAAAAACATTCTGCGTCTTTCTTGAAATTACGGATACAGAAGTGAAAGGACTCTCCCAATTTTTATTCCGGGAATTCTGCGGCGAGCTAAAAGAATTTGAATGGATGAACGCGATGGACGACTCGGGATTAGAAAGCCTGCGGCGGGTGAAGGAATCTTATCGGCCAACCCTCAAAAAAATTTCTTACGCGGTTGTTAAGGACTCCCCGTGATAAACCTTTTTACAATCCCCCACCCGTTGTTTGACCCGAAGGAGGCGTCTGTCCCACGGAAGGGCCCGAAAGCATAAACCCTTCACGGTAGATTGGAGCGCCGTTTATTTGAACATTTACAACATAAGAACCGGCGGGTACTTCGATCCCGCGGTCATCGGTTCCATTCCAATAGAAAACGTGTGACCCCGCCTCCTTAGGTTCCCTGGAAAGAGTCCGAATACTCTCTCCGCCTGAACGCAGAATGGAGACAACGACGTCGCTTTTCTTCTCAAGAACGACGCGAATCCTCACTCCCTCGGCGCCGTTCAATTCAATCGAGACTTTTTGGGATTCCCAAAGAGGGAGCACAGAGGCCTGAAGTTCCGGGAGAGAAACGATGGATACGCCCAGAACGGCCGCTACCACGAAAACCCGTAGGATGCCTTTCATTTTTCCTCCCCGATGCCCATCAATGGCATACCCCGCCGCTCAACGTTTTATTTTCGAACAACATATTTTCCCAGGGATCAGCGACAAAGAGGTCCAGGTCGGTGTCGCAATCGAAATCAAAAAGGAGCGCCTGCTTTTTATATTCCACCGCTTCCGAGGGACCGTACGGCAAAAGCGCATTGGTGTCATCCACAAAGTTAAAACTTCCGTTATTTTTCCAAAGTAGATAATCCGCGTAGGGCCTTGAGCTGAATAAAATGAGATCCCGGTCCCCGTCGTTGTCGATATCCCCGGCCACGACACTCTGTATGCTATAGCCTGGCGGAAGCGAAGGAAGGGTCTTCTGGGAAAAACTGATGCTCCCCGGAACGCTGTTATTCTTGAAGACCTTGATATTGTGCTGAAGATCCGTAATGATAAGATCTTTCTTGGTATCCCCGTCCAGATCGGCAAAGACAATCTTCTGTTCAAAGAAGTAAGGATAGCCCGCCGACGCATCCCAACCCAGACCGCTGGGGAGATTGTTGTTTCTTGTAAAACTGCCGCTTCCGTTGTTTAACCAAAGGCCCGGAGAGATGAGTACATTATTAAAAACAGGTTCCATGCGATAGCTCACAGGATTCCAGGAAAAAGTGACGTAAGGCCCTCCGGTATAGGAGGCGACACCCCCGGCGGCTATATCGAGATCTCCGTCACCATCGACATCGACCAGTTCGATGTCTCCTGACACGGGATTATTTTCCGGGTTGCCGGAAGCATCACGAAAGGGAAAGATATTTCCATAGCTTGTCATACTATCGTTCCAATAGAATACATCGCCGGATTCCAGGAGAACAAACTGCTGGGGGTCCGTGCCAGGGTCACTGTCATCGGGAAGAGGATCTCCAAGTACGGCATTCGCAAAGAAGGTGTGAAGGTATCCGGACTGAACTCTTCCGGATTCAATGTCGGAGGCAAAGGCAGCCATCATGTACGGAGACGTTTCCGCCCAATATTGATAGGGGGTATGGCCTACCACGATGGATTCGTAAGAGTAAGTGGTCGCGCCTTTCTTAGCCCGATAGGGCGCTGACGTTGCGTACCATTTGTAACCGGGAGGGGAAGAAGAGCTCTGCAGAAATGACAGACCCGACATGAAAAGGAGATTGTAGGGATCCGTTGCTAATTGATGACCGAACTTTACTGCCCTGTCCCCACTACTGTCGCCCAGTAGAAATAGGGTGCTCGTTCGATTCTGAAACGTTCCCTCGTTTCTCAACATCCAACGTCCTTCGCCGGGCCAGTAGTTAAAACGCCCTAACACAAGATCGATATCACCATCGTTATCAAAATCTGCTGCGTCTGCCTTGCGCGCGTAATCAAATCCCCCATCCTGGTGAAGTGCAGTCCATGAGATATCCTTAAAACGGGAGACGTGAAGGGTCACTTCCCGATTTGTAGTAAGAGGAGGTGACCCATTATCGATAGCCTGAAGCACAAGGTTTGGAGCGGGAGCTCCGCCGATGTCGGTGACAGAAGGAGTGCCTCTACATGTGCGGCTGATCGGGTTCCCAGGTATCGTGTCCGAACCGTCACAAGTGACCCAAGCAGGTCTTGACAGGACGACAAGCCTTACCTGTTGTCCCGGACTATCTGCGGCGGTGAAAGTAACCCCATTTCCGTTGTTCAAGGAATCTCCAGGGGGTGTCCTATATACCGCGCCACTGGGCGGCGCGGAAAAGGTGGGAGGATTATTCGGCGGCTCCGCTACATTGAAGGTGATATGCCTGTCAGGAGCATAAAGAGCCCCGTCTGTAGCGCGAAGGGTGAGTGAATAAGTTCCGGCGGTTGTCGGAGTGCCGCTAAAGGTCCGAATCGCGGGATTCCCCGGATTAGGATTGTTGTTGAGTGTAATTCCAGGGGGGAGGGTCCCTGTGTAAGAAATGGTCACCGCACTTTCAGCGTCGTGGGCCTGGTAGGTCACGGAAGTAATGGCGGTCCCAACCGTCGCATTAACGGTTTTAGGTTCTTCCGTCGGCGTCGGAGGAGTGTCCCACACAGGAGGAGTAGGGGCCGGCTGGACAGTGATGGTCACTGAATCGTCAACGAAAAGATGCCCGCGGTCTTCGGCATGGATCTGAAGAGAGTGGCTTCCAACGTCGCTACTGCCGGGCGTCGCGGAAAAAATGAGGCTGGCCTGCTGGGCTGTGCGGGAACCTGCCCCGCCTGTTTGAGGAAGCCAGGAGACCGATTCTGCAACGGTCAAGGTCACGATGTCTCCGGAATCTATGGCATCTCCATTAAATGTGACACTGAAGGGAGTCCCCACGGTCGCGGTCAGGGTGGCGCCGGGAGGCGCATGCGTGAGAGTGGGGATGGTATTCGCCTTGATCGTTGCCAGAGCCGTATCTTGCGCAGAGAGGCCTGTCGTAAGACTTTTTCCTCTCAGAAAGATGGTGTAGGTGACGCTCTGAACGGGAAGGGTGACGGTTGGAATGACGTAAGGGGTGCCACCCTCGCGGTAGGGCAGATGGCTGAAGTTGCCATCACTCCATGTCCAAGTAGTGACGCCGGAGATGGAAGAGCCGTTCATGGGGACATCTTCCTGATCATTGTCAGCATAATCGAGTTCACCGTCGAAATAGGAAATGTCGGGCCCCGCATTGGCTGTCGGACCCGTAGCAGCCATTTGAAAGGTGTCCCAGCCGGAGGGGGGGCAGTCACCAGGGTAGCAGACCGTTCCAGCCGCCTTGAGATAAAATAGATACGTCGCGGAAGTCGTCAAACCACTTATCGCGAATCTATGGAGGGTGCCGCTAAGTTCATCTATCGTAGCCGTGTGCCAAGATCCTTCTGCGGGTGTTTTATAGTAGACAAGGCAGGTCGCGCTCGCGGTCGTCTCAAAATAAATTTTGACGGAGGTTGTGCTATTCCATAGGGCCATCACGCTCGCATCAACGATATCGAGAGGGGGTACAAAAACACACCCTTCCGGAGGGGCGGGCGCCGGCATACTGGGGTAACTCGTGCCCTCCGCCGGCTTTTCCGAAAAAACAAAAGAGAGGGTTATCAGAACTAAAAAGAGAAAAATGACTTTTCCCCATTTGTTAAAAGTATGCACTTTTTAAAACCCCTAAATTACCTGACAAAAAAAATTGCCGGTTGCCCTTCGGCAACCTGGCAATCCTGACTCTGGGGTTATTGCGTGATCGATACGCTTGGCGATCGTTGCCTTCAGAGCTTTAGACCCATAGCTTTGCGACCCCGGGTTTCCCCGGGTGTGCCTTTTCGGATATTGACTGAAATAACTATACCCGATAACCCCCCTTTTGTCAAGGGACTCCAACGGAATTTTAGGTTACCTTTCGGCCGAGGAATCTTTTCCTAAGTAACGGTTGACCTGCTGGTTGACCAGAAAATCGGGATTTGCCTTCGCTTTCTTCAAGCTGTCCAATTGTTTCGTGAGGCGTTCTATTTCTTTATCCAAATTTTCAATGCGGTTTCCCAGAGATTCTCTGACAAGAGGGAGCAGTTTTTTTCTTGCATCCCCTTCCGTAACGCTTCCGCGGCGAAAAGAAGCGACGATACCGTCAATTTTCTGGGACAGCTCATTTCTTTTGACCACCTCTCGATAGGTTTTGGGGTCTGTTTTTTGGATCCTCTCAAGAGCTCTTTTTTGCATCTCTCGTATCTGTTGTTGCACCTCTGTCCTCTTTTTTTCATAATCAGGTGCGGACTGCGAAAAAGAAGGGATCAGAAAAATAAAAAAGAGGGTGAGCCAGATGAAAATGATTTTTTGTTTCATATCGTTACCCTTCCTACTGACAATCGCCACAGGTGCCATTTGGGTTCAAGGAGCCCCTACAAGTCCCTAATCGATGATCCGCTCTAACACAAACGACTCTTCCGATATCGTCAGTATCTTCCAACCCACCGATTGAGATTTCTCCGGTGGCGGCAAAGTTATTCTCTACCCTGAGGTTACTGTAGAAAATCGTTTCGAGGCCGCTCCCCCAGATGTATAACGGCACGATTCCTGTGTTAAGATTAGCAAGAGTGATATCCCCGCCTGCAACTGTGCCGAGAAACCATCTCTCTCCTGACGTTGTCTCATGAATAGTGAGTCCAGGCGCGGTATCTCCTTGGAGCTCCAACAAGGAACCGGGGGTTTCTGTTCCGATGCCGACGTTGCCCGCGGCGTCAATGGTCACGCGCGGACTTGCTGTTTCATCTCGAAATTGAATAATTTCAGAAGCGCCTACTCCGGGCCTGACGCGCCAAGAAAGTCCTGTAGCGGGGGTCGTCCTAATGATAGCCCCTGCTTCAGAGGTTATTTGGCTCCCAATGGCCAACTGCAAGTCGCCGCTTACGATATCGACACTATCGTTATCGATAGTCATCCGGGGAATGGTTGAGGCCTCATCCGTATAGAAATGAATGGGAGCATTGTTCATTCCGATCCATCCTCCTATTGGATAACTGGGATCGGCCGAATTAATCCATGAGGCGAGCCGCAACGTACCGTTGGTGTGGACCCACCCAAAGGAGGCATCCGGCGTCTGGATGGTCAGTTTGTCGGAAAAAGGCCCCGAGGTTCCGATCCCGACATTCCAGTCCGGATCGTTGGGAGAGATTTCCCCTCCTGAACGTCTCCATACACCCGACATAGCACTCCAGGTTGGGGTCGCGCTCGGACTCCCCTGGCAGTAGACCATTTCATGGGAGCTCGTGTACTCCAAGAGGCCCGGCTGTGTGCAAACGCCGCCGACACTTGTCGCCGGTGACGGAACGAGCTGAATACTCTGATAGACTCCGTTCGGGGCGGGGTAATAGGTGGTCAGGGTAGTTTGTTCCGCGACCGTCCCCGCTCCTCCGACGGTGAGGAGCAAGATAAGAAGAAAGGTGGAAATTCGTTTATGGGGTCTCATGGAGCGCCTCCTTCAATGAGGGCATGACTTATGGAGTCTAAAAGACGACATCAGTCATCTGCCCGAATTGAACCCAGCACTTATTTTACGAATGTATCTCAAACAAAATAAGTGCTGGGTAAATTTAGACAACGACTTACATTCACGAACCCTGAGCGGAATCGAATGGATTCGTTCTGTAAGTCGTGTCTTCATTTAAAGTATACCATTTATTTCAACGCCCTGAATTTTCT
>OBEQ011050581.1_pt1 | contig 12385 bp, 13 predicted proteins | sample 1670901 | NCBI WGS metagenome assembly OBEQ01 (sample SAMEA104232315, study PRJEB22302) | groundwater metagenome | biome: forest; feature: aquifer; material: groundwater | place: USA | collected 2011-08-07 | depth 5.4 m | reverse complement strand
TGGACGCGTCGCGACTCCCATTTCAATCATGCGCGCGGGCTTGGAAACGCGCGGAGCGGACAGGGAGGCGGCGATCAACACTGCGACTCCGAGCGCATGGAGCAGCAGGGAAACCGCCAGGCTGTGGCCGGCTTTTGGGGAAGCCAGGCCATGGCCCGCTTCAGGAGCGGCAATGGCTTGGGAGGGGCGCGGGAGCGCGGTGGGAAGCAGGGTCATGTTCTTCTCGTTTAGTGCGTATTCAGTGCGTACTTATCGCATAATCAAGGCGCAAGGGAAACGGCGGGATCGGTCAGGAAGGCGAGGCGCTTGCCGCCCATCCGCTGGATGGCGGCCACCAAATCCATCACCACACCGTAAGAGATCGCCTGGTCGCTGTTGATGACGATGGCGGTTTCGCCATTGCCGTCCCAGGCTTTCCGGAAATCCGCTTCGAAGCCCGCCGCGTTCGAAGGGATTCCGTTGATCAGGATGTCCTTTTTCCCGGTGATGGTGACTTCCACGGTTTTCTTCTCTTCTATGGCGGCCGCCTGGGCTTTGGGCAATTCCACTTTAACGCCCTGGCTCATCAGCGGAGCGGTGATCATGAAGACGATGAGGATGGCGAAGAGCACATCGATCAGGTTCACGAGGTTCAGTTCGGGATTGGGAGTAAGGGAATGGCGTCTGCGCATGGCGGGTGTTTTCCAGGCGCTCAGGCCCGGCGCTCGGCCAAGGGAGTGTTTTCCAGGACTTCCATGTCGCTGCGCTGGAACAGGCAGAGCAGCTCGGAAGCGAAGGCCAGCAGGCGGGATTCGGCGTCGCGGTTAAAACCCGCGAAGGCGTTGTACCCCACCGATGCGGGGATGGCGACCAACAGACCGGCCAGGGTCGCGAGCAGGGCCTCGGCGATGCCGGGAGCCACCACGGTGATGTTGGCCGAACCTTGCTTGCCGATTTGGAAGAAGGAGTCCATGATCCCCCAGACCGTTCCCAACAGGCCGATCAGGGGTCCGGTGGCGCTGCAGAAGGCCAGGAAGATCAGGCCCCGTTCGTTCGCGGCCGCTTCCAGATCCGCCGCGCGTTCCACGGCTTCGCGCACAAGGTGATCGCGCCGTTCGGCCAGCCCTTCGCTTAAGGAATGCGGGACGTCCCGGCGTTCCCCGAAGGCGCTCAAGGCGACGCGTCCCATGGGAGTATCGGGCAAGCGGTTGGCCAATCCGAGCAGGGCGGGGAAGGTCAATTCCCGGCCCAGTGAGGAGCGCCACTTTTCATCGGCCAGGCGCCGTCGCCGGTTGGCGATGAGCTTGCGGATCAGGATGGCCCAGAGGCCGATGGAGAGGGCCCCCATGATGATGAGGATGGCCCAGGTGGAGCCTGAAGCGTGCTGGAGGATTTCCAAGGTCGCGGAATGCATGTGTTTATCCTGGTTCGGGTGGCGCGCGTCTAGAGTTTCGATCCGGCACCGTAGGTGCCGACGCGCAAGGAAAGATGGAAGGCCGGCCACTCCTCGAGCCGTCCGCCGAAATGGGAGTGTTGCATCCAATTGCCCTGCAAACGGCCCTGGCGGGAATCCGGAGTGATATCGAAGGCCCAGCCCACGCCCGCGGCCAGGGAGACCCACCGCCCCAAATCGACGCCGGCGGTGAAGCGCAGGCGTTCCACGTAATCCGGGACGGCGTCGAAATCCGCGGTATCGGTATCGATGATGCTGGACATCAGGCCCAGTTCCAGGAACCCTCTGCGGAAGGGCAGATGCCCTGCGGTCTCCACCGATAAGCCTCCCAGGGCGTGTTCCTCGGTGGAATTGGAGCCGATCCCGATCCGGGTCTGCATGTAACGGGTCCCGGTCACGAGGCCCATGTACGAGAACCCCGTTTCATCGCGCCACAGGTCCCCGCGCCAGACGCCGTCGCCCACGAAGCTGAGGACGCCGATGGGGGCGCCGCGGCGGTAGGAGCGGGCGATGTTCAGGAACCCCACCTGGAAGCCCTCGACCTCGCCGGTCGTGACGTTGAGGGCCGTCCCGAACTGGGTTCCATCCAGGTTACCCCTGACGACGTTCGCGACGAACGATCCCTGCACGCCGTGCGCGCCCTTGCCCGCGTAGTTCGCCAGGATGGCGACCTGGCCGCCGTCCAGGGATCCTTGCGTCCAATTGGCGCCGCTCGAGGCCTGAGCCCCGTCGACGTCTCCGGTGACCACGTTCAGGGCACCCGAGCCCTGAAAGGCCCCACGCAAGGAGGAAGCCATATTGAAACTGCTCGCGATCTGGCTCCCTTCCACCACGCCGCGGGTGACATTGGCGCCGCCGGAAAGTTGCACTCCTTCCAAGGGCCCGCGGATATAATTGAGGCCCGCGGAGGCCTGTATGCCGCCCAAACCCATGTCCGCCCGGTTCACGGCAACGGCAAGTTGCTGTCCGTGGAAACGGCTGATGGCGTGATTGTAGATCAAACTGCTTTGGGTCCCCCGGTAATCCTCGCGGGACGCATTGTGAAACCATTCGAAGCTCGATTCCCCGGTCAGGTTCTTGGACCAGGAATCGTCCCAGAGTTCCTCCTTGCGCCGGGGCGCGTCGCCGCGCGCCTGGGTTTCTTCCTTCGGCACCGGCGTCCACTGGGGTCCCGGCGTCAGCACCGCTTCCGCGCCTTTTTGCAGGACGAAGCGCACCGACAGGATGCCGGAGTCGGTATGCCACAAGGCCTGATAGGCGCCCGCTTCCAGGGCCAGGTGCAGGGGGCGTCCCGCCGGTTTCCGCACCTCGGCCACCAGATGGTCGCGCGAGTCGCGGATGAAGAAGCGGCCCTCCATGGAATCGGGCAAGGCCACCGAGGCTTCGGACCGGCTGAGTTCGGTCATCACCACGTCGCCGGATCCCGCGATGCCCATATCGTAACCGGCATGTTGCGGTCCCCCCGCGGTCTTCTCGGTATGCTCCAAGGTCTCGTGGTAGGCGTACTGGTAGGCCTCGTGCAGGGTGACGCGGCCGTCCTGGCTCGCGTCGGCGGCGCCGCGCAATCCCGCGTTCAGGTAATGGGTGAAGTAGGAGGCCCCGATGCGATCGCTTTCCTGCGCCGACTCGCTGGCCGAGCTGCTGGTGAGATAGGCATACCCCGTGGTCTGGCTGGATTCGTCGGACAGGAAGGCGGGCTGGGCATGGCCGCCTTTCAGTTGGGTCAAGGCTCCCGATGCGCAGGCGTCGACCACGGCGATGCGGACATCCGCCGGCACCGCGGCAATCAGGGCGCGAAAGGCGCGGAATCCGAAATGCCTGCCGCGCAGCAACAAGCCTTCTTCATCGGCATGTCCCGAATAATAGACCACGGCCTCGACGCGGCTTTTTGCGCTCTTGGCTTCATCCGCCCTTTCGGCGAGCCTGACCAGGGCGCGATACAGCGCCGCCGAATCGGGATCGTTCAAAAGGGTGCGGTCCTCCGGAGCCAGTCCGCCAAGGTCCTCCATGGAGCGGGAGAAGGCTTTGGCGTCGCTCACTGCGTACTGCAGGCGGATGCGATCGCGTCCGCCGTCGTTGGCGCCGATCATCAGGCCGAAGCGCCGGGTCGGCGCGCCTTCGGCCTGGCCGCCGAGCAAGGTCAGGCCTGTGAGGAGCAGGCAAGCGGACCTGAAGCAGGCGGGCCGGAAGGATATGGTCGAAAAGGCGGTTTTCATGGTTCAGGGTTTCTTCTTCAGGGTGAAGGTAACGACGCTCACGGATTCCGGGGCCTGGGCCGCGAGCCACGCTTCGTCGTGGCCGGCCGAGGCGGCCACCCGCGCCAGCCAGGCCTTCAGGTCGATCGGCTCCCGGGAAAGCAGGAGATGAAAGCGCTCGAACCGCGGGGAGTCATCCAGTTGGAAGGCCGAGGGCAGGCGGTGCTCCGGCAAGGCCGACCAGGCGGTGGCGCCTTCGGGGCGGGCGGGCCAATGCAGGGTAACCGATCCGTTACCGTCGACGGAAACGATGGCCCCGTAGGCGAACGTCCCCGGATGGAACTCCACCTGGAACACGTCCCCGGCGGCGGCATTGGACCCGGAAGCGACCCTTTCCGGGCCGGCGGAGGCGTTCCGGTACAGGCGCAATTCGGCCTGCTTCCCTTTGAGGCGTTCGCCTTGGTTATCGATTGGAACCTTCCACAACATCAGGGGTAGGGCGCACAGCAGTATCAGGGCAAAGGCAATGGCCCCGCGGCCGTTGATGGGGAAGGGCAGGGCGATCAGGTTCCGCCATTCGCTAGGCGGCTTCGACCAGGCCTGCGCCTTCGTTCGCGGTGCCGGGTCCGCATGGGGTTGTGACTGCGGCGCGGGGTGGGCCGCGGCTTCGATTTCGGGTACCACGGTTTCGGCCGGGAAGCGGGCGGCGAATGCCCGATCCTGCGACCGCATCTGCTCTACCTTCCGCGCCAGGGCCGGGTCCGCTGCGAGACGGGCCTCCAGGGCTTTCCGCTCGGCCTCAGGAAGAGCGCCCAATAGGTACTTTTCCAGTTGCAGGCCGCTTATTGGATCAAACAATGGCGCAGGCTTTTGCTCGCGATTCATATCCGCTCCCCGGCGATAGCCTCGGCTTGCAGTCCCAATGCGGTCTCCCGGATTTTCCGCAATCGGTGGCGGACCCCGGAAACCGACAGGCCGCATTCCCGCGCCACCTCTTCCAGAGTCATTCCATCAACGAAGTGGAGCACCGCCAATACCCGGGATGATTCCTCCTCCCGCCCGAAAACCCGGTTCAGGAACCGTCGCGCACCCAGGGTGTCTTCCAGGTCCGACTCGGCGGCGATGCCGAATAACAGCGCCTCATTCCGATCCTCGGGATGCCGCCCCAGGGTCCGGATCCGGTTGAGGGAAACCTGGGTGGCCATCTTGTACAGCAGGCTTACCGGAAAGGTCTCCTCCAGGGCGTCGTGGTTCTGGATGAGTTTGACGAAGGTATCCTGCATTGCGTCCTTTGCCTCCCCATCGTCTCTTAGCAGCTGCCGGCACCGCCGGAAGACCATCGACCCGTACCGGCGATAGAGATGATTGATATCCAATGGCATGTGCTTCTATTCGTTGAACACCGGAAACCCGGGAAAGTGTCAGTCGAAGATCGAAAAATTTTCCTTCCCTCCGAAGTCCCCGCCGCAAAAGTCCCAAAACTACGGAAAACCACCCCTGTTTACAGAGGTGGTTCCCCGGCGCGAAGAGCGCCCGGTAGGTCGATGGCGGAAGCGGAAACCCTAGAACTTCCCGTTCCTGTTCTTCCACTCCTTTTCCGCCGGGATGGACTCGATGGTATCCCAGTGTTCCGCGATCTTCCCATTCTCCACGCGGAAGAGATCGTAGAAGGACGTAGGCTTGCCCCCGAATGTCCCTTCGCTCGCCGTCAGCACGAAATCCCCTTCGCCCAGCACCATATGGATCTTGGAGTACTTGAAGGTGAGGCCCTGCTTGGCCATGGCTTCCAGGGCAGCTCCCAGGCCCGAAACCTTGTCCGGCACATGCGGGTTGTGTTGGAGGTAATTGTCGCCGTCGTAGTACCCGGCCAGTTTTTCCATCTTCCCGTTCACCAGGATATCCGTCACGAAGGCCTTGACCAGGGCCTTATTCGCCTCGGTCTTGTCCCGGTCGTGGATTTCCGTGGGCCCGTCGATCATGGTGTGGCCGCTGGGGGTCTTGGCCACCGTCTCCTGCAGGTTGTCCCAATGCTCGACGATCTTCCCGTTCTCGAAGCGGAAGATGTCGAAGCCGATCTTGGGGCCGAAGAAATCGTATTCGGTATGGCTGAAGGCGAAGTTCCCATCCTGGAAGGAGCGGACGACCCTGACCTTGGCCGAGCCCTTGGGCAATTGCGCCATCAGGGCTCCGAATCCGGCCAAACCGTCGGCGACGCCGAGATTGTGCTGGATGTATTTGGCCGGGTTCACGTATTCCCCGGCGGGGACGGGGTCCCCGGTCTGGATGCTGTTCAACAAGGCCGCTGCTTTGACTTTTAGGGTTAAGGTTTCTTTGGTTTCCATTTTCGTTCCTTTGGCGTCCGCGGACGCCGGTTGTATCGCAATGCCGGTCAGGGCCAGCAGCGCGATGAGATGTTTTGAAGTGTTACGCATGATATCCTCCGTCTTGTCGATGAGGATAAGATACCCCGGAAAGGGCTTCGGCGATAGGGTAGCTTCCGGCCTTAAAGTGGTAAATCCGGCATGGGTCCGCCGAGGTAACGCGCGCGGAACCTGGCGGGGGTCTGGCCCGCGTGCTTGCGGAACCATTTGATGAAGTTGGTCGGCTCATCGAATCCGAGATCAATCGTGATTTCCTTAACGGATCCGTTCTCGAACAGCAGGGACCTTTTCGCCTCCAGGATGATGCGTTCGTCGATGCAGTCCTTGGCCGCTTTCCCGTACATGCGGCTCACGGCCTTCTGCAGGCGCTTCTCCGTGATGGCTATCTTGTCCGCGTATTCCAGGACGCGTTTGGAAGACCGGAATTCCTGGTCTACCAGGCGGAGGAATTTGTGCGCGTACTCCTTGTCGTCTCCGCTTCCCGGGGTCCGGGCGCCTTGGGTGCGCTTGGCGTCCGAGGGGATGCCGTCCGCATCCGCATTCCGCGCCGCAAGCCGTTCGGCGGAGATCAGGATATTCCGCAGCAGGTTCTGCAGGACCAGATGCTGGTATTTGTCACCGTCCGCCGCGAGCTCGGTTTCGAGTTGCTTGAAGCGCGCGGCGAATTCCGGCGCGTCGCCGCCCAGGGAAACCAGAGGGGATGCATTGAAGACATTGAATAGCGGCGTGCCCTGCAGGAATTGCGCGTCCTCGGGATTTCGGCAGAAAAAGGCGTCAGTGAACAAAAGGACGATGCCGTCGTAGTCGCTGATCCGGTCGAACATGTGAACCCGGCCTTTGCCGATGAACAGCAGGCTATTCGCCTGGATGGGAATCGGGTGCAAATCGACGAGGTGGGCCGCTTTGCCTTTTTGGAACCAGATCACGTGGTAGAATTCGGCGCGATGGGGCTGGGTCATCATGTTTCGGGATCGGTCCAGGATCGTCTTCAGGGATACCATCTCGATTTCGTGCGGAAAACCCGGTTTGAACCGGTAGTTTTCAATTTCCGATTTGCGCTTTTCGTTCATGCCCGGCCTTCTCCCGCCAACGCCCGCCGCCCTCCTTCCAATCATAAAAACCTCCAGGGCATCCGTGAGGACAGAATATCCCTGTTTAACTTCCACTTCAAGTCTTGTCCGGGAATTCCTCCGGTCTGTAGAATTCAACCGTGGAGTTGCTGATGAAGTTGAAGCGGTTCATGAAGTTCGCCTCCGCCTCCCGCATCCAGGGGCCGGCGGCATTCCTGATCGTGGCCTTAGGTCTTTGCGGCCGCGCCGGGACCTGGGCCGAATCCGCATCCTCGCTCTCAACGTCATCCGCCGTGCGCGTTCCTTCCGTCGATCCCCGCTTCGGCCTGGTCGGTACGGGAGGCGCCGCCTTCGCCGCCAAGTTCGGTTTCCGTTACTATACGCTGGAAGGCAATTACTCCGAGGGCAAGGGGACGGTTTTCTCTTCCGTGGATCCGGGCAACGATCCCGCCGCGGGATTCAGCGTGGTGCGCGAGGCGGCCAAACTCAACATGCGCACGGATGCCCTGGGCCAGACCAACGCGCAATTCCAGGCCAAGCTCAACCAATACGCCAAGGACCTGGCGGTCTGGTACCTGACCCCGTCCTTCGCGCGGGGATCCAAGCCCGCCTTCGTCTGGTACAGCCCCAACGCCAACGCCCTGATCCAGGCCGAGAGCCTGCAAATCGTGGAGACCATCCGCCGGGAAAAGACCCGTAGCCCGGCTGTTACCGGCACGGTATGGGAAATCGGCAACGAACCCAACCTGTTCCCGGCCATCACGCCCGGGGAATACGCCGCCATCTTCGCCAACTACCGCCGGGTGATCAAGGCCGAGGATCCTTCGGCCAAGGTGGCCATGGGTTCCATCTTCCTTCCCGAACCTTGCGATGATCTCAAGGCCAAGCTGGGCGAAGAGCTGGAAAGCAAGATGCGCACGGAACTGCAAACCGCGGGTTATTACAATACCCTGAATGCCTCCGGGGTATTCCCCAACCTCGTGAACGACGTCAAGAACACCATGTTGTCACGCATGCTCGCCTTGCCCGGCAGGGAATACCTGCGCCAGGTCCTGGCCGCCACCACGGCCCGCCCCGACATCGTCACTTTGCACGCCTATCCCTACGACGACCGCGCGCCCTTCCAGGACTCGGCCGCCCTGCACGGCATCATCGATACCACGGTAGCGGGGATCACCGCCATGCTCGCCGCCAACGGCGCCTCGGCGCCTCTTTGGATCACCGAGTTCGGAAACATCGAGCAGAACCTGGACGAAGCCCACGTGGCCGCCCGCACCCGACAATTGATCGGCGCCTTCGCTTCCGATTCCGCCATCGCCATGTGGTTCCATTACAAGTCCACCGGCAACGATGATCAATTCGCCTTATTCTCTTCCGGACCCGCGCCCCTCACGCGCCTGGCGGTTGATGCCGCCTTCGCGCCCGCTTCCGGAAACTTTTCCTGCACTATGCTCAATGCCGTGGGCCTCGCATATTGGGCAGCCGGCCATGCGGGCGAAGCCTGCGCCGATCCCATCGTGGTCCCGGATCCCGTACCCGATCCCGTTCCAATCACCGCAATCGATTCCCTGCGCCCGTCCATCCTCAACGCCGAAGCTTCCGCCTTGTCGGCGTCCGGATCCCTAAGCTGGACGTGGGAGAAGACTCCCGTGCCCGAACTGAAGACCGCGGGGGTGATTGCCTTGGTGGAAATCTACCGCGACACGTCCGCCGCGCCCTTGCTGCGCGCCGATTCCCTGCAGGCCTCGCTGCTCAAGCCGCAACTCGGCGCCGGTTCCGGCCCGATCTGGGTGCGCGTGCGCCTGAGCGATGCAGGGGGGAAGCAGACACCCTGGAGCGCGTGGCGGTTGTTGCATTGGGAAGCCGCGCCTTCGACGCTGGGCGCATCCGGCGGGGCGGTCTTGCCTGCCGTGCCCTTAGGCAACCGTCCCGGCATCGATTTCGATCTGCGCGGGAGGTTTCTGCCTCAAGGACTTTAGGGCTCGTTAAGAAATAATCGATCTGCTCGATCCTCTTGTGTGCGGATGAATCGTGAATTTCCAATTCCCGTGGAATTTGTCAAATTTGATCCTCATGTCCGCCATCTGCTCATCGGAGATTTCCTTTCCTTTTGGGGAATCAGGAAATCATGGACCAGCACTCGCCCGGGCTTTCCCGTTGCGCGCCGCTCTCACCAGCATGGACTCCAATTCTGACATCAGGCGCGAATCCGCATCGGTCAGGCATACGACCACCGCCCGTACAACCGTTTCAAAATGATTTCACCAAATTCAAATTATTCCGGTCAGCCCCTTGAATTTGTATCGTAGCTTTACGATATATTTGCCATGGCATTGGCGGCAAAATACGGCAAATCGCAAGTCGCGCGCGAATGGGTTTCGGAAGCTTTGGGAACCGCGTTCCTATTGGCAACCGTCATAGGCTCGGGAATCATGGGTGAACGCCTTTCCGGAGGTAATGTGGCCATCGCCCTTATGGCCAATGCTTTGGCCACGGGGGCGGTCTTGGTGGCCCTGATTCTCACCTTCGGGCCCATCTCCGGAGCCCACTTCAACCCGGCCGTCACCCTTTGCGACGCATTCCTGGGCGGCATGAGTTGGGCCAAGGTTCCTATATATGTCTCCGCGCAGGTTTTGGGCGCCTTTGCCGGCGTGGGAATCGGGAACAAGATGTTCAACCTTCCGTTCTTTTTCGCATCCCAACATATACGCCAAGGACATAATCAGCTTATCAGCGAATTCGTCGCCACCTTCGGGTTGATGGCCGTCATCTGGGGATGTTCGCGCAGGCGTTCCGGTGCGATTCCGGCCGCGGTGGCGGCGTATATCACCGCGGCGTATTGGTTCACTTCCTCGACCTCCTTCGCGAATCCCGCCGTGACCTTGGCCCGCTCCGCCAGCGACACTTTCGCAGGCATCCGCTTGGCTGACGTTCCGGGCTTCATTCTTGCCCAATTGGCAGGCGCTGCCGCAGCGGCGGTTTTGTTCAAATGGCTCGTTCCACCCTTGTCCGAACTTGAAATGGAAAAATCCGAATGGAAAACCTGAGCGCTCCGAAAAAGACCTTCCTGTTCGTCTGCATCGAGAATTCCAACCGCAGCCAGATGTCCCAGGCATTCGCCAGGATCCTGGGCGGGGATAAAGTGGAAGCCTATAGCGCAGGCTCGCGGCCTTCCGGAATCGTGAACCCCAAGGCCATAGCGGCCATGCAAGAGCTCGGCTACGATCTTTCCAAGCATGACTCCAAGTCCCTGGATGACATTCCGGCCATCGAGTACGATGCCGTCGTCACCATGGGATGCGGCGATGCCTGCCCGTTCGTCCGCGCCAAGCACCGTATCGATTGGCAGATTCCCGATCCGAAGCACATGCCTCCCGAAGAATTCCGGCAAGTGCGCGATTTGATCAAGTCCAAGATCGGCGAACTGCTGCAATTGGTCTAGGGGAGAGGATTTGGGTACCTCCGGATCTTAATGATGCGTAAATCCGGCCCGACAAGTAGACGTGTTCAGCAGCAATTCTTGTCGTGGTTCTTCCGCATCTCCCCGAAGATGGCGGAGAAGGTTTCCCAGACATCCTTGAGCGCATCCCAATCGATGCAGTAGCACGAAGTCAATCCATTGACTTCGCCAGTAATGATGCCGGCTTCGCGTAAGTCTTTCAAATGCTGGGAAACCGTTGATTGCGCCAGAGGCAGCACTTCCACGATTTCCCCGCAAATGCAGGTGCCTTTCTTTGCCAGCGTCCTAAGGATGGCCACTCTGGCCGGATGGGACAAGGCCTTGGCGAAGTCCGCTACTTTGCGATCCTTGCTGCTGAACTCCGACTTCTTGCTAAAGGCCATAGGGACAATATTGCAAGCCTGAGGCTAACCGTCAATCTCGGCTGCGGGTTTGATGCCGGAAACGGTTACGCTTTTGATGGCGAAGCCTCTCTCTCCGGAGCTGTAGCCGGTAGGCAGCTTGCCTTCGATCAGGGAAGGAGGCAAAAGGACTTCTTTTTCCTTTACGATCCGGACTTCCTGGAACCCGCTCTTGCGGATGGTTTCCAGATAGTGGTCCTTGTCTTCGGCTCCGGCAATGCAGCCAACATACAGCTCGGCGACTGTGCGTAAAGCCGCGGGAAACTCGCCTTCAAGCACGATATCGGAAATGCTGAAATGCCCGCCCGGTTTGATGATCCGGTGGATTTCCCGATACGCAGCCTCCTTGTCCGGAACCAGGTTGAGGACGCAGTTGCTGATGACCACATCCACGGTGGCCGAATCGACCGGGATATCTTCGATCTCCCCGAGGCGGAAATCGACATTGCGGTATCCCATTTTCCGATTGTTGACATTGGCCTTGGTAATCATGGCCTCGGTCATATCGATTCCAATCACGCGGCCGGTGTCTCCCACGATAGCCCGGGCCACGAAGGCGTCATTTCCCGCTCCGGAACCGAGGTCGACCACCACGTCGCCGGACTTGATTCCGGCGAGTTCGGTTGGCAGGCCGCAACCCAGGCCGAGATCGGCCTCTGAGACATAGCCCTCAAGCTTGGTATAGTCATCGCTGAAATTCTCGGCCTCGGGCATGCCGCACCCGCCTCCGCCGCAACAGCCGTAGCTGTTGGCCTGGGTGGCGATTTCTCCGTAGCGCTTACGGACTTCTTGTTTGATTTCTTCGCTGCTATCCATGTTCCGCCTCCTGGATATTGCCTAATGGCAGCAATCCATTCCTCCTTGTTTTCCGATTTCGAGAAAGACCTCGACGATGGCTTTATGGGATTTCTTGATGGCCGACCAGTTGATGCAATAGCAGGAGTTGAGACCGTCCAGTTCACCGGTGATGAATTCGGCTTCCAGAAGCTCCTTCAAATGGTTCGACACGGTGGACTGGGCGAGCGGGAGGACGGCCACGATCTCGCCGCAAACACAAACGCCGCGCTTGGCGATGGTTTTCAGGATGGCGATGCGGGCGGGATGGGACAATATCCTTGCTACTTCCGCGGCCTTCTGATCCTTCTTGCTGAACTCCGCTTTTTTATTGAGGGCCATACTAACATAATCGTAAATATACGATTCACTGTCAATCGGTAACTAAGGCCGAAGACGTAACCAAGGCTCACGAAAGCGAAACTGTCGGGTTTCGCACACCAAACATCTCAAATATCGGCGCTTAATGGGTGTTACTGACCTGTGCATTGATTTTTCAACACGCCGCCGCATAGCGGACGTTTTCTTCTTGGAAAAAAGCCCTGACTTTGGTCGGCGATTTTTGAAGATGGGTCATGTGGCTGAATACTTTTTCGGCCAAATCATTGGGAC
>OBEQ010534414.1_pt1 | contig 12386 bp, 13 predicted proteins | sample 1670901 | NCBI WGS metagenome assembly OBEQ01 (sample SAMEA104232315, study PRJEB22302) | groundwater metagenome | biome: forest; feature: aquifer; material: groundwater | place: USA | collected 2011-08-07 | depth 5.4 m | reverse complement strand
TACGGATTCTGCTCGGTCGCGTAACGCAAAAGATGCTCGATTGAATCGAACCACTCTTCGGAAGCATCACCATTTAGCTTGGATATTTTTAAGCGGATGTTTTCTTTGGATTCCATAACTAATTGATTATAATGTGATTACGCTGATTAAAATTAATGATTACGCTGATTTCATGATGATCACAATTAATTCGGTGGTTCCAATCTACGTAATCAATATTTAATGAACTTTTTATTTTACTATAAACCCTCATGAATTGCTATTGATGAAAATTCTCGATCTTACTTTTTCTTCGCCAGCAGACAATCTTTCGTGCGACGAAGTGTTGTTGGAGGAAGCTGAAACCGGCAATGGTCCTGAAATTCTGAGGTTTTGGGAACCAAAAAAATATTTCATCGTGCTAGGATATTCGAATGCCTGGGAAAAAGAAGTGCGTTCAGAAGCGTTGAAATCCAAAAGCGTGCCGGTCTTTCGGCGTTCAAGCGGCGGTGGGACCGTGCTGCAAGGCCCCGGCTGCCTCAATTATTCTTTAATTTTAAATATAAAAGAAAACGGCGATTGCCGGAACATTCGCGCCACAAACGAACATGTCATGGAACGTCATCGCGCAGCGATAGAAACGCTCACGGGGAAAAAAATCCGCGTGCAAGGGCACACAGATTTGACGTTCAACGACCTCAAATTCTCGGGAAACGCCCAACGGCGCAAACGAAAATATCTTTTATTTCACGGCACCTTCTTGCTCGACTTCGGTCTTTCGCGTATTGACGCCTGGCTTTGCCTTCCGGAAAAGCAGCCTACCTACCGAAAAAATCGCAACCATTCTTCTTTTTTAACGAATCTCGGAATTTCCCCGGCAAATGTCAAAAAAACGCTTGAAAAAACTTGGAACGCAAAAGGCGTGCTCGATCCTATTCCTCGGGGAAAAATCAAGCAACTCACCGAAGAACGGTATAATAAGGATGAATGGAATTTAAAGTTTTAGTGCGGATTGCCGCGCTCGCCAAAAAGCGGCGGGCTCGCAATGACACGCGTAGCTAGGAAAACAATGAGATCTGACGCAATTGAAATTTACGACGTAGGCATTATCGGCGGCGGAATTGCAGGCGCGGCCATTGCACGCGACGCAGCGCTTCGCGGAATGAGTGTCGTGCTTTTTGAAAAAAATGAATTTGGTTCCGGCGCCTCCAGCAAAAGCTCGAAACTGATTCATGGCGGTATCCGCTACTTGGAGCTCAGCTGGAACTCTTTGAAGTGCGCTGCGTTCAGTGAAGCATGGAAAAATTTCCGCTTTGTATTTGTTTCACTCAAAGAAAGCCGGATTTTAAGACGTATCGCTCCTTCGCTTGTCGAACCCCTGCCTTTGATTGCGCCGATTTACGCCTCAGACCGGAGACGACCCTGGATGATTTACGGCGGCGCGATGCTTTATTTTATTCTGGCGCTTTTTGCCGGAGGTTCAAAATTTCCGACGATCTACGCAAGCAAAAAATCCATTCTAAAAGCGCTCCCCGAACTAAATTCTGAAGGCCTGCTGGGCGGCGTAAAAATCTGGGACCATTGGGCCGACGACAAGGCGCTGGTTTTAGCCACGATCGAATCGGCCAAAAAAAACAAGGCGCTTTGTTTTGAAAAAAGTCCCGTGCTCAGTTACGAATCCGACTCGGTTTCAAATACTTTTTTAATGAATGTGATGGATCATGGAGAAGAGCGCATTCTCCGGGTACGAAAATTGGTGAATGCCAGCGGCCCGTGGGTAGATAAAACCCGGGAGTTGGGCCATGAAAAAAATCATGATTTTATTTTACCTGTGGCCGGTTCCCATGTGACGCTGCCCGTATTTTTGCCATGCTCCACATTGCTTCAGGCCGAAGACGGACGGTTTTTTTTCGTGATCAATCACGGCCAAAAAGCGCGCGTGGGAACAACGGAGCGCATTGTGACAGATCTGGATTCGGTACAACCGACGGAGGAAGAAATTAATTACTTGCTCGATTCGCTTAAACGGTATTTTCCTAAAATAAACTTCCAGCGGAAAGAAATTTTAAGTGTTGATGCCGGCGTGCGGCCTCTTTCAGTCCCCGTTTCGTCGCAAAATCCGTATGAAATTTCGCGCGAACATGAAATACGCGTGAGTCCTTCGGGATGCATTCATATGATTGGAGTAAAACTGACAGATCATCGGCGTGCGGCGGAAGAAGTGGTGAATCGGCTCGTTCCACTTCTTTTACCTACCAACCCAAACCTTAAACGAAAAACTTCCACACATCGACTGCCACTTTAAGAAAAACTAAGCGGCTAAGAGAAGTCTTTCTTTCCAATGCCGCTGGGCAATATGAAAGTCCAACTTTGCTTTTTCTACCTGTTCGGAAGCCTTCACCTTCCATTCGTTGGAATAGCCGCTGATTTGCTTTGAAAGAAGCGCTTGATGCGCCTCGACGCTGGATTTCCAAGCCGAGAGTTTTTGCATCAAAAGCTCGTGATGACTGTGAAGTGATTCTCTCATGTCGTTCAGACGAGAATGATCTTTTGCTTTCAAAAGCCGGTCACAGGCCTCTTGTTTTTCAGCTGCAAGCTTCGCTTCCAAAACCTTAAATTTTGAAACTTTTTGAAGATCCCATACCCAGCCTAATCGCTCGAGCCCTGCAATGGTCCATTTACTGGGGTCCCAATGATACCAGCGCACTCCGTTCCGATAATCTGTGGGAAAACGATGATGAAAATTGTGAAACCCCTCGCCGCCGGTAAGAAGCGCCACAAACCAGTGGTCTTTGGCTGACGCATAAATATCATACGTGGCTTTGCCAAATGTGTGACAAACGGAATTAATGCAAAATGTCGCATGATAAACAAAAGTCAATCGGACACACACGGCAAAAACCAACGCTCCCAACGCATGCCCCATCAACGCACCCAGAAACACGGGAAAAAGAATACCTGCCACCAAACCCCAAAAAACATAATGGTCGTGCTGATGCATCAAAAGCCGGTTTTTTAAAAGATCCTTGGCATTACGGTAATCTGGTTTTTGGCGCCATAACGTCATCCATCCAATGTGTGCGTACCAAAACCCTTTCTTAATACTATAAGGATCTTGATCGGTGTCGACAAACCGGTGATGGTCACGATGACCGGAAGACCAGGTAAGTGCCGATTGCTCGAAAGCTGCCGCTCCGAAAAAAAGCACCAGAAATTGAACGAACTTATTCGCCTTAAAAGTCGCGTGCGCAAAAAGCCGATGGTAGCCCACTGTGATGGCTAAGCCCGTTGCGGCTATGAAAATCAATGTCAATAAAATCTCTGGGACCGAAATTCCGAAACGATGAAAATACCAGGGACCTCCTATCAGCGCTCCCGTCGTCGTCACGGCAAAAAAAGCAACGATGGGCCAATTCATTCTTTGAATCATCTTCGTGCCAATACTCATCAGCCTCTCCTCTGTAAGAGTCTATTGTACCCTAAAATGATGGGTGATGACATTTTTTTTGTTTTTGAGGATTATCTCTGACATAAACAGCTCAAGAAAAAAGAAATTTAAGCGGCTGTTTATGTCAGAGAAAACAGAGTCTCACTCAAGTTGAGTAAGTATTTGTGTCCCTTGGCGACTCAACAGTGACCGATTCCGATGGTCTCGTCGAACCGTGCGATGACTGAGACTCGTAATACTGAGCAGAGGCCCGTTCAGCGGATTTAGTCACCTCGATTGATTTTGCTTCGAGAATGTTTTCCTGTCTGTTCTGCTTAGCATCGACTTTCACTTCCTGTCCTACCTTTAAGTCTCCGATGGATGAGACATTGCGGGTTCTCGTATCACTTCTCATTTTGATAAGAAGCTGTGAAGACTTGCCGGGATCTGCCGGCTGGATACTGATCCTATTGTTTGTGGTATCCACGAAAGTGATGGAGCCTCGAATCATTTCTGCATAAGCCACGCTTGAAAACAGAAAAAAACTACCTAATAACCCATAGATGTATCGTTTCATTCTCATTCTCCTTTGCTTCTTGGTTAATGGAACAATGATAAGATTAAATTACAAAAAAAGCAATTAAACAAAGATTAAACCGAGGTTAATTTTTTGTAACGTTACAGCGTCGCAAAACAACAAACTAGAGAGTATATTTTGGAAGTTGCCCGCTCTTCTTGAGCAATTCATTGACTTCTTGTTTGAGCTCAAGAACGCGTTCTTCCCGGCCTAACATGATTTTATTGGCTTCGGCCAATTCTTCTTTTTCTTTTTTCAGAATTTCTATCCGCTCTCCTCCCTGAATATCACGAATGGTCAAAACAAAACTGGTTCCTTGATCCCCTGCTTGAAAACGCGCCCCAGTGATCTCTAAAATCATGGACTGTTGTCCAACGTGGAATGCATAGCTCTTCCTGACAACGCGCTCCCCGCGCAAGATCAAGCTGATAGGATGGTTACGCCAAACCACGAGTTCGCCCTGTTCCCTGAGAGGCAACATTTCGATCAGCGAAGCGCCCAAAATTTCGATATGCGGCCTTCCCAACATGCGGTTGAACACTCCATTGCACCACTGGATCCGCGCATTTTTATCCACCCACACAATGGCCTCATCGATTGAGTCAAGCGCCATTTCCATTTTTCCCATTGTGCCACGTAATTCATCCAATAATTTCTCAAGATCAGACATTAGGAATCCAGAGGTTTAATCGAAGCCGCAAAAGTCCAATGACCGCTGGAAGCTTCCGCAACAATTACGTGTTCGGCCTGAAACTCTCGCCCTATTTTTGTGACCGCATTCAGCTTCAGAGGACGATTCAATAACGTGGAAATGCCGGTGGTGAGAAAACGAGAAAAACCTAAATGATGCGCATCCCGAAGATGCTTTGGAATGATGACGGTTAAAGATTGTCCGATAATTTCTTCAGAACGCCATTCAAAAATCTTCTCAAAACATTTATTCACATACATAATAAAACCTTGCTCGTCCGCCACCACCACCGGAATTTTTTCTTCGTGCTTCAACGTGTCAATCGTCATTCAATTGTTAACTCCAGCCATTATCTTTGCCGAAATTTATTTCGAACATGAGCCTACATCCGCTAATAATTATAACTTCGACGGGTATTTTTGCCAACTCCCATTAAAAGCAAAAATAGACTATAAAATCGAGGATTAAAAAAGGCTAAATCAGAATTATTTTTAACTATGGCGAACAACGAGATTGTTTAAAAATGTAAGCAATTTCTCATTAAAGACTTCGGGGTTTTCCAGATTGGACAAATGCCCCGCTTGAGGAATCACATGCAACTCAGAATACAGTAGCAGCTTAGACATCGCTTCGGCATTTTGAGGCGGCGTGAGTTTGTCTTCAGCGCCTACCAATAAAAGCGTTGGAAAAGACATGCGCGGCAAAGCCGCTGTCGTGTCGGTACGCGCGGCCAGCGCAAGTAAGGTGCCGGCAATGCCCGTGGACGTATTCCCTTGAATAAAATCGACGACGGACCGGACCAGAAAAGGTTTCTGTTTAAGGGTATTTTCAGTCAGCACCGTCTTCGCGAATTCTTCCGCAAAAAGTGCCACACTATTTTTTTTGACCGTGAGCGCCGAGGTGGCGCGTTTGATTTTCGCCTCGTTGCCGTCCGCCTCACTTTTCGTATCACAAAGAACAAGCGCTTTCACGCGCTCCGGATGGCGTTCGGCAGCACGCAAAGCGATGTAGCCTCCCATCGACAAGCCGCATAAAATTGCAGATTCTAACTTCAGGTAGTCCAGAAGAAGGATAAGGTCATTGACAAAAAGCTCCACACTGTACTGTCCGTCGCCTACTTCACTCAAACCATGGCCGCGAACATCATAGGAAATGACTCGATAAGTTTTAGACAGCACTTGGCTCTGGGGCCCCCACATCTGGTGGTTAAAAGGAAATCCATGAATCAAAACAATCGGCGTCGTGCCTCGGACGCCCTGATCGTAAAACGCGATTCCGTTTATTTTTTCCATACGTTTATTGTACTTCCGTTAAAAATGGCTGTCGAAGAATTTTTTCTATACAAAATGCCATCTCGGGAGGACCCCAAGATGGCATTCTCTTAATCGGGTGTCTTATTTCAGGCTGAGCATTCTAGCCCCAAAAAGGATGGCCAGAATAACGATCAGCGGTAGATGCGTGGCTAGCTGAGGGGCAAAAAATAGCCCTAGAACCACCCCATACAAAAGACCGCTCAACAGATCATGTTTAATCATGTCAATCACCCCCGTCAAGGAGCAAACTTTCACATCCTTTTGCGATAGGCCTCCCCCCTTCCTCTACTACTAAAAGTATAGATCATTGAGAGGGGGATTTTAATAAGGGGTTAAAATTGCTTAAATTTATTGAAAATCCGCCGCGTCACCCGTCGCTGGGGGAAATTTAGTTCTTTAACTATTATAAATGCCGTCGAATCCACTCGCTGATTTTAGAGAAAATAGAATGACGTTCTTTTTCATTCAATATTTCGTGATAGAGGTCAGGAAAAATTTCAAGTTGCTTGTCCTGCGAAACAAGATGTTCGAAAAAATGGATAGTGGCTTCTTTGGAAACAACGCGGTCATTGCCGGCTTGGAGCACCAACGTCGGAAGCGTCAGTTTTCGTGCAATTTCATTTTTCATAGAAATTTGACGGACAAGTTCCAGGTAGAGCCGGGCGCTGATTTGGTGATGAATGAAGCGGTCCATTTTGTACTGTTCGTAAATCTTTGGGTCGTGCGTCAGGAAATTGGAGTCCACGCGATTGTGCTGCGTATAATCCGGAGCCAGATAAGAACCCAAAATAGCCAGCCAGTGACGCCATCGGGGTACGTGGATCGCGATACCAAAATTTGGGGAAGTCAAAACAAGCCCCTGAAAATGGGTTTGGGTACCCGAAGCGAGCCAAGAAGAAGCAACCAGCCCGCCATAACTGTGACCTAAAACGAATAAAGAAAGATTGTTCGATTGCTCTTTTGCCAGACGCGCGACCACATTCAAATCATGAAAATAATCCTCAAAACGATGGAGACAACCTTTTTTCCCGCCGCTTTGACCAAACCCGCGCAAATCCGGGACGTAGCCATTCAATCCCAGTTCCCCTAAAATTTCGGTCAATTCCCGGTAACGTCCGCCATGCTCGCCCATCCCGTGCAAAATAAGAACAGCGCCGCGCAAAGGCTGCGACGTCAAATAACGGCGATAAAAAATCGGGGTTTCGTCAAACGAAATAAAACGGTGTTCCGACCAGCGCTCGGAAAAATGCTTTTTGTCAATCGACATAGAACGGGACGAGAGCATCCTTATAGCGCGACAAAACCACTTCCCTTTTAACCTTGAGCGTGGGAGTCAGCTCGCCCGAAGCCTGGCTAAAATCATGACTGAGCAGGGCGAAATATTTGATTTTTTCATAGGAGGCAAGATTTTCCGTGAGTTCTTGGACTCTCCGATCAATCAAACCGTAAATCTTTTTATCTTTTAAAAGCGATTCATAATTGTCGTAAGAAATTTTATTTTCCTTCGCGCATTCCAACAGCGTTTCCTGACGGGGAACAATCAGCGCCGTGATGAATTTTTTTCCTTCTCCAAAAAGAACACAGCGCAAAATAAGCGGTTCTTTTTCGAGTATTTCCTCAATAGGTCTCGGCGATACTTTCTTGCCGCCCGATGTTACGATGAGTTCCTTTTTGCGTCCCATAATAAACAAAAATCCTTCCGGATCCAAACGTCCCAAATCACCGGTATAAAACCAGCCCTCCTTCAAAACTTCCGCCGTTTCAGCCGGCTTTTGGAAATAACCTTTCATAACGCAAGCACTTTTGGTGATGATTTCACCATCAGAAGTGATTTTAACTTCGACGCCATCCAGCGCAATCCCGACCGATCCGAAACGCACGCGTCCTTCACGGTTCACGCTGATCACCGGCGAGGTTTCGGTCAGGCCGTAACCTTCGTAAATCATGACTCCCAAATCGCAGAAAAATTCGGCGATTTCTTTCTGCAACGGCGCGCCTCCAGATACACAAAAACGGAGGCGGCCACCAAGGCCTTTTTTAAATTTACGGTAAACGAGCGCTTCTGCCAAAGGCGCCAAAATCGAATCACGCAAAGAAACCCTTTCTCCGCATCTTTTTTTGCGCCCCAACTCCTTGGCCCATAAAAAAAGACCTTGTTTGAACGGTCCGGCTTTTTTGACGGCTTCCAAAACACGGGTTTGGATTTTTTCAAAAAATCGTGGGACACCCAATAAAAAAGTAGGTTTTGTTTCAAGAATATTTTTTGGGACCGTGTCCAGATTTTCGGCATAAGCGATCGAGGCGCCGATATAAATCATCAGATAATGACCGGCCGTGCGTTCAAACACATGACAAAGCGGCAGGAAAGATAAATGATGGTCGGTCTCGCTCATGTGAAGCGTGTCTTTACAAGCCACAACGTTTTCAATGAAATTGCGCTGGGTCAGCATCACGCCTTTGGGCACTCCTGTTGTGCCGGAAGTATAAATCAGGCTTGCCAAATCGTCGGATAAGATTGAAGAACCAATTGAATCTAGCCGAGGATCTTTTGGAGTTTTCTCGGCTTCCAAAAAAGTATCAATAGGAAGACTGAGCTTTTCCCTTTCGAGTTTGAGCGCAGAATCAAACCCGAGCAGACTCGCTAACGCAGGACTCGAGTTCTGAATTGGAATAATTTTTTCAAAAAGAGTTTTTCCGGAAATTGCCAGTAATTTTGCCGCAGAATCCTTCAGCAGGTATTCGATTTCAGCGGAGGTCAGGGATGTATAAATCGGGACCGTCGCCACACCAATGGCTTGCGCCGCTAAATCCACGATCGCCCACTCGGGACGATTTTCGGATAAAATGGCCACGCGGTCTCCGCGAACGAGTCCCTTTTTTATCATAAACGACGCAATCGCATGAACTTTTTGGGAAACTTCGCGCCATCGAAGCGCCTGATAAGATCCGCCTTCCTTATAAAATAAGGCTTCTTTTTCAGGAAATCGAACGACCGTGTCTTTAAAAAGCTGGTTTAGATTTTGAGGAAGCTGGGATTTTTCCAAAGTCGTCGGCATCAACTGTCGGTGAACTTTGGCTGTCTCTTTTCAATAAAGGCCCGGATTCCCTCGCGCATATCTTGGGTGCCCGTAATGGATTTAAATTCGTTTTCTTCCACACGTAAGCCCTCGGAAAGAGGTTTGTCGAGTCCTCCGGTAATAGCGCGCAGCGAAGCGCGAATGGCTGGCAATCCGTGACGTGCAATTTTTTTGGCCATTTCACGCGCCGTTTTGATCAAAGCTCCATCCGACACGACGCGATTGACCAAGCCGATTCGAAACGCTTCCTGCGGCGCAATCAAATCCCCGGTTAAGATCAGTTCAGCCGCGCGACTGGGGCCGACAATACGAGGCAAACGTTGGCTACCGCCGAAGCCGGGGATAATTCCCAGCGTGATTTCTGGCTGCGCAAAACGAGTACGGTCAGAAGCAATTCGAATGTGGCAGGCCATCACGAGTTCTTGTCCGCCTCCGACGCAGGCGCCTTGGATCGCCGCAATTACTGGTTTTTCCGAGTTCTCAATTTTATTGAACACCGCCTGGCCTTTGCGTATCACCTTCAGGATGTCTTCGGTGTTCGTAAGCGCCGCCATTTCTTTTAAGTCCACGCCGGCGATAAAAACATTCGGAATCGCGCTGACAAAAACAATGACCTTGGTTTTTGGGTCGGCGCTTAAAACATCCATGGCCTGACCAATCTCATCAAGGAGTTGATTGCCCAGTGCATTCACCGGAGGACGGTTGATACTTAAAAAAGATACGCCTTCTTCATTGGTAATGCTTAAGAATTGGAAATCGGGCATGCATATTCCTTCCCAGTGTAGGTGCCATGCACCGGCGAGCCAGGCTCCCGCCAGAGACGGACAGGCAAAAAGCGAGCCAGGCACGCCGGTGCATGGCACCGTAGTTTAATTGTTACGCATATTCAAGGAAGCCACGTTTAGTTTTTTTTCCTAAAAATCCGGCCTGAACCATACGTTTTAAAAGAGGCGCGGGAAAAAACCGGTCGCCGTAAAGCTGATTAAGCGCTTCGAGTTCTTTCAAAATGACATCAATGCCGCGATTGTCCGCGTATTGGAGCACTCCTCCTTTGCTTTGAGGGAAACCGATTCCGGCGAGCACGGCGACGTCAATGTCGGTCGGGCTAGAAACTTTTTCCTGCAAACACAAGGCTGCCTCGTTGATCATCGCTAAAAGAAGGCGGTCGGGTGAAAAGGGCGTTTTTTTGGCTGACATTTTCGCGCGTAACTTTTTTAAAATTTCTGTGATCACCATATTGTTTTCCTGGCCTTGATAATTATAAAAACCCGCGCCGCTCTTAGCTCCAAAACGTTTCAAGGCATAAACCTCGTCCCAAAGTGCCGCGGGCGTCATACGGCGGCCATATTCCTCTAAAAGAACTCCCACGACATCATGGCAAATATCGAGTCCGATCGTGTCCACCAAAATAAAAGGTCCCATTGGGAAACCAAACTCGACCATCGCTTGATCAATCTCGCGAAGATCGGTTCCCTCCTCCGCACAAAAAGCCGCTTCATTGAGGTAGGGCATCAAAAGCCGGTTCACAAGAAAGCCAGCGCATTCATTCACACGCACTGGCAATTTACGAAGACCTTCACAGAAAGTGACCGCATCCGTAATCGTTTCTTCCGAAGTCGCAAGGCCAGGGATCACTTCGACCAACTTCATCACGTGGGCTGGAAAGAAAAAATGAATGCCAACCACTTTTTCAGGGCGCTTCGTGACAGCTCCCAAAGCGCTGATCGACAAAGCGGAGGTATTGCTGGCTAAAATGGATTGTGCGGGCAAAAAAGAATCGAGCTCTTGAAAAACTTTTTTCTTTAAATCCATTTTTTCAGGCACCGCTTCGATCGCAAGGTCGGCGTCCTTCAAATCTTCGTTTTTGGTCGTGACGCTCACAAGCGCCATTTTGGATTCCATGTCTGACGGCGACATTTTTCCTTTATCTACACGCGCTTGATAAATTTTTCGGATGTGGGTCAGCGCTTTTTGAGCGAGTTGTTCGTTGATCTCTTCAAGCACCACCGGCAAGCCGGAATAGCTGATCACTTGTGCGATCTCAGCCCCCATCGCGCCGCCGCCCACCACTGCTGCTTTGTAAATGAACATTACCTCATCTCCCGATTAGACGCCATTCTATCCTAAAGTTCTGCCAGGAAATCTTGTTTTTGATTAAGCTGTCTGCCAATGCGCGGATAAATGAGTAGGAATTCCATGTCCTTTCTTGGTGCGCTTCAGAAAATCAAGAATCGTAACACCGCATATCTTCTTGGTCCTGGGGTTGCGCCGGACAATGATTCCTTCATCCGTCATTTCTCCATGAGGCTCTATGTTTAAAGAAGGTTCCGAAATATAAAGCGTGTCTGATTCTTCGTCATAGTCGAATAAAAGTCCGTTTTTTACGAATTTTTCCATAGCAGTTTCCCTTTTTTTATTTTGTTCGACACATAGGACGTATCGATTCGTTTCTCCGTCAAATCTGCCACGACGACGATGTAAAATTTCTTATGGTTGTAAGCCTTGTAATAAAGATGCTGATCATCCGCCCAATTGCTTTCATAAATAAAATCTGGATTTTTCAAAATGCTGGTCACCGTCTCTACCGGATTTCTGACACCATGATGAAACTCAATTTTCTCCACTGTCTTCCATGATAATTCAAAACATCTATTCTCAAAATCCTTTAAATAGACCGGGAACGTCATTGATCCACAATCTTTAAGCATGCCTTATCATTCATTACAATTTGGTCGGCAGTTGAAACATTCCGCTCCACAGCAAGCCGAAACCAAAAAGACAATATTTTCATTTTTTTGGCGTCACGTGTTTCTTTCCAAAACCATCGCCGCTCCCTGACCACCCCCTACACATAACGAGGCAATGCCATATCGCAATTTTCTTCGTTTCATTTCATAAAGAAGCGATAAAATAATCCGCGTGCCCGTGCTTCCGACTGGGTGTCCGATCGCAATCGCGCCGCCGTTGACGTTTAAAATGTTCCGATCTAAACCGAGAACCTTTTCACAGGCAAGCACTTGCACCGCAAACGCTTCGTTGAGCTCAATGAGTTGAATATCTTTGAGAGTCAGTCCTGCTTTTTTAAGCGCGAGTGGAATCGCTACGGTCGGTCCAATTCCCATCCGCTCAGGTTCCACGCCGCCAAACGCATAAGCGCGGACGGTGCCCAACACTTCTTTATATCCAAGACTTTCCGCTTTTTTTCGTGTCATCAGAAGAAGCGCGCCAGCGCCATCCGAAATGCCACAAGCATTGCCGGCCGTGACAGTGCCGTTTTCTTTAAACGTCGGCGGATAAAGCGCAAGCGTCTGCTCATTCAACG
>OBEQ010741283.1_pt1 | contig 12388 bp, 13 predicted proteins | sample 1670901 | NCBI WGS metagenome assembly OBEQ01 (sample SAMEA104232315, study PRJEB22302) | groundwater metagenome | biome: forest; feature: aquifer; material: groundwater | place: USA | collected 2011-08-07 | depth 5.4 m | reverse complement strand
CTTTGATGACCGAAATTTTATTTGCTCCGGAATCTGTGAGAACTACATTGAAAGTAGTTTGTTCAGAAGTGCCTTCGTCTGGTGCTCCCGCTGCTGGACCCGCTGTAGGACCTCCCATCATTGCTGGTGCCGCGGAAACGCCGAATTTTTCCTCTAAAGCCTTAACAAGTTGTGAAAGTTCCAGAACAGAAAGCTCTTCAACTTGTTTGATTAAGTCCTGCAGTTTTTTGGACAAATCTTTTCCGACTTCTGCTTTTTCTTCTGCTTTTGTGCTGGAAGATGCATCTGCCTTTTGGTTTTCCTGTTGGTCTGTTTGTATGTTATCGTCTGCCATATTTACTCACCGCCTTCCATTTAAATTTTTAATTTTTAATTTCTAATTTTTAATCAATTTTCAATTATTTAATTTCTAAAAATTCTAATTTTGTTTCTTTGCGATCTGGTCAAAAATGGATACCAGATTTCGGATGTTTGCTTCTAAGACAGAAACAAATCCGTAAATTGGTGATAGAAGGACGCCGACCACTTGCCCGTGCAAAACTTCGCGCGCTGGAATTTTTGCCAGAGATTCAACGCCGGCGATATCTAATTGTGTTTTGCCAAAAAAACCAAATTTAAATTTTGGAAGGCCTAAAATCTTAATACTGTCGGCGACAGATTTGATTGGGGCGATTTCGTCACCATATGCAAAAATGGCGGCCGTTGGGCCGGCTAACTGGTCGCTGGTCACTGGCAGCTGGTTGCTGGTTAGAGCGCGTTTCATCAGCGTATTTTTGGCAACGATAACTTCACCACCGGCCTGTTTTACCTTGTCGCGGATCCCGCTAATTTGATTGACTGTCAGGCCGTGGTAATCGGTGAAAGTCAGAGTTTTGGCCCGGGCGACTTTTTCCGTCAAATCTTTTAAGGTTTGGGCTTTTACTTCTTTTGCTTTGAGCTTTTCGGTTTTTTTAGACATTTTTCCAAAAAATAAGGGCCCAAAGGCCCAAGTCTAATTTTGTCCCTCGACTTTCACAATCATGTGAACTGATTGTGATCGCTCGGGACCTTCGGCACTTTACAGTGCCTTCGGCCTGCGTAGGTGGTGATTAAGCACTAAATCCTTCGACTTCTCACAATCAGTTAACATGATTGTGATTCGCTCAGGACGCTAGCGCGCCTACGGTCTTTGGTAAGAGGAAATATAACAAGTTTGAGAAGTTAATGTCAAGGATGACAATTTAGGTTAGCGTAAGGTTACTGACGGATCGTAGGATTTTATTGGACCGGTGCCGGGTTTTTTCCAGCGGTAGTTAACTTCTTCTTCTTGGCTGTCTATAGATACAAGGCGGGAGTCGTCGGCGGATCTTATTATGTCGTTTGGATGCGATGGGTCGTTTGAAATTTGCGTCCAGTCTAATGTTGGCGCGTCAAGAATATTAGGCAATAATCTTTGCAGCTCTTCTTTGGTATGAGGACTGGCCGTGGTTGCTGTTTTGGCGATGTTGCCTTGAGAGTCGAGGCCAAGGCTTGCGGATTTATAGATTAGATTACCGTTTGAGTCTTCAACTATTGAGACTTCAAAATTTAAATCCGCCCGTGGTCTAATAGTAATTAATTGCTGGCCTTGCGCAAGCGGATCTATTCTTCTGTTTGAAAGAGCGGTGATTTGGTTTGGGTCAATGCCCTGTGATTTTAGATAGTCAAGGTTCATTAGCTCCATTGCGCTTTTGATGTCTTGGATTTCTTGCGGGCTTAAGGTTGGTGTTTGTGATTCGCGACTATTTGGAGACGGCGGACGGAAAGGGGCAATTACGATTGGTGTGCCAACGGGTTTTGGCATTTCGTGGGAACTCTTATCGAGCCCGATGACACCTTTCATGGCTTCTCGAACGTTAGGATTTTGTGCTGCCGCAAAAATTCCTAGAGTTATGCCGAGTGTAGTAGCAGCAAAGTCTAAGTGGTGATTTTGAATGAATCTGGCAAACTGCTTAATTTTTCGCCCCAGTATATTTCCTGTTACTCTGTTTGCCCGGTCTAATGCTTCGTCGGCTGTAATTTTTGGCGGTTCTTCTTGATGTTCAGGTGTTTGGTTCATGTATAAGATCCTTCGCTTCGCTCAGGATGACCCTTCGACTTCGCTCAGGGTCAATTTACGTTGTCAAACTCGTTTTTAAAATTTTGCATTTCCTGTTCCAGTTTAGCATCAAGGTCTGGTACAAGCCCGCGCAACATAGAGATCATTTCGCCTCCATCTTTTGCATGAATTACCTGGTCGAGCTGTTCATCGTTTAAGTATTCTGAAAGCTTAAGCAAAATGTATTCTCCCATTTTGGTGCTAAGTGAAGTGCGGAGTTTGGAAAGTTCGGTTTCGGAGAGGGAATCCGGGTCGACGTTTAAGAACGTGAGAGGGTCGAAGTTTTGAGAAGACAGGTCCATAGTTTTATATTACAACTTACTGCTGCTTTTTGTCATTCTCGATCTAATCGAGAATCTATAAAAACAGATCCTCGCTTTCGCGAGGATGACGTGAGGTACGAAAGGTATGGCCCGCTTCGCGAGCGAAGCGAGGCGGGGAAGTACGAAAAGTATTTTAGGAATCAAGGAATCTAGGCACACCTCCGAGGTGTGCTCGGGAGCGTCAATGCTCACCTCGGAGGTGAGATCAGATGTTTAAGTTTCTGGAAGTCGGTTTCGATGATTGGTCTGTTTTTTGCAAAGCGGATTGCGGCGGCCGGGTGATAGGTAGGGAAGAAAATGGGATGAGATTCTATCGGTATTCCGTGTGATTTTGATACTTGTATTGGATTGGGGAGTAAGGATCTGGCGGCGGTGTTTCCAAGAAGGACGATTACTTTTGGATTAATTATTGTAAGCTGTTTTGCAAGATGTGTTTTGCCGTGGGCAATTTCCGCTGGCGTCGGCGCGCGACCTTTGCCGTTTTTATCTATTGGGAAATATTTTACGGGACTTGTAATGTAAACGTTTTTTCTATTTAGACCAATTGACTCGATCAGCTTAGTCAAATATTGACCGGAACGGCCTACAAATGGTTTGCCCGTTTGGCTTTCGGTTCGGCCGGGTGCTTCGCCGATAAAAGCAATTCTTGCATCTGCATTACCTTCGCCCGGGACAGGCGAGCCGGTTTTGTTTGTTTTGCAAATTTTACAATTTTGAATTTGGCTTGCGATTTGGTCTAGGAGCTGCTGGTTAGACACGTTTGGGGACAGCTTCGTTGTTTATCCAATATTAAATGGTTTATCTAGATCAAGAGTTATGCTTTCCTGGCCGCCTTGTGCCAGAGCGTTTCCTGCTAGTGTTGCGATTCTGCTATCTTGATTGCCTGTTCCCGTTACTTCTGTTTCCCGTACTCTCATGAGGTGTTCTAAATGAACGTTTTCATTTTGTAGATCTGCGAATCGTTGTGTGAATGCCCGAATTGCCGCTTCGTTTGTTCGTCCTTCTGCAATGTCTCGTTGCATACTTCTATATTGTCTTTTTGCTTGTGACGGGTTTAACAGTCTTCCATCTGGTTTTTTAGCGAAAGCGCTGGTTTGTCGATATCCACGAGCGATTTGTCGATACATTTCTTCTTCTGGAAGTCTTGTGTCTTGGACAAAATGAAAAAAATCAAATTTCGAGGGGTCATTTGTTTTAAGGAGTCCTTTTGCTTGAACTTCTTTATGGAGAGTGCTGCCCGGGAGAGGAGTATAAATTGTAAATTGTGGGCACTCAATTCCTAGCTGTTGATTGATTTGTATTAGTCTATCAAAGTCTTCGATGTCCCATTCTGGAAAGATGATTTGCGCACCCCATATTTTAATTCCATTCTCTCGTAAGAAATTGATCGCATTAATATTTTGTTCTACCGTACTTCCTTTGTTAACACGTTTTAATTCTGCCGGGTCAAATGATTCAAGTCCAATAAGTACCATATCAAGACCACAATCACGAAGCATGAGCACCGTTTCTTGAGCTTTTGCACGTTCAGCTTCATCTTTGGGCCATACGTTATCAGCCCGAATTTGTGCCCAGAACCGGAATCGTCCTTCTTGACCAAGACGGAGTAATTCACTTGCCATGTCCCGACCCGGATCAATTTCTGTATAACTTATTCCATCCGATTCTCTTCTCCTATATTTTCTAAATGCTAAATCATCAACAAAATTTAAATATTTTGCATCCTCCGGAAGTGAAAGCATTTCTTGAACCGTTCTATCGGGTGATTCTACGCGATAATCGCCGCCATGAAATTGTGGAATAGTACAAAAATTACATCTAAATTGACACCCTCTGGCAGTTTCTAAACTATATGGGCCAGGATAATAGAGGAAATAATATCCACCTCTGTATTGAGCTACTAAATCTCGTCGGGGAGTTGGTCTCTCATCCATTTCAGCGGAATTGAATTCTACTCCGGTCGACAATTTTTCTGGAGTGGGGTCTACATTGCCTTTCCATGTATTATCGTGATCGCGATACCAGATATTTTTTACATTTTCAAACGAATGATCTTGTGCCCATCGACCAACAGCATTCCGTATGGTTCGTTCTCCTTCGCCGACTACAACCGCGTCAGCTTCTGGAATAAAAATGTCTTCAGGACGAAGAGAAATATGGTGACCACCAACTATAATTGGCACATCTTTTCCAACTTCATGACGTACTTGTCTTACCAAATTCTGCACAGTTTTTACATCAGCAGTATAGTTACACCGAATCCCAACTAAATCAGGGGGGGTCTGTCTAATTTTATCAACCCAGCCACCAGGCTGGATTCTATCGTCATGAATTTGCACATCATTTACATATCGAGGAGCGTTAGGATCGTTAGAAACAAGTGCGCCGGCAATATATTCAAGTCCTAAAGGTTCTGTTCGGACTAAATCTTGAAATCCAGTGTAATAACCATTTCTAGGTTCGATGAGCATTACATTATTTAACATAGGTTTACGGGGACCGGCTTCAGTCGTTTGAATGACGGGAAGTTGTAAACCTAATTCTGACACAGCAGGCATATATTTTAGATAAAGCTCACAGCACTTATAACAGATTGAGTTAATTTATGTCAATTTTCGGTTTTACTCTGTGTTACCTTCGTCGTCTGATTCTTTGTCGTTGTCCATGTTTTTATCCGTGTCGCCTGATGGTTGTATTGGAGTCCGGTTGATGGTGACGGTTTGTATCAAAATAAACTTAGAATTTTTTCCCATTTCGGTTCTTTGCCTGATGTCTAAGCCGGTGATTGTTACGTCTTGGCCGGCTTTCAATTTCTTACATTTTTTCGCTATCGCTCTATGTAGAGCAACCGGACGTTGAATTCTTAATTGACCATCATCCAATCTTTCTAAAATCTTGAGGCGAACTTTTTGGGGTCGTTCCCTGCCTCCATAGATAAACGGAACATCAATTACTGTACCGTTAATAGTTACTTCTGTTACTCGGCGATATTCTTCTCCAATTTGTGCTGAGTATCTTTCCGGCATTTATTTGGCCGTGATGGTGGGGATGTCGATTTTGATTGCCGGAGACATTGTGGATTTGATGATAATTTTTTTAATTTTGTTTGGGCCGATGGAAAGTGTCAGGGCGCGCAAATTTTCCTGGATTTGATTAGATTTAAATGATAGTTTGCCAAGTTTTGAGTGAACGACGGGAGTGGTAGGATCTGTTCTGTATTCTACGTTCGAGTCCGCGCTGCCGCCCAAAACTTTTGTGACATCATCGGTTACTGTCCCGTTTTTAGGGTTAGGCATCATGCCGGCCGGGCCAAGGATTTTTGCGACTTTTGCCAGTTGGGGCATGAATTGCGGCGTAGCAACGACAACGTCGAAATCACGGTTTGGTTTTAACTTTCCACTTTCAATTAGATTAACGGTTTCGCTGTCGCCCCAAGTTGTATTTTTGATTTCGGCTGAGGGTTTTTTGGCGGAGAAAACCAAATACTTTTTTTCTTTTTTGGCGCCTATGGAATGGGGGAAATTAACACTGCCGCGGACGTTTTTTTCGGAAACGTTTAGGTGAACTTCTACCGTGGGGTCGAATTTGGTTGTAGAAGTTTTATATAAAAGTTCAATGGCTTCGGCAGCAGGATAAGATTTGTCTTTGTCAATAAGGTTTGCGGCTGACTGGTATTTTTTACCGCGTATTGATGCTGCAGGTTTGGTGGCTTCTCCCAATTTTGGATTTTTTTGAGCAGCGGTTAAATTAGAAGGTACAGAAGGTACAGACGGAACAGAGGGGGTAGGAGATTGTAAAGCTTCGATTTTTTCCTCTGTCCCCTCTGTCCCCTTTGTCCCTTTTGTAACTTTTGTTTCCTTATCTACATCTACCGTGATTTTTTGCGCGTGCTTTCTAGAAGTTTTAACTTCTTTTTTGTCGCTTGAAAGATCGATTAGTTTAACTCTGGTTGTTCCCATGGTTCGCTTCGCTCAAATTTCAAATAAATACCAATTTCAAATGTCAAATTTCAAATGATTGGAAATTAGAAATTAGAAATTGCAAATTTGAAATTATTCCGTTACTTCTACCCCCATTGACCTTGCTGTGCCTTGGACAATGCGGATGGCGGCGTCTACGTCTTTAGTGTTTAAATCCGAAAGTTTTTCTTCGGCTATTTTTTTTGCTTGGTCGCGGTTTAATTTGGCGACGGTTTGTTTACCGGGTTCTTTGGAACCCTTAGCGATGTTTAGGGCTTTTTTGATGAGTTCGGCAACCGGCGGTTTTTTAACAATGAAGGAAAATGTACGGTCTTCGTAAACGGTGATGACAACAGGTAGAACCGAACCTTTCTGGTCGGCAGTTCTTTCGTTGAAACTTTTGACAAAGTCCATAATAGGTAAGCCGTGTTGACCCAAAGCCGGACCAACAGGTGGAGCGGCAGTAGCGGTACCGCCCTGGACGTTTAATTTGATTGTCGTCTTGATTTTTTTGGCCATTTTATTTAGCGTCTAGTTAACTAGCGTATAGCGTTTAGTTAATAGGGTTGTGTGAGTATAGCTTAAAGTAGGCAGTTATTTCAAGGTTTTGTTGACAGTAAGTGCTTGATTGTGTAATTTTCTATTAGTGAGCGATTTGTTTAATTCACCGAAGACGTTCAGGGTTTTATCGGGATTTTGTACAAACCTATCAGCAGCTACTTTTTTAACAGCGCCGATTGCAACATCGTTGCCGCAGTTGACAACGCGGATTTTATTCTCTATGGTGTTTTTGTATGCGGCTATCAGACTGGAGAATGAAGCATGACCCTTGATCAAATTAACGAATTAATTAATAGAGGATATGTTGGTCTTGGTTTGGCGGTGATTGCAATTCTGCTGATCCTGATCTACGAAAAGCGCTCGAAGCGGTCTTCACGTAAGTAAAAGGACTTCAAAGCTTAGCCACTTGCAGGAAATCCAGCTCAACTGGTGTTTCCCTACCAAATATGGAAACTAATACTTTGAGTTTGCCTTTTTCTTCATCTATTTCAGAGATAGAGCCCAAAAATTCGGCAAATGGGCCATCGGTAATTTTGACGGCTTCGCCTGTTGAGAAGGTGGTCTTGAACTTGGGGGCTTCCATGGCCATGAACTTCTGAATTTGGGCAACTTCTTCGTCTGGAAGCGGAGTCGGTCGGTTGGAAATACCGATAAAGCTTGTAATGCCGGGGGTAGTTCGTACGGCAAGCCAGGTATTATCGTCCAGAACCATCCTTATTAATATATAGCCGGGAAAGATTTTTTCGTTGATCTTACTTTTCTTGCCTTCTTTTATTTCTATTTTTTCTTGAGTTGGGACGAGGATATCCAGAACTTTATCGGAAAGTTTTAGTGATTCAACTTTTTGTTTTAGGGTTGCTGCGACTTTGGCTTCGTGGCCGGAATAGGTGTGAACAACGTACCAGCGGGGTTTACCGTCGCTTGAGGTAAAATCCGGCGGCTGGTCTTTAATGGCTTTTGTGGGAGCGACTTTGGCGGCTTTGGGTTTTGGTTCCTTTTTGGGTTTGGTCTGGGTCGGCTCTTCTAATTTAGCTTGCGGGGTTTCATCTTGAGTAGCAGACTTTTCTTCTGAAACCTGTGTGACGGAAGTTTGTTCTTCCACCTTTGGTTTTTCAATTCCCTCTGTGACTTTTGTTTGATTTTGATCGTCCATATTAATGTTTAACTAAAAAAGTTTCTGTTATTTTTGTCAAAATTGTGTCAAGGCCGGCGATATAGGTGCCCACCAATACCGATATAAAAACGACAACTGCCGTAAGCCTTAAAGTTTCGGTGCGCGATGGCCAGATGACCTTTGACAGTTCCGCGCGTGATTCCTTTAGGTAAGTTACCGGATTGATTGCCACAAAAATATTTCCCTTGCTTGTCAAGGGTACGTGGTATGGTAGCATAAACGTTCGAAGCATCTCAAGTATGTTAATTGCAATGCGGATTTAATGGAGTTAGAATTAAAAAACTTCTATTATGACGAGAAAGAAAGTTAGAAAAGTTGTAATACCGGCGGCTGGATTTGGCACGCGATTCTTGCCGGCTACCAAAGCCCAACCCAAAGAAATGCTGCCGATTGTTGATAAGCCGATTATTCAGTACGTTGTTGAACAAGCGGTAGCTGCTGGAATCGAACAGGTGATAATTGTAACAGGCTGGCATAAGAGGGCAATTGAAGACCACTTTGACAGGCATTTTGAACTCGAGGCCAGGCTTGAAAAAGATGGCAAGGTGGAGCAATTAAAAGAGGTTAGACGAATTTCTGATTTGGCCGATTTTGTGTATGTTCGCCAAAAGGAACCTTTGGGTAACGGGCACGCGGTTTTGGTTGCTCGTGATGTTGTTGGAGATGAACCGTTTGTGGTGATGTGGGGCGATGAATTTTTCCATTCTGATCCTTCGCCGATTACCCAACTTGTTGAGGTTTACGAAAAATACAATAGTCCGGTGATTGCCGGTGTGCGGGTAGCCGAAAAAGATGTTTGCAAATACGGCATTGCCGACATTTCGCCTGTCGAGGGGAACGTTTTTAAGATTAATAAAATAGTTGAGAAGCCGGAAGTGGGCAGTGCTCCCTCTAACTTGGCAACACATGGAAGCTATCTTTTAACGCCGGATATTTTTGAGATTCTTGAAAAGTTGAAACCCGGCCGCGGCGGGGAAATTTGGATTGCCGAAGCGATCGATAAGTTAATTTCCAAGCGAGATGTATACGCGTGCGAGCTTAAAAACTGTACCTATTATGACTGCGGATCCAAAGTTGGATATTTAAGGGCGGTTGTGGATTTTGGACTGGCGCATAACGATACGGGTGAAGAATTTAAGAGTTATCTCAAAGGACTAAAGTTGTAGTTTGCTGTGGTTTGTCATCCTCGACCTGCCTTGCCGGCAGGCAGGCCTGATCGAGGATCTGCAGATTCTCACTTTCGTGAGAATGACAAATTGGTTTGTGGAGCCTCCTCCTAAAAATTCCTGAAAATCCCGAGGTGTCAATAGGGTATCACCTCCGAGGTGTGTAGGATCAGTATCACATTTGTGCTAAATGCGATATAATCCCTGCGCATGACAAAGCATTTGGCGGTGTTTGATTCGGCTACGGTTAGGCTGATTTTTGAGGGTGAGAAAAAGATAGACGGCAGGTTTAGCCGGATTAAGATTGCTCCTTTTGGCAAAGTGTCGGCAGGTGATGTTGTCTACATTAAGGTTTCCGGTGAAAATATTGTGGGCCATTTTATAGTTGATAGGGTATTATATTTTGACCATCCTAAAGCGGAAGAACTCGCGGAGTTGATGCGCAAATATGCCAAGAGCCTTGCGATTGTTAAAACTTTTTGGCTTTCTCATGAGAAGGTTAATTACTTGACGTTAATGTTTATAAAATCGGTTTCCAAGTTTTTGATTCCTCCCCAAATTCCAAAGAAAGATTTAAGGCCGTGGGTGGTGCTTGAGGAAGCGACTGTTTAGGGTATCTGCGAGTGTTTGCTTCCTGGAATTTTCCAAAAACCTGATTTTCTTTTTGTCCAGACCAAGCTTTATTGCTTTGGTGTAATTGGTTTTATTGGCAACTACAATGCGATCTGCCTGGTTTAGCAGGATTTTAGTTGCGAGGCTCGGAACAGGAGGATTTTGGAAATTTTGAACCCAGAAGAATTTATGACCCGAAAGGCGCGTTATTAGAATCGCGGCCATCTGCGCGGGTTTTGGTTTTTCAACCACGATAAAGTCGATCTGTTTTGCTTTTTTAATTTTATTTATTGTTTGCCTAAAGGAAGTACTTGCCCTAATTGTTAAAAGGAGAGATCTTGAGGATAAACTAAGATTCAGAAGTTTTACATATGACATCGTATTAAAACTAGATACAATAAACAGGAAAGGCAGCAAATATGCAAGAGGGGAAAACCGGCACGAAGTGCCGGTAATGTCAAATTTCTAATTTCTAATTGATAGTTGAAGTGGACGGCCAGCAGCGGTATTGCTAAACTGGAATTGGAATGGTTTTTGATAAGCTTCTTTCTTTGAGCTTTACGCTTGACTCGGTTGCAATATTTGGAACTCTGTCTGGCATAGTCGGCTATCTCCTGATGCGCAAAAAATTTGTGAATCAACTTAAAATTGCAAAAAAGCGCGAAGGTGAATTAGCATCTAAAGCCTACGAGACTGCCGCGCTCAAAGAGATTGGGGACAGGATTGGTTATTCTCTGGATGCTTCTAAAATAGTTGAGATAATTAGCGGTTCATTGGGGACGCTTTTGCCGTATTCAACTGTTTCGCACATGATTTTAGACGAGGAGCATGACCGAATAGTTTTTTCCTGCCATGTTAGTGAATCTGTTTCTTCCGGCTTTGTTCAAATGGTTAAACAGGCAATGATTGCCGCTTTTTCTCAAATGAATGGGGAGCATATAGCAGGTTCCGATGTTGACGAGTCTATTTCCGGAGCGATACTTGATGACAAATTAACAAACTCCGTTGGGTCCTTTTTCAACCTGCCGATCGTGATTTCCAATAAATTGGTAGGTCTTATCAATGTGGCCTCTGTAAAAGGCGATTTATACTCCGGTGAAAATACGGCCGTACTTTATCGAATTGCCCGTCAGGCGTCGGATGCCGTTTCCAAGCTTCAGGAGGTTTTGGAAAACGAAAAAGGGCGTCTGGAGCAGGCGGTTGAATCTTTGGCAGACGGACTTTTGATGGTTGATACAAAATACAGGCTGGTTTTGGTCAACAGCAGGCTAAAAGTTTTGCTTGGGCTGCCTTCTGCTCCTACTATTTTTGATATCGTCAATGCTCTTTCCGGACAGCTCGATTTGCGAACGAAAATGGAGGAGGCTATTGCCAAAGAGGAGCCGCTTTCGCCCGTGGAAATCACGGTAGAGGGCAAAATTCTGCAGGTTTTGGTTTCCCGGGTTCTTGATAGAAAAACGAGAAAGCCAATCGGCACAGTAGTTTTATTCAACGATATAACAGATGCTAAATCGCTTGAAACACTGCGCCGGGATTTTACCTCGATGATGGTCCATGAACTGCGCTCACCGTTAACAAGCATTAAATCAACTGTTGAACTTTTACAAAATGATTTTGGTAAAATTAAAACCGAAGATTTAAAAAAGTATTTGGCGACAATTGATTCAACCAGCCAATCCATGCTTGAAGTGGTTGGCGACCTTTTGGATGTTGCCAAGATGGAGGCGGGGAAGTTTGACGTAGTTTGTGAGAATGCCGAGGTGGAGCCTCTAATTTTGGATCGGGTAGAAAGTTACAAGCCCGTTGCCCAAACTAAAAATATTAAAATTTCCACTGATATCGAACCTGATTTGCCAAAAGGCTACTTTGACAAAGTGCGCATTAAACAGGTATTAAATAATTTGTTGTCTAACGCGATAAAGTATACAGAGGCCGGGGAGATTAAGATTAAAGTAATAGAAGAAAAAATTGGCGAGCAGGGGCAGGATATTTTAGTTTCTATTTCAGACACGGGGGCTGGAATTGATGCCGACCAGGTGAGTTCTCTTTTTTCAAAGTTTGGACAACTTGAGGCTGGACGCAAGAAGGCCGGTTTATCATCCGGACTTGGACTGTTTATTGCTAAGGGAATTATTGAGGCATGGGGTGGAAAGATTGGGGTTAAGTCTGATGGTCTGGGAATGGGGAGCACATTTTACTTTACAATTCCGCTGGCGCGTGAGGAGCACAAATCTATGCCGGGAGGGTCGATGGGGGCTGAGCACCCGACATTAGTTACGGGAAGAGTTGTGAATTAATTGGATAAAGTTATATAATCAATTTGTGGCTAATATTGTAATCGTTGAGGACGATGTAAATCTGGCGAATATATACAGGCAAAAGCTTACAGAAGCCGGTCATACCATCAGCGTTATTGCCGATCGCGACGCGGTTGCCCAAATTCTGGCAACCAAGCCTAATCTGGTACTTCTGGATAT
>OBEQ010118209.1_pt1 | contig 12389 bp, 14 predicted proteins | sample 1670901 | NCBI WGS metagenome assembly OBEQ01 (sample SAMEA104232315, study PRJEB22302) | groundwater metagenome | biome: forest; feature: aquifer; material: groundwater | place: USA | collected 2011-08-07 | depth 5.4 m | reverse complement strand
TAACAAACTCAATAACTCAAAACTTGGGGGATGCCTACTCTCTTTCCCTTACCAGTCCTGCAAATCCCTCATTACCCTGTAACTTATGTCTTGAGACTCTTCACACATGAGCGTCAATATTTAAACTATGCTTCCCTATCAATTCGATAAAGTTATCAATATGAAAGCAATTTTAAAGTCTTGTCGAATGGGGCTTAATTTAAAATCACTGTAAAATCAACAAGTTAAAAACTATCGTTTCAAAGTCCACTTTGGCATAAATTCTGCATAATCCATGGGTAAGGGTGCAGTCGTTTCATGTCAGACATCACATTAAAAGAATTGGAAAAAGCAGAAGAGGTTGAAGTACGTCCTATTTTTTCTGCCAGACCAGTCTACGGAAAGCTTTTTAAGAAGGATGGGGTGTTGGATGGAAAAATGTTCCACACCACAGAAAAAGCAACCTACACTTTTATCTCTAATAACGAAGTCATCTCACTTCATTTCGATCGAGAGAAAAAAACCATTTTTTACAAGGGACACAATATTAGCAATTTGTCGCTAACCCCTTTGCAATTATCCCATTTGGAATTATTTAAAAAGGAATTAGGAAAAAAGGGAGAAATGCAAAGTTTTGTGCGTCCCTATACAGAAGCTCTCGAAAAATTTCTCGAAAACAAAAAAGCCTGAGCCTACCTCAAGCGGATTTCCTTTTTAGCAAACAAACAAAAAAACCTTCCATTGTTTCGGACGGATAAATCCGGCGAGCTTTGACAATGGGAGAAAAGGCCGGCTTTAAAAAAGGAAATTTTAGAGGAATATCGATGAGTGTTAGCTCTGGAAATTGCTGGAGCGCAAAGTGGACAACTTCTTCATTTTCTTCGAGAGAGAGCGCACAGGTGGAATAAACCAAATGCCCACCAGGCTTGAGAAGTGAGGCGGCGACAATAATCAATTTTTTTTGGAGCTCTGCAATTTTTCTTACCCATTCTAATGACCAGTGGGCAAAACTTCTGGGATCGGTAAGGCAAAAGGTCCCTTCCGAAGAACAAGGGGCGTCGAGAAGAATGCGGTCGAAAGAGCCAACAAAAGATTCTTCTAATTTTTCCCCTCGAATATTAAGCGTCTGAATATTTTTTACTCCCTGCCGTTCGAGATTAAATTTTAATTTTTCAAACCGGATTTTTTCCGGTTCCACCGCAATAATTTCTCCAACATTTCCCATCATCGCCGCTATTTGACAAGTTTTGCCTCCGGGAGCGGCCGCCATATCTAAAATTCGCTCCCCCGGTTTTGGATCTAAAACCAAAACAGGAATTTGACTTGAAAGACTTTGAAGATAAACTCCCCCCTCTCTGTAACAAGTAAGTCCGTGAATTTTTTTGGCACTCCCCTTCTTAACCAGATAGGCATTGGGAATAGAAAAAGCGGTTTCACATTTAACACCCCCCTCTTCCATTTCTTTTAAAACTTTTTCCGCACTTGATTTTAAAAGGTTTATGCGAAAAGTAGTCGGTTTTTGGGTTGCAAATCCCAACCGGACTTGATGTTGAAGACCGGGAGGAACAATACGCGCCAGACGTTGAGAAAATTCGGATGGAAATTTAACCATTTTTTGATATTTCAGAATTAAGATGACAAAGGAAATTAAATCAATACAATTCACGAGCTAGTGTGAAAACCTACCTTCTTTCTCAATCGGTCCCTTTATCTTATAAACTTCGTTTCTATTTCTATTCTCTGCGAGGAATTCTACGCCCACAAAAATTTTCCCATATTTTACCCTCTTTATCAAATAGTTATCAATTTTCAATAGATGATTCACTGATCGAAGCCTGGGCTAACCTTTTTAATATTCCTAAATCAACTGGCCCCCTCCCCTTTAGTTATTTTTGGCCTTTATGTGTCCAAAGTTTTCATTCTTTTATTACTCAATTAAAAATTAATTACCGGAATATTCTCCATTTTCAGACGGAAATTACCTATTTCCAAAAAGATTATTTCCTGGAACCTCATAAAACTTACACACTCGAAACCAAATTAAACGGGTTTTATCCTCTCCACAAAAATGGAATTGTTTTTTTGATTATGACGACCGTGTTGGACTCGGAAAAACATCCTGTCGTCCAACAACTTGAATCGATTTTTGTTAAAAATATATCTTTGCCCAAAGATTTTATCCCCTCTTCCATCGAATTGTCGCCTCCTATCAAAAAACCGATCAGAAAATCTCCCCTTCCCCATTCACGCCAAACCTTTTTTGATCCTAAGATGGGAATTCGCTATGGATTAGTTTCCGGCGACTTAAATCCCATTCATACCCACAAATGGTTGACTAAGTTATTTGACTACAACAAAATTTTTCTGCAAGGAATGTGTACTGCTAACTTCGCCATGAAAACTTTCATCTGTGGCGAGAACGAAGCCGTGCGCAAATTGTTGATCTCTTTTTCTTCTCCTCTTTTTTTGGGCCAAAATATTCAAATTCGATATAATAACTCACATTTCCAGGTTTTGGATGAATCTCAAAAAATCGTAGCCTATGGATCGAGAGAGTTGTTTGCTGAGACCAAAAACTCATAAGCTCATATATTCGATTTTATTAAGTACATAAAAACGTACATAATTATGGACAACTTTATTTTTTAAAATATTTATGCAGAAAATGCTGATAATTATAAAAATTTGATTAATAAATAGAAATTGAGTTATTTTTTAAATTCATAATAATCAATATATTTGATATAATACAATAAATAGTCTAGTTTCACGTGAAACAAGACTAAAAGCATTAATTATACGACTAACATTAAACTTAATGCGACATTTTAAAAAGACATGATGGAAAATACCTTATCTATTTTAAAAAAAGCGGTCCTCTTTAATAATTTCAAGTTAGAAGAGGGGCAACTGCAAAAAATTGCCGATTATTTAAACTTATTAAACAAATGGAATCAAAAAATCAACTTAACGGCCCATCGTCACATCGAGGATCTGATTTATAAAGACATCATAGACGCTCTTTATTTGAGAAAAGCTCGATTATCTCTAGCTCCCAATGCTCATTCTTATCTAGATTTCGGAGCAGGGGCTGGTTTTTTGGGAATTATTGAATCTTTGTTGGATCCTAATCTAAAAATAGGCTTTCTTGATTCTGATAGAAAGAAAATGAACTTCATCAAGCAAACCTATCGGGAGTTAAACCTTGGAGAAGCCTTTTACTTAAATATAAGAGGAGAGCAATTTCCCAAAGAGTGGAAAGAATATTTTGAAATAGTCACTACCCGCGCTACCTTGAAAATAAAGGGATTCCTGGAAAATGTTCATTATTATGTACAGAATAAAGGATATCTTTTATTCATGGCTGGAAAGTCTAGTGACTTAGATAGCCCGGAAATGCTTGATTTTAAAGGGCTAGAAAGACTCGACGATTTTGATTATACAATTTCACCCAAAAACTACACTAGAAAAATTTTATCTGTTAAAAAAATTAGTTCCGTCGTTTCACGTGAAACATCATAAGTATATAATATTACATATTTTTATAGCCTATTATTTTTGATAGTTTTCCAAGTAGTATAAATCACTTATTTTTTTCTTGCAAACCCCAACAAAGCATCACAAAATGAGCACAGTTTTAAATGAAGTTTTAATTTTTTATATTTTTTAACATTAATATCAATTAGTTACAAAGGAGATCCTATGAAAATGATTGCACTATGTAACCAAAAAGGGGGGGTTGGAAAAACAACTTCCGCAGTAAATTTGGCAGCGGCATTAGCGGGTTTAGGCAAAAAAACTCTTCTTATTGATATGGATCCACAAGGAAACGCTGGAAGTGGTCTAGGAATTAATAAGTACCGGGTCGAAAAAAGTATTTACCATGCTCTTATTGGTGAAGTCTCCCTGCAAAGTGTGATTCGCAAAACCGATGTCGAAAATTTTTTCATCGCTCCTTCAAACCGGGATCTCATTGGAGCCGAATTAGAGTTGGTATCAACCTTTGCTCGCGAAAATAAGCTGAAAAATGCGATTAAAGATGTGGTTGCTGAATATGACTACATTCTGATTGATTGCCCTCCATCTTTAAATCTTTTAACCGTTAATGCGCTGACCGCCGCCGATTCGGTAATAATTCCGGTTCAATGTGAATATTATGCCTTGGAAGGAATTTCGGAATTAGTTCATACAGTCGAGTTGATTCAACAAAATCTCAATCCGGATCTCCAAATTGGAGGAATTATCCTCACCATGTTCGATTCGCGTAATAATTTAGCCCATCAAGTTGCAGAAGAGGTTCGAAATTATTTTAAAGAGAAAGTTTTTAGCACGGCAATTCCCCGAAGTGTGAAACTATCGGAGTCTCCGTCGCACGGAATGCCAATTCAACTCTATGATTCTCGTTCTCGAGGGGCCGAATCTTACCAAAAATTAGCTCATGAGTTGATTCATCGTTCTTCCCTGATACAAAAGGGGGGGTTGGTGTTGATCAATAACCAGTAAAAAGGAAAAATATTATGCAAGAAAGAAAAGCTCTCGGAAAAGGTTTGAGTTCACTGATCCCCATGGGAAATCGTTCCTCTTCGAATGAAAGAAATAATAAATTTTTTGACTGTGACATCGATGATGTCATTCCAAGCCCAAATCAGCCTCGAAAATTGTTTGATAAAAATGCCATTGATGAATTGGCGGCTTCGATTGATGAAAAAGGAATTCTTCAACCGTTGATTGTCAGAGAAATCGGTGGGGGAAAATACGAAATCGTTGCGGGAGAGAGAAGATACCGCGCCGCCCGTTCTCTGAATATTAAACAAGTACCTGTTATTGTTAAAGATATTGATGATCAGGAAATGCTCGAATTGGCTTTGATCGAAAATCTTCAACGCGAAGATCTTAATCCGATTGAAGAAGCGCTGGCCTTTAAAGAACTTTTGGAAAGATATCAATATACGCAAGACGAGCTCGCCAAACGAATTGGCAAAGATCGATCGAGCATTGCCAATACATTAAGGCTTCTTAAATTACCGGAAGGAATTCGTTCTTCGATCATTGCTGGGCAGATTTCAATGGGGCATGCGCGTGCTTTGTTAGCTATAGAACAGCCTGATTTGCAAAAGAAAATCGCCGAAAAAATTATTGAAAACCAACTTTCGGTTCGGGAAATTGAAGATTGGGTCCGGCGCTTGAAAAACCAAACGATCGAAACTGAGAATAAAATAGACACCATCGATTCGGTTGTCGCACCGACCTCCGAGATCTTTCCTGTCAATCATTTGGAAGAAGAACTCAAAAAAGCACTTAAAACAAAAGTGGCTATTCGAAACTCTGGCACAAAAGGAAAAATTATTATCAACTATCATTCAAAGGAAGAACTGGATCGACTTTTTGATCTTTTAATGAGTCTCTAAAATTCCCCTTAAAAGACCCTCGGGTAAAAACCCTTGAAAAAAAATAAGGGCTGACATATGTTTCACCTTCGTCAAAAAAATAATCACTATGAAAGAGGAGGTCCCCATGTTTGGAGAAAAAAACGAAGCCTTAAAATTAGAGGATAGCGCACAGGTCAGTACGGTTTTAGATAAAGAGTCGACCTTCGAAGGAAAAATGACTTTTGAAGGTTGTGTTGTCATTTACGGAAAATTTAAAGGTGAAATTTTTTCGGATGGCAACTTGATCATTGGAGAAGGGGGTTATGTCGAAGGAAAAATTGATATTGGAAATATTCAAATCCAAGGTGAAGTTCGCGGCAATATCCACGCCAAAGAAAAAATCGAAATTTTGGCTCCCTCTATTGTTCAGGGAGATATTGCGGCACCATCGTTAATTATTAAAGAAGGGGCCATTTTCGAGGGAAACTGTTCGATGGGGCGTCAAGATAGAAAAAATGTTGTGGATCTTAATTCATCACGAACAGCTGATTGAAAAATAATCAAGCATAATATCTTGACAGTGGAGTAGGGGATAGAATATTTAATGCGAAGACAGAGACAAATAATCACTTTAATTGGAGGAAACTATATTTTATGAAAATCATGAAAAAAACATTTAATCTTTTCGCTCTTGCTACCGTTTTGGCCTTTTTGTCCATTTCGTCAATGGCATGCAGCGGTAGCTCTCAACCAAATAATGAAGGCACTCCGTCGATGGCCCAGCCAGCTCCGGAGGCTGCTCCAGCAGAACCAGCACCGGCACCTGAAACGCCACCAGCACCGGCTCAGTAAGAAAAAAATTGTCAGATCAAAAGGGCATCTGCGTCAAGCAGGTGCCCTTTTTTATTATGCGGATTCTCCCACCAAAAGAAATTCCTGATTTCCATCCTGACCCAAAAGAGAAGAGGGGATTATTCCTTTAACGTTGATGGAATAAGTTTCACAAAAATTTTGAATGTCACGAACACATTCGTCTCTTTTTTCAAGATCACGAACAATCCCTCCCTTACCCACAAATTTTTTTCCGACTTCAAATTGGGGTTTGATGAGACAAATCAAGATTTTTTTTGTAGAAAAATTTTGAGAGTTAAAAATCTCAAAAACTTTTGGAAGAATAAGTTTGAGAGAAATAAAAGAAACATCGATCACCACCAAATCGATCGGATCTTTGAGAAGTGAAAGATCAAACTCTCTAAAATTGGTTCTTTCAATCACAACAACGCGTGGATCTTGACGAAGGGACCAGGCTAATTGTCCATAACCCACATCAACCGTATAAACTTTTTTGGCCCCCACTTTGAGAAGACAATCGGTAAAGCCTCCGGTGGAAGCACCGACATCGAGACAGATTTTATTTTTGATATCGACTTGAAAATGATCGAGCGCCCCCTTGAGTTTGACTCCGCCACGGCTGACAAAATCGTGATCTTTGCCTCGGAGTGTGAGTGGAGTGTCGGGGGAAAAAATCTCGGAGGATTTGTCGATCCGCTGGGTGCCCGAATAAACAACACCGGCAAGGATTAGACTTTGGGCTTTGGAACGGGTCGGAGTTAATCCTTGTTGAACACAAAGTTGATCAGCGCGGATTTTTTTATCAACCATGGCGAACGTTTCTTTGGGATTATTTTACCTCGACAATCAGATCGAGCTCGACACTGGAATTCATCGGAAGCTCCAAAACTCCGACACTGACACGGGAGTGTGCCCCATTTTCTTCTCCAAAAATTTGAAGCAACAATTCGGACGCTGCATTCATCACTTTGGCTTGATCGTTAAATCCAATAGCCGAGGTTACGTATCCTGTCAGGCGAACTATTTGTTTGATTTTATTTAAATCTTGAATCGCCCACTTAACAGCCGCTAAAGCATTAAGCAGCGCTGCTTTGGCGGCGCGTTGGCCATTTTCCAAAGTGACTTCTTTTCCAACACGCCCTGGAAAAAGAAGACGACCGTCCGGAGCGAAGGGGAGTTGGCCCGAGGTATAAACAAGATGGCCCGATTTAACAGCCGGAACATAGAGACCAACCGGTTTTCCTAAAATAGGAATGTCGAGTTTGAGATCTTTGATTTTTTTTTCAATAGACATCGTTTTATTAATTCACCTTACGCGATTGTAAGGGAGAAACCGTCATCCCGACATGTAGTAAGTCGGGATCCATTTTGACGTAAAACTTGGATTCCGGCTAACAATCCGCCGGAATGACGATATCTCATAATCACGTAACGTCAGTTATCAATTCTATTTAATATATTTCACAACTCTAAAGAACAAAACAAGAGGAATTCCTCGGTATTCGTCGAAAGTATCGGATTGGCCGAGATTGTGAAAAAAAGGTTTTAGCTCTTTATCAATCACTCCTTCTTGAAGATGTTCGATATACAAATTATTTTCTTTAAAACTGGAAAAATAATTTTGTAAATTATTGGAAGAACTAATGGGCGAAGAAGGATTTTGATTGTAAAGAAAATATTCCAACGCCGGATGAATAAAAGAAAAAACCGCTCGACCGCCATTCACAAGCAGGTTTGCAAACTGCGGCATCATGCTCAAAAATTCTTTTTTATGAAAAGAAGAGAACGGAGCGAAAAGAACATCAAAAAAATAGGGACGAAGAGCCAAGGGCTTGAAGTTGCCTACTAAGGAAACGACCGCCGCATGGCGCGGTGGAGTAAAAGGTTCGAGCTGATAATTGACAAGATGAGAAGGATTTTTTTTGAGAAGACGCTCTAAAAGGAGACGAGTGGCTACGATCGAAAAAAATAATCCCTTTTTGTCCAAAAGATCGGGCGAAAGGTCGGCGAAAAATCTTTGCTCCGAAAATTGAAGAAGGTCGGTGAGACTTTGAGGATCGAGAGTATTGAGAAAATGAAATTGTCGAAAAGAAGAAAAAGAAACCTCTGCTCCTGGCAATTTATTTCGAGAAGAGGTGCTAAAAAAATTTTTAAGATTGGTGACAACCCCTGCCATGAGATCTTTCTATAAAAAAATAAAGCCTACAAACGTCTACAAAAAACTATTTGGTAATCCGGTTTAAAAGTTGATTGACCTGGTTGGAACTCAAGGGTGATTCACCCAAAGAATCTTCTTCTTCACCGGTGAGTTTTTCCTGTTCCAGTTCCGAGAGAAGATCCTGAATGGAAGGAAGATGTGAAGAAGTTCCCTCTTTACGACTAGCGTCGGTACGATTGCCATCGGTACCACCGCTCGGCCGCCGATTGGGAGTAGGAGCCGTCGATACCGAAACCGACGGAACCGATACTGTCGGAGCCGGCGCATTACTTGCAGAACGAGCAACCTCGGTGGAAGTAGAAACTGATTTTTGAAAAAGAGAATCGTAACGAGGAGCCTCGTAGAGTTTTTTAAACCGGTTGAAATAATCGCTGTTGGGAGGAGGGGTGTTGGTGGTCACATAAGATGTAGCGGGTTCCGACGAGACTGGTTCCGAAGGGGGCTGTTCTTGTTCTACAATGATTGATTCCGATTCCCCTACATCACTATCGGGTGGCGGAAGAATGGCCGAAGCGGAAGCGACAGAAACTTCTTGAGGAACGGTGTCCCGAGAAGCAGTATCCCGTGGGATCATCGGGGATGACTTCAACGCGGCGGCAATAAATTGTTCTTTAAGATCTTTTTCTTTGGATTGAATCAACCCTTTTAAACCAGTCCCCATGGGGCTAGCCCCATCGCGATCTTTGATTTCGGATGTTTTGCTACTGCTTGAACGAGGAGAGAAGGGATTAATCGTGTTAATCGCTTTTTTAAAAGTTTCGTAACTGACGACAACACGAATCGGTTTGTTATTCTTGGTAACAATGTAATTAGTCTCTTTATCTCCCATCATAGAAGACATGGAAGAACGAGCTTCTGTTACATTGACGACCTTCACACGTCCTAACTTTTCGTCTTCAAATTCAAACATGAATATGTACACTATAAAGTAATTTTTAGTTTTGTCAAAACAAAAATAAATGATGTACTTTATTATGTACATACTTTATATTGTCGTATAACTATAATATTTTGAGGATTTAATGGTAATTTTTAAAAAATTTAAAGAACACTAAAAAAGTACTAGAATTGACGATAAATGCTCAAATTGTAGCTGTTTTGACTGACTGAAGTGGAAATTTCGACAGGTAAATAGCGTTTTTTGTGAAACTCAGCTGTTCCCCAACCGATGACTCCGCCAATAAAAGCACCCATAACCACATCGGAGACAAAGTGGTCTTTACTGTCAATCCGCGAAAGACCAACGACCGAGGCGAGTGCATAGGAAGGAAGCCCCACCGCCGGACCATACATTACTTCTAAAACCGAGGCTAATGAAAAGACGCCGGAGGTATGGGCAGAAGGAAATCCGAGCGACTGTCCATTAGGGCGATCGCGCCGAAAGGCTTCTTTGGTCAAAAGAGTGATCGATTCGGTAAGAAAAAAAGCTTCCAGAAACGATTCCGTCGCCATTTTGAACTTATCATCTTTGATTAAGCGTCCCGTTCCCCATCCAACAACCGCAAGCCCAGCCATCGTATAAGGAGAGCCGGCGAGTCCAAAAATATCGTCCCCCTTCTTTCCAAAAAGAGGGTGATCGTCAAAATGAGTGATGAGACGGTCATCTTTTTTCGACAAAACTGCCGAGGTCAAAATCCCCCCCACAAAAACCATTCCTCCTACTCCCCAAAAACTTTGTTTCATGTCGTGCGCGAGATCGCAAGGAAGTTGATGAAACCCCCATTTGAATAATGGGGGCTGTGTGTAAGAAAAAGTTGTCGCTGGAGTTTGAGTAGAATTGGTTTTCGCCCATGAAAAAGAGGGGGGGATAATGATTTCGGAAAAAAATAAGATAAAAATAAAAAAAGAGAGGAATTTTTTAAGTTTCATCTTTCACGCCTAACATGACGAAAGGGAGGAGGTATAGAAAAATCTAACTTATGTCTTTCTAGGAAAAATAAGATGAAAACAAACTCCGGATGATTTCACATTCTCTACCCAGATTTTTCCATGATGCAAATCCATGACCTGTTTGCAGATAGCAAGTCCCAGCCCAACTCCTAGTTTTTGTGTGCGATCCTTCACTTGAACAAATTTATCAAAAATCACCAGGAGTTTGTCTTCGGGGATAAGAGGTCCTTCGTTGAATAAAGTGACTTCAATAGCATTGGATTTTTTCTGAAAAATACGAATCTCGATCTTGCCGTCGGACGGCACATGTTTGGTGGCATTGCTGATAAGATTGCGGAAAAGTTGGCGAATGCGAAAAGCATCCATAAAAAAAGACGACTCCTTGTCAATTTCGCAGATCAGATTAATGGAACTTTTTGCTTGCCGAACAAAAAGATCCATTTCATCAATGGCTTTCTTTATGAGAGGGAATAACGGAATTTGCTGGAGATCAATTTCAAATTTCCCTGTTTCCATTTTATGCAAATCCAATAGCTCGGTCATGAGTTCGTTCATGATTTCGGTTTGGCGATTCAGCATGTTCAAGAGTTCAAGCTGTTTTTCACTGACCGGACCGGCAATGCCATCTTTTATAAAAAAGATCGCCTGTTTCATAATATTCAGCGGGGAACGAATATCGTGTGCGGCAATATGCAAAAATTCCTCCATCTGAATTGTTTTCAAGGCTAGTTTTTTTGTTTGAAGACCCAGTAAATAACCAAAAGTAGAAAATACAAAAAGAGTCGGAAGGGTCAAATAGACCAGCAAAAGAAATTGCTGATGCCAAAGGGTTTGAATCCAGCTTTCTAAACTTAATCCTTCCAAGTTCAGGAAAAAAAAGGAAAAGAGTATGTACCCCAAGGGAGCGCCCAAACCCAGGACAAAACCCAAGGTGCTATTTATAATAGCAATTTGACGAGTTTTTTTCCGTATCATAACCATAGATTACAGTCTAACATACTTCTAAATTTCTCACACCTGGCCCATCCGGATTGTCGCGTCCACATTGGTTGGCGGCAGATCTTCGGGGTCGGTGACAATCTCGACAAGCACTGGACCCGTCTCTTTGAGCGCGCGTTGTAATCCGGGCATGACCTCTTCTGGTTTTTCTAAACGGATACCGGGTAATCCAAACGCTTCGGCCAATTTCATAAAATCCGGGTTTGCGTGATGCGTGCCGATCACATGGCCTTGGTAATTTAAGCGTTGTTTGAATTCCAAAACGCGGTAAGAATTATCATTCACGATGAAAATTTTGACCGCTAGTTTTTCGCGCACGATGGTTTCCAAATCTTGCATCGCCATGACAAACTCACCATCGCCCAAAACAGCAATCACTTCGCGATTGGGGTAATGTAACTTTGCCGCCATGGCAGCGGCCATGCCAAATCCCATGGCGCCAAAATTCACCGCCGCCAAGAACTGCAACGGTCCCCTGGCTTTCAAATAATCATTGGCATACACGACATGCATGCCGGCACCACCACAGGTGATGGCATCAGGAGAAAGCAGTTTATCCAGACTAGAAAATACAGTACTGGGGGAAAGAGGTGATTTGATCTGCTCGGCTGACATTTGTAACAGTGTCCGCCAATTGGTCCTGACTTCGTCTAATTGATTTAGCCACGACTCGTGAATGGGAATTTTTTTCTCTGTGACCAAACGATTCAGAGCATTCAAGGCCAAACCGGCATCGCAGTACACATGCTTCTCGACATAGATTGGTTTTTTTGCGGATTGCGGATCCAGGTTGATCATGTAGATATCTGCATCGGTTGAAGCAGAGTATTCATAAGTCGCCATATCAGAAACACCGCAACCAATGGTGACGAGACAATCGCATTGCCCAAAAGCCGCATCGGCGACGGGACTGCCACCACCAAAACCAACACGCCCAAGAACTAGAGCATGATCTTCGTTGATCACACCACGTCCGTTGCCCGTTGTGATGACCGGGATATTTAAACTTTCTGCCAAACGAACCAGCGCTGGAGACGCATGGGCATAAGCCACTCCACAGCCAGCGAGGATCAGAGGACGAG
>OBEQ011491768.1_pt1 | contig 12391 bp, 6 predicted proteins | sample 1670901 | NCBI WGS metagenome assembly OBEQ01 (sample SAMEA104232315, study PRJEB22302) | groundwater metagenome | biome: forest; feature: aquifer; material: groundwater | place: USA | collected 2011-08-07 | depth 5.4 m | reverse complement strand
GTGCGGCCGGGGCGCGATCCCGCCACGAGCTCGCCGATCTCGGCATGCACGTGCTCCGGGCCGATCAAGCCGTCGCGCATCGCCAGTTGGAGATCGTTCGAGCCGGTCGGCGGGGGCGCCAGGGGGGCGTCGCGAGACTCGACGACGAGCAGGGCGTCGGCCACCGTTCGGCCATCCACCTCGCGGCCCTCCAGGCTGTAGCCGACGGAATTGATGTGCACGCCGGGCGACAGCCATTCGCGCCGCACGACGGGCTCGGGCGAGTGGGTCGTCGCGCAGACGATGTCTGCGCCGGCGAGGGCCTCGGCATAGGAGGCCACGGCCCGGACGGGCACGTCGAGCGAGCCCGAGAACTCGGCCGCCAGCGCGCGGGCCTTGCGCTCGTCGCGGCTGGCGATCCGGATCTCGCGCAGCGCCCGTACCCGCGGCACGGCGCGGAGGTGCGAGCGCGCCTGAACGCCGGTGCCGAGGACCGCCAGGACGGCGGCGTCGGTACGGGCCAGCAGGCGAGTGGCGAGGGCGGAGCCGGCGGCGGTCCTGGCTGCAGTGATCGCGGTACCGTCCATCAGGGCCAGCGGCGTGCCGTTCGACGGATCGAAGGCGACGATCACGGCCTGGTGCAACGGGAGGTCCGTGTTGTGCGGGAAGAGGGTCACCAGCTTCGTAGCCAGCGCCTGCGACGAGGGCAGATAAGCCGACATCGCCGCGAGCATGCCGTCGCGCTGGGGAACCGCGGCCGCGATTCGCGAGGGCATCGAGCATCGCCCCGCGCTCAGGTCGACCATCGCCTGTGCCAGGGCGTCCCCCAGCCGGTCGGGATCGAGTAACCCCTCCACCTCTTGTCGGCTCAAGACCAGCACGGATCGACCCTCCTCGAACGACCCTTTCCGAACCGGCATGCGGGCCCGCTCCTCCCTCGTCTGGGTCCCAGGAGGTGGCAGCTTGGTTGCTCACACCTTCGGATCGTCACCGAGGAGCACCCGGGTCAAGAGCAAAAGGCATCTGACGCCAGCACGCGCAGAACTCCCCGGCGGTTATAAGAAGGGACGTGCCATCCCGGTACGGGGCCGGCCGCCTGTTACCTCGCGTGGGCGACGGGAACCCGTTCTGTGCGCACCGGGCGGACCTTGCCCGTGGCGATTTCCTGGACTCGCCTAAGGACATTGGCTGAGTAGTATCGATTTCCACAGTTGTCGCAGACTCCGATCAAAACGTTCTCAAGGATCACGAAGCCTGCCTTGTGCTTGAAGGCTTCTCGCTTGACACGACCTGGTCGGACTTGACCGTCACAGTACTCGCAGCGGTAAGCAAATTCACGCATTCTCAGGAGCAGAGGGGATGCACGTCCTGCGCCCGAACTCGGTCTCCGGCGTCGGAAGGGGAGGCGGGATGACACCCGAAGGCTATGTCTGGGCTTCGAGAAGCGCTTGGGCTTCAAGAAGGTCAAGGCCCGGAACTCTTTCTGCAAAGGCGTCAATAAGACGCCTAGAGACGCCGGTGACTAGCCTCCACACGGCAAAGCCGGCAGCAAACCCGGAGATACCAAGAAGAAGCAACGGCGACCCGGTGACCAGGTGTTTCACTAGCAGGACCAGCATGCGCGTATGGAAATTGCGCAGTCTTTGCCCAGTCTCGACAGAAGGTAAGGACTTCAGGGCGTCCTCCCATCCGTGGAACCACTCCTCATATCCCTTCCGGATAAGATGATCACGGGCCATCCCAGCCAGGGCCACGGTAATGAGCACCCGGAGGAAGGTGGCGCGGTGTGCGAACCGGATCATGCTGTTTAGGCTCGTCCGGAGCTTCGTATAGGCTTGATGCTCGAAAGGAACTGCCCCGCCGGCAGCATAATCGAAAAGCTCGTCTCGGAGAGCGAAAAGGTTTTGTCGGAAGGCATCTATGCGGTAGCCCCGCAGGCACCAGAACACAAGGACCCATAGGAGCACAAGAACGAGAGACGAATGGGCTGCGCTCGCGGCCAGGTCCGTTGTCATCATGTCCTGTCCTCCGGGCGTGTCGTTCCGCGACGTGTCAGCTTACTGGAACTCCTTCGAGGATCAAGCCTCTTCTCTAACTCCTGAATCCGACCCGAGAGGCGCTCTATGGTCTTTCGGCGTAATCGCCTCTCGTTCAGGCCGTAGGCAACTCCTCCGCCTCCCAGCAGGTAGGCGACCCCGTCACTGACCCGAATGTCTGAGAGCACTCGGAATCCGATGTCAGCGAAAGTGTACTTCCCTGCCAGCACGTTGATGGATCCCGAGAGGTAATAGGCAATCACGATGAGCGCTCCCCACGGAATCAGGAGGGAAAACGCCGAGGCGGCAAGGTCGATCAGCTTGAAGCGAAGCTGGAACCGGAGCTCGATCTCCCGAGATGGCTTGGCCACCATTCACCACCAGGTTCTAATATCACTTACTCTTCAGGCGTGTCAAGGGAAAATCAGCAGCCCGACGCGCGCCAACGCGGAAGTTCGGTTAGGACCATACATAATCGAAACAGACCAAATGTAGGTCTTCCCTCCGGAGTTCCCGCCTCGTAGGAGGGTCGGCATGGGCTGGTGATGCGGAGACCCGTCGGAGATCTTCGAGCGCTTCCATCAGCGCCCTTACATCCTGACTTCTGGAGAAGGCCTGGTAAGCGGCCTTCACCGCCTTGAGGTGAGCCCCCGGCATCGGATCTCCTAGGAACTGGATAAGGGCCCGTGCCTCCTTACGATCCACCTCTGGCTTGTTGAGGTAGTTCCTCAGCAGGGTGGCCACGGTCTGCTGGATTGGGTCGAGGATCTTGGGGGCGGCGTCTGAAGCCTGCTGCTCCCTGGAAGAGCGGAGGACATCCTCGATGACCCGGTCTTGAATGGCGAACACGTCCGCCGTTCCGATGATCCGGGGAGTGTCAGGCTGGCATCGGATCAGGTTCGCGATCACATACCGGTTGTCCAGAATCCGGTTCGTGCCCAGGTCGTAGTAGCGCCAGAAATGCTCTCGTCCCTTGCCCCTTGGGGACAGAGCAGTGAAGTAGAAGAAGAGTCCACGACAACGGGCCCTAGCCAGTCCCGAGTGGATTCCGTCGGGAATGGCCTCCAGCTTGGCCCGTCCCTCAGCGGCCAGCAGGCTCATTAGCATTTGCACGAGGAATTCATTGCTTGCAAGCTCGGTGAACTCCTCCTGCTCTTCGATGACGGATCCGTCCTCGTCCCGGATTCGCCTGAGGGTGTTGAAGTTCCTCGGATGAACCGTTTCGCCGAGGACGCTGGCATCCAAGAAGCCGGCCCGGTCTATGTCGGCGATCTTAGCGTTGAGGCTCTCAACCAGTCCCAAGAGCCGTTCGAGGCCAGCGTCGGGGAACATGTTGTAGACCCAAAGGACTTCGTACTCCGGGCCGATCCGGTCGATCCGCCCGGCGCGCTGGACCATCCGCATCGGATTCCAGTGGAGGTCGTAGTTTACGAGAACCCCGCAATCCTGGAGGTTCTGGCCTTCGGAAAGCACATCGGTCGAGATCAGCACGTCTATTTCGCGTTCGGACCCGGCCAGCTCGGGACGCATGTTCGCTTTAGGGGCAAAAGCCTGGATCAGGCCCAGCCGCTCGGTGGGGGAGGCTCCACTGTCCATCCTCCGGATGACCGGCCGCCCGGCCGCCTCTCGAAAGTCCGCGCCCCGTTCGGCTGTCAGCTCCTGGTATAGATACCTCGCCGTGTCCTTGTAGTATGTGAACACGAGGGCCTTCCTGCCTTTCAATTCGGTCGCCAACAGAGTCTTAAGGCGGTCCAACTTTGCGTCGTGGCCGGGCGTAATGCCGCGGATTCGATCCCAGATCACGCTCAACGTCTCGACATCCGCCTGGATGGCCTCGTGTAGCCGGCGCAGGTCGTAATCGGTTGGGTCAAGCGGGGGCAAGGCCACAAGAAGGTCCCTGGCCTCTTGCGTCGCGTCTAGCTCACCGGCCCGGGATATGGGAGTCGCGTCATCCTCCTCGTCCTCGTTGGAAAGAAGCCGGATAGCGCGGTGGAACGTCGCACTATCAAGGAGTTTGCCGTCTAGGACGTAGCTCTCGAACGTCTTGAGGAACTCCAGGGCCCGGCGGACGCTGATCCGGAAAGCGTGGACGGACGACTCGAACCGCTTCAGGTACCGGCTCTTGAATATCCCGACGAGGGCTTGCTCGCGCCCCTCCTCGAACTCGTCTCGGGGGACGCCCGCCTTCTTGAAAGCCTCGAGGTGATACGGGGCGAGCCGGAGGCCTTCGATCCCCGCAACGATGTCCTCGTAGATCCCCCCGTAAACCGCCTCGAGGTCGTACCGGACGGTACTCAGCCGGCGATCGGGCCATCGGATCGGGTTGCCTTGGATAGTAGCGTTGGGATAAGCCCGACGGATGAACGGGCGGGTCCGGCGGATGACGACCTCCTCGAGAAGATTGAAGAGCGGCTGACTGTCCGTTCCCTCGCGTGCCTCGCGCCGGGCGTTCAGGAAGAACCGCCTCAAGTCTCCGATGCCCGCCGCAGCGAAGTAGGACCGGTCGCCGAGAGTGATCAGGCTGATCTGATGGTAGAGATCCATCAGGTCATTGTTGATCGGCGTGGCAGTCAACAGGATCAAGCGCTTGCGCGCTCCGTCCCGGCCTCGACCCCCGTTCAGGGCAATCAGACGCTCCAGGTTCTCGAAGCGCTGGGCGTTGGGGTTGCGAAAGTTGTGAGACTCGTCAATGAGCAGGAGATCAGCGTCTCCGAATGGCCCGCCGTCGAATGTGGCCTGGCCTAACTCCTCTTGAGAGAGGATGGTCGCGGCAATTGCCTTCTCCTTGAGGTTTTGGTCCCACATGTCCCGGAGGGAGGCTGGGCAGATGACGAGGGCCTTCTGCCGCATGTGGTAGGCCGTATCCTCCAGGAGCTTCATGCCAATCCACGTCTTGCCCAGCCCAACCGAGTCGGTCACGAGGACGCCATCGTACCTGGCCAGGACGCTCCTCGCCTTCTTCACGGCGTCGTCCTGAAACTCGGCCAGGTCCACGGCGGACCGGATCCCGGCAACCTGCTCGGCATCGAGGTCGTCCCGGAAGTATTCGAAGATCGCCTTGACGAATACCTCGTAGGGGGTGTACTCCTTCTGGCCGAACTTGGAGGCGTCCAGCAGTTCGATCAATTCCGCCTTGAAATCCCGGGACGCCTCCCATTGGGCCGCGAACCAGCGATCGAGATCGGAGATCGCCTGGGCCCCGACCGCGCCCATCCAGGTCTGGCGCTCCTCGACGGTCCGCTCGTTCAACGCGACAAGCGGCTTCTCCCCGTCGGAGAGGGCCATTCCGACCCTCGGGAAGAGTTCCAGAGCCTCACGCACGTCCTCAGGAGACAGAATAGCCCGATGGGCAAGGTTCAGTTCGTTGTTCGTCGTCAGGCCGGGACCGGTGAAGTTGCTCGATCCGACGATCGCCGCCACGGGCTGGAGCCGATCCACGCCCCTCTTCGGATGGTCGCCGTAGAACAGGTAGCACTTGGCGTGCAGGAAGCCCCGCTCAAAGACCCGGACTTGGACGTCCGGCTTCCGGAGAAACGCGATAAGATCCTCCACCGCCCGGAGGGTGCCCTCGGTATATGGGGCGGCGTTCAGCTCGCCGAATAGCGTCCGGACCACTTTCGGCGCCTTCGGGATGAGCCCCACAGCCGCCGGGTCCTCCGGCTCGTCCCCCAGGAGCATCCGGAAGCTGCCCAGGACCGCGAGCCCCGATTGGACCAGGCGGAACCCCCGCACGTTGAAGTAGGCCGTAGCCACGTCCAGCGCCTTGCCTTTGTGGTCGGCGAGGATGGAATTGAGGACGTCGGCCATCTTGTGCGTGCGGTTGTCAATGACGTATGGGATCCGCATGGCTCACTCCGACCACCGCCCTGTCGTCACGCCCCTGCAACCCCTCCTGGGTGCGTTACCTGTCTTGCGCCCAAGCCCTACTGGCATTCGTCCACCGCCGCCTCAAGGACCGTGACCGGGTCCCGGGGTGGAGACGTCTCCTTGACGAGCTTGATCTCCTCGGGCGTCAGGGCATAGGCCTGAAAAACCAGATCCTGGATTTCCCGTTCAAGGGTGAGGCTGGCTTGAAGGCTCTTCCGGATCGTGGCCTTTGCTTCCAAAAAGGCCGAGACCATCTTCGGTGGAAGGACCTTCCCGATCCCTTGGACACGTGCCTTCATCAGCTCCTTCGACAATCCGGCTTCATCCAGGGTCCAGAATGACTCGAGGCCAGGGGGCATCTCCTGAACCCTCACCGTTCTCCTCAGCAGGCCGAGGAATTCCGCGCACCCCTCGCGTCTCGCCGCCGTCTGCTCGATCAAGGCGCCCGCTCGGCCGATCAGTTGCGCCCCCACCGTGGAGCCAGCATCCACGATGGGCAGCTCCTCAACGAGGAAGCCCTGCATGGCCAACGCCTCGTCCTTCATGTGCGGGAGTACGCGCCACATATACCACCAGAGGAGCGTCGAGTTCAGGGTTGCAAGCAGGCGATGATCTTCACTCGACAGCAAGAACGCCTTGTTGTTGAGGAACCGTCCTCCCGTGTCGAGGCCGAACTGCGAGTGGAAGGCGATCTCCTGCCAGACGATCTTAGGTCGGTCGAAAGAGGCGTAATAGTCGCACGAACGGAGTTCCCACCAGTGGCGTCCTTGATCTTGTCTCTTTCGCAGCTTCGACTCGAACGCCTTGAAGTGACTCCACAGGGCCGCATAGGCCCTCTTGAACACATCACTGGCTTTCGTGCCTTTATCAGCCCAGGGCCAATCCTCATTCTCGCTGCTCTTTAACAAGATGAGCCACTCGCCTCCCCACTCGGGAATCCAGCGAGTGATGTCCCGGCCACGGAGGAAGGGCTTGATGATCGGCTCGCACTTCGGATCTTCCGCGACCAGCCTGTCTCGGGTGGCCTGGTCAATGAGGAACGCCTCGTTGAAGCCGGTCTTGACCCCATATAGCGGTGCCGAGCCTGCGTAGTCCTTGAGTGGGATCCCCCTTGCCCTCAGCCTGTCGAGTAATTCCCGTACTGCGGGCGGCTCCAGGTTCCAGCCTTCGGGCGCCAGCCGGCGAAGAGGGACCGGGAAGGTATGGGCCGAGACGTGCTCTGGCAGATAGAGTTCTGGGAGGAGATCCCGGGGAACCTGGGTGACGGCAAGGTCTTCGGTCGGGTTCTCGGTTCGCCGTGGCCGGCGCTCCGCGGCCAGGATGCATGGAAACGTGTCGGCGTCGGGAAACACCGGGGCGTGCCCGAAGTCCACGAGCGATGCCGGCCGAGCGTCCGAGACCAGGAAGCGCCGGAGTGGTTCGCCGTAACCTGCCTTGAGCCACTTGTTGGGCACAACCATACCCAGGCGTCCACCGGGCCGCAGGATTTGGATGCCTCGTTCCAGGAAGAGCACATAGATGTCCACGCTACCGTCGAAGCAGCGCGGAAACGCCTCCTTGTAATACGGCTTGTGGCGGGAAAGCGCCTCTTGGCGAATCCACGGTGGATTCCCCACCACGACGTCGAACCCCCCGTCGGACCGACGCTCGAACACCTGAGTCGTCCCCGGACGAGGCCCAAAAGTGACCTCCGGGAACTCCAGATCCCAGTGGAAGAACGACTCTGCTTCCGCAACCTCCTGGGCCCGCTGAAAGAGCTTGCCAAATCGGCTCTGCTCGAAGCCTGAGATGTCTAGTGCGTCGGCAAGGTGTTCTGCATGTAGAATGTCTTCCAATGACGCGGCTAGAAACGAGCGCGCCACCTGCACATTGACCTTTCGGCGGAATGGCTCCAGGTAGCGGCGCGCCTCGTCGTGGAGCGGGCGGCTGCGCCGGACCTCCCCCGCCGTCGCGTCGGCCAGCTCGCTGATGGTCAACAGGTTTCCGACGGCGCGGGTGAAGTCTCCATAACGCGGGGCGGTTGGGAGGATATGGGCCCCCACGTCGTGAGCACCGATGATGGAGTTGCCGCAACGGAGGTGATGGTCCAGGAAAGAGAGGGGCGCCCCGAGCGTGAAGCAATCCAGCCAGAGGCTAACCTTGGCCAGCTCCACGGCCATCGGGTTGATGTCCACTCCGTAGATGCACCGCTTCAGGACATGGCGCTTGAGCAGATTGACGTCCGTCAGACGGCGCTCGTCTATGTCCACGCCTTGCCTCGACAGCTCGGCCAAGATCGTCGCCCGGGTTTCCTCGAGCCTGGCGGTGACCGGGTTCCAGGGGAAGGCTTGCAGGAAGCCATCTCGGTCTCCGATCAGCCTGTCGGTGATGAAATCCACCGCGCCGACCAGGAAGTGCCCGCTTCCCATCGCCGGGTCAGCAACTCTCACGTCGAGGATATCGTCGAGGAGGCCGAGGTGCTTCCTGAGCACCTTCGACGGGTCCTCGGGCTTGAGTCCTGCCCGGACGAGCTCCTTGTTGCGGCTCTCGGCGGCCCGGTATTCCTGCTGGGCTTCGCGGAGCCGAGGGCGAAGCCGCTCCAGCTTCTCCGCGAGGACTGGCCCGACCGTTTTCTCGACGATGTGCTCGACAATGAAGTCGGGCGTGTAATAGGAGCCAGTTGCCTTCCGCTCCCGGCGGTCGTTTTCGAGGTAAACGGCGCCCCTGGATAGCGTCCGCTCCTGGGCTGCCTTGCCCTTTCCCTGCTTCAGGATCGTCCGCTTCTCCCGGATCGCCTCCACATAGGGGACGATCTCCTCCGTCTTCTTGCCCTTGACGAAGGCCATCTTCTCGGCCGCGACCCGCAGCCGGAACTCGAGCAAGCCTTCGTAGATGGAGCCGAGCTGCCGGACGCCGAGGGACTTGTAGTCCACGAAGACCAGCTCGCCCGTCTTGGGGTCGGCGTCCCGCGCGATCCGATCGAGGCCGAGGGCCAGCAATCGGTCCGGGATCTTGTTCTCGAGGAGGAACTTCGCGGACCGACTCTCGGGCGACGTATCCTCGGGGCGAACCTCGGTGATGAAGAGGCCGCCGTTATACTCGGGGACGTTCACGGCCGGGTCACCGCGGTCGATCGTCCGGAAAAGGCGTAGTAGGCGGTCGTAAAGCGCAGTCGACTCCAGCCGGAAGGCCTCGGTGAGCTTCCCGGGAGCTTCGTCCTCGATTTTCCCGCCCGCTTGGGCGACCTCGCCTTTCAACGCGCTGATGCTCCGTTCCAAGTATCCTCTGACCTGCCTGGCCGGGAGCAGGTCACGAGCCTCCGCGTACAGGAGGAACAGGAGGCGATACAGGAACGTGAGAGTACCCGGAAATATCTGGGCCAGCGCCTCGTGGCTGAGATCGGCGCCTCGACCTTCCCTGGTCCGAATGTAATGGATGAATCCCTCGGCGAAGTGTCGGAAGGTCTCATCGAAGATTCGGTCCTTCAGGCGCTCCCCCAGTTCCTTGGCGTACGCCTCGCTTTCGTCCAGCAGCCGGTCGAGGAAACACGATTGCCGGCGGACACCTTGCCTCACCGCGAGGCTCGGGGCAAAGGCGTCGACCCGGAAGAAGAGCCAGAAGTACCGGAAAGCTTCGTTCGGATCGGCGAGGGCGAGGGTCTCTTCAAGGTCGACTTCGTAGTAATTCGTCGAGCGGGCGTGGGCGCGCGCCGAGTAGAGGCGCCAGAGCTTCCCATTCGACAGGATGGCCCACGAGACCTCGCCCTCCTGAAGCAGGCGGACGATCGGAGCAGACGGATTCTCCTTCGGAGTCCACGGGTCACGGACCTCGTCCTTCCCGTCCAGGTAGCGGCCCCAGGGATAACCCAGGCAGATGGCGACCGGCTTTGACGCATTGCTGCCCACGCCCGGGATGTACAGCTTGTAGCCGGGCCCTGCGCCTCCGCCTGAACCCACGGGTTCCGGCTCCACGGCGAAACCGAGCGCCGACAGCACCCGCTCCACCAGGTCCGCCTGGGTGCTGGTTCCACCTTTCTCGGCGGTGCCGCGTCGAAACGCGGCAAACACTTCCCGAATGCGATGGCAGGCGGTCTGTGGCGGCTCCTCCCACTCGGGCATCTCCCGAAGCCGTTTGTTGAGGTAATAATCCGAGAACAGGGCGCGGTTGTTGAAGAGCGGCTCGGACCAGTCGGCCACGTCGAAGGCTGAGAGAAGCTTGTCGAACTGGGCGTCCGCGTCGGCCTCGGTGTAACTCAGCCGGCGCAGGACCCTCAATTCGACCAGGCCTGGCTTCCGCCTATCAACCGTCAGGATCCGGGGCCGGACCGCAACCTGTCGAGTGGCGATTCCCGAGCCCGGAGATGTGGGGAGGATGCGCTCGACGAGGACGAAATCTATCTCGTCGTAGTCGCTCGTCAGGACGAGCAAGTAGTTGCCGGCACGGTTCTTGAGCGCTCGCGCGAGGGCTTGGGTCGCGGCAACCGTGACCGAGGTGAGTTCGACCAGGTAGACCTGAAGGCTCCCGTGCTCGTGGTCGGCTATGCGCTCGATGTGGCGGATCTGGTGCTGGAGTGATTCGGCCGTGATGCCCATTGCCGCGGCGGTCTGGGGAGTGCGGGCATCGGTATTGTAACCAAGCGTCGCAAAGAATGCAGCCACGGCGTCGCGGCTCGCGAGGAGCTGGACATCGGCTGCCCTGAAGTCTCGATCGTCAGGAACCAACAGGATCAATCCTCCACCTGGCCATCCCGCCTGATGTCATGACTCGCCAGGCATTGGTTGGATACGCTAATCGGGTTGGCTCTTATCACCCCCGTGGGTTGGGGTGTCGGGCATCGGGATGTTCCCCCGCCCTCCAGCGGGGTCGATTCACAGGGGCGAGCCGAGAGCACCGACGCCCTGCAGAAGGCGGGGGCACAACCCGGGTGGACAGGAAGTTAGGGTCCGACATTGATCTCCGCAGCGCAATTCTCAACCTGAAAGAACTTAGCCAGTGGTCCGAGCGGAGTTGAAAAATAAGCCGTCCCCCTAAACATAAGGAGGGTCTGTCGCCCCTTCTCCTTCGCTCGCGCTACTTGGAATTCGTTCAGGTAGAACTTTATCGACAGCATGCCCGTAGCACGGCTCTTGATCTCCACATTCTGCGCGGCACAGACTGCAGCAAAGGGTTGCCCCATCCAAACCTCGACGTCAACAAGCGGCGCGCGGAGCACTAACGGAGAGTTGCTTCTTACGACGAGGCCCACACCGCACTCTGATACGAATGCCCCGGCGCAAAAGACCCGGACCGACCGGTCCCTTGGAACGTCGATCTCCAGTTCGGCGAGCCGTCGCTCTATGGGGTAGAGTCCCTTAGCAACCAGGTCCCTAAGCATGCCGATTGTGACGTTGGCGAGCAATTTGATGAGTATCTGCCGACCGAGTTCCCATAGGACCTCCATGGCGCGCCCCCTTCCCGGAAACGAGGCTATCGTGCCTCCAGCGTAAGGTCAACATCCGGGGGCCATCTGAGTTAACCCGATAAGCGTTTGGCCCACTTGTCAGCAATCACGAGCAACTGGGACCCGCATCGTACGCGCAGCTGAGCCCTTCCCCGTGGCGATCGCCTGTACCCGCCTCAACGTGTCCGCCGAATAGTACCGGTTGCCGCACTTCTCGCAAACGCCGATTACGACGTCCTCGAGGATTACGAAACCCGCCTTGTGCTTGACCGCTTCTCGCTTCACTCGCTTTCGACGGACCGTCCCCTCGCAATACTGACAACGGTATCCGAAGAGACCCGTCATGTTCTAGATCCAGTCGCCGGCTGGGCACCCAGGCCACCCAAGACCCGCAGCACCTTCTCGGCCGTGATCGGGAGCGAGCGGAGGCGGGCGCCGGTGGCGGCGGCGATGGCGTTAGCGACCGCGGCCGGGGGGCAGACGGCGGGAGGCTCGGCCGCCCCCTTGGCGCCGTAGGGGCCGTGCTCGCTGGGCGCCTCGACGAGGATCGACTCGATGGGCGGGACGTCGAGGGCGGTGGGCATCTTGTAGTCGGTCAGGTTCGGGTTCAGGACCCGGCCGCCCTCCATCACGATCTCCTCCGAGAGAGCCTGCCCCAGGCCCTGGACGACGCCGCCCTCGATCTGCCCTTTCAGATATTGCGGGTTGATGGCGAACCCGACGTCCTGGGCGACCACGTAGCGGAGGACGGTCACCTCGCCGGTCTCGGGGTCCACCGCGACCTCGGCGGCGTGGGCGGAAAACGTCGGCCAGTCGAAGACCGGCCGCAAGCTGCCCTGCACGGTGGTGGGATCGTGGGCGGCCGAGGTCCCGACGAACGAACCGCGGCCGATGATCGGGCCGCCGCGCTTCAGGCTGAGCTGGGCGAGCTGGGCGAGCGTCAGGCCGCGCTCCGTGCCTCCCCGCTCGCGGATCGCCTTGTAGCGCAATTCGAGCCGCTCGGCGGGCAGGCCGAGCGCCGCGGCGGCGAGATCGAGGAGTTGCCGCCGGACGTCGGCCGCCGCCAGGCGCACGGCGTTCCCGACGAGCG
>OBEQ012996835.1_pt1 | contig 12393 bp, 14 predicted proteins | sample 1670901 | NCBI WGS metagenome assembly OBEQ01 (sample SAMEA104232315, study PRJEB22302) | groundwater metagenome | biome: forest; feature: aquifer; material: groundwater | place: USA | collected 2011-08-07 | depth 5.4 m | reverse complement strand
CCGAAAAGGGGATGGGAAAACGAACCCCTCTCACCCAATATCCTACTCAAAAGCGGGGGGGGCAGGGGGTTAAGGTCGCCGAGGTCGCCGACAAAACCGGTCTGATCGCCAATGCTCTTTCCATCACCCAAGCTGACATCGAACTTCTGATTACCACCAAAGAAGGCCAGGCCATCAAGCTCCCTATCAAAAACATTCCTCAGCTCCAACGCTCAACTCAGGGGGTTATTCTGATGCGCTTTGCCAAGGCTGGAGATATGGTCGCCGCCGTCACCACCGTCTCCGAATCCGAAGCAGAAGAAAAGAAATAATATGCCAGCTAAAAAACTACCTTACGATCAATTTGTTAAAAGCTTCGAGCTCGCCCCCCGAATCGCTGTCGATCTATATATAAAAAACGAAGAAGGAGCAATCTTATACACCAAACGCAATGTTGAACCATTCGCTGGCATGTGGCATTTCCCAGGCAGTTTTCTCCTAAAAGGAGAAAGTATTTCGGAATGTGTCAAGAGAATCGCCGATGAAGAAATCAATCTAAATCTAAACGAAAGCGGCTATAAGCTCATTCAACTTGATGAGGACCTCCAAGAACCGCGTGGACACGTGATTCATATAGTTTATCTCGTACGAGTTAAAAAATCAGAATTAGAGCAAACGGACGACAAAAAGTTCTTCTTCGAACCGCCGCAACCAATGATCCCAACCCACCGAAGAATCCTCCTGGAAATCACCTAATCACTTCAAAAACTTGTCATGAATTTGTTTTAGCTGGGGGTTAGTCACGTGGGTGTAGATTTGCGTTGTGCTGACGTTTTTATGCCCCAGCATTTCCTGAACACTGCGAAGGTCGGCGCCATTTTGCAATAACGAAGTGGCGAAGGAGTTATGCGATACAAAACCATCGGTCAACAAATTATGGTTTAATTTAACAGCAAAATCGTAGACCAAGTCATCGTGCTTAATTTGTTTGATTTCTTTGATTCGCAACCATTTCCATATGTCATTCCTTGCCAGAAGCTTTAACAAGGTGAGGTCCTTCTTATTCTTATAACCCGCCGTCTCAAGCGAGGTTATAATTTTAAGTAAAGTAGTGGGGGAGATCGCCATTGACTTTTGATATCGACCGACGTGTTTGATTCCCACTTTCTCCGCATATTTATTCCAACTTATCCCAACTTTCAACAATTTATCGTTTATCGACGCCAGGATCTTCTGGGCGGGAATCTTGTCACCCTGGTAATGACCACGGATCTTGATCGTCTTGCGAGTGTTTATTAGATCTCGAAATCTCTCCTGATCAGGTTTGTGGAGAATATTTAAGTCGTAGATCCTACTTTGAAATTTTTTTTTCGAAACGGGTAATCTTACTATGCGGTCGCGTTCATAAAGGTGCGCATCTATCGATAGAGTAAGAAGAAGCAACTGAACATCCTTGATGAGTTCAAGGCTACTTGAGAAGATTCTTGGCTCACCCGTGTTCCCTTCAGCGTCGTACAAGCCAGCCAAAAACTCCGCGCGATCTTCTTCTGTTGCCTGAAATAGCAAGGGTGGAACAATCTTCGTTTTTGCTCTACCAGACCACCCAAACTCCCAAATGGTTTCAGCCAGCGACTTAGAGTAAATTGTTAGAATAAAGGATTTTGAAAGCGGATTAGAAGTAATTTTCGGTTTCAACCCCCACAATTTCTCAACCAGTTGAGCGTAATAGTTAAGGCTATCTTTATCTTTATCATTTATTAGCAAACAGCGGCGACGCAACGAAACCGTGCCATCCCCAAGCAAGTAACCATAAAATCTCCAAAACTCTGGCAACAAAGTTTTTCTTCCCTCAATAAACCAACCCTTGACTCCCAACAGCCAAGAACCGGCTGTCACCTTACCCGCTTCAACCTCTTCAATTCCAGTCTTACCCAAGGTAAACAATCGATGTTCCGGAGTACACTTCAACAAATATCCACCGGCCCATACTTCCACCAATTTAGATGACCAATGTGATGACATTTGTGTTATCCGATCTTTCTCCAAAAGGTGTTTGTTCAAATTTGTTGAAATGATTCGTCTTTCCTTTGTCTGATATAGCAAGGCGGCATCGACTACTTTCTCACCTGTATATATTTTTGTCGCGGGGTGGAGACAATGTCTCAGAACATGCGGGCTGACTTTGATCGGCAACCCAGCCATCAACCGATATTTTTCCACAATCCGCTGGATCGATCGCACCGTCAGCCGCATTTTCTCACTCGAGCTGGTCGGGTCTGCTTTCTTTCCGGACAAACGAATCCACAATGGTTTATTCGCATCTTCTCGACTCTTCATGTAACGATCAAGCCAGACAGCGGCCCGTTCGGTCAGAAAAACTACTCGCGGATGCCGTCCTTTACCAATAATCCCAAACTCCCGTTGTTTCAGGTCAATTTTGTCCCTATCTAGTTTCATCATCTCCGAAACACGTAGCCCGGTGCTAAACAAAACTTCGAGAATTGCCCGGTCGCGCAAACCTTCCGGTTTCTGTAAATTCGGCACTGTCAGTAAACGTTCAACCTGTTCGCGGGAAAGAAATTTCAGCGAACGGCTCTCCACCTTCGGCAGGTCGATTTTCTCGGGCGCCAAGGACTTTATTCCTTTTCGAGATAAATATTTCAGGAAAGCTCGCAGGGAAATAATGTAATAAGACTGCGTCGCTTTTGACAATGTGCGACCCTGCCCGTCCTCATGGTGAGTTAAAAAAAGGCGATAATGGCGGACAATTTCCGGCGTTAATCGCTCTATATATTCCTGCTGATAATTTTTCTCAAACCACGCCCGGAAAATACCCAGGTAATGCTTGTAGTTTCGAACGGTGTAAGGGGAGTAGTTTTTCTCCACCTCTATGTTACTGAGATACCGATTAATTAAATGTTCCAAAGAAATATCTTCGTTTTTCGTCCTCGCCATAGAGCAGGGGAGCGGAAGCTCACCCTCTCTATACTAGAATGTACGACATCAAAGTGCAAATAGGCACTAGGTCGCGTTAACTTGACCTTGGCACCCCATAGCAATATAATTCCGCCAAGTTGTTGGACAAAGCCGTTAAAAGAAACGGCAAAACCACCAACAACAGGAGGATGCTGTGAACACCCGAATCGTTGCCAAGATCTTTTTGTTACTCTGCTGCCTAGCGAGCGGAATGCTCATCATGCGCGAACATCAAAAAGATTATAAAAAGAACGGGTTGAATGTCAAAAACGGCCTGTTATATATCATCGCCGGCGGCACAGCATTTGCCGGCATATCTCCATTCGTCATGTGGAACTGACCACTGACCAAACCCCGCAATGATGCGGGGTTTTTAATGGCCATTTTGAGGCTAAAGTGAAGCTCCAAGGCCCTACAATGGCCCCAAAAAGGCATCCAGCGTTTTAGCCGATTAGTTAATCGTTTCGGGTTTTTATCCGAAAATCAAGATCTAGCCACATCCCATTAGAGGACCAAAAAGAATCGGGGACTTATGTTTCAATAATGATCAATATTCAGAAGGTTTCGGGATTTTGTCCGGCGTTAACCAAGATATAAAAGAGCCCTTCTCCCGCGCCCTCGTATTTGTACCACGTCGTAAAACTAACATTGTACGACATTGAACATGTAGTTATATAGACCCGGTCGTCAAGACTCCCCAAACGATAGAGGAGTATCCCATTAAGTCACTGGCGACACAACGAGCATGAAATAAATAATTATTGATCACAACAAAGTAGGGAGAATAGATAACATAGAAGCTGGAATAATTAATTCAGATAGCCACCAACCTCTTCTTCCCGACCATATCACTCCATATCAAGTATGCGTATTTGTGCCTAGCTGGCAGTTATCCACACCGGATGCTAAAAACCGTGAAAACTATAGGATTTCGTGAAAACTTAGGTTATTATAGGCCCACTCCTCTATCCCCGCCAAGAAGTCGTAAAAAAGGCAATCAAGACAATGATCAAATTGAAAACCAAAAATTCGAGGTAGTTTACCGCCATCATCTTGTTCACCAACCTTTGTTCCAGTATTCCCAGTAAGGCATAAAAACACGAGGTCAACAACAGTCCCCCCATAAACGGTCCGATTGGCCAAAACGAAATCACACACCCAAACAATGCCATAAACCAACCTATGACTGCAGACAGCCTGTAAACGTCGTTCAAATGCTCCGTCTTAAGATCTACACTCCAAAGACTCTCAAAGGACAACAAGAGGCTGACTACTCCAACCACTATCCCAACAATATAAAAAGGTAGCTTCAAACTGTATGCCACCGCGAAAAAAAATAAGGATACGATAAGTGCCAATATGAAACTCACCGAACGAGCCGCCCGGAACAGTTGAATAGTTCTAATCGAGGCCACCGAAAAGATATTCTCAGTCAGTAGTACAGCGTACATTCCAAAAACATACAACACGATAAAAAGAAAACGGACCACTCCTCCCAGAAACAAAGATGTTTCGATCTGAAAGATCAATCCAAACATCGAAGGAACTGCCGCCGGTAACAAGTTCCCAAATAGCCCAGACCCAAAGGTAAAAAGAACGGGCAAAATCAATAAGGTGATCCATTCCCAGCCTTTAAGATCCTCAAACAAAACCCAAGCTGACAAAACATAGGCAATCCCGGAAACAACCAATACCAGGGCCAGCCGGTTTTCAACTCCGAACATGCCAGTCGCCCACAACAAGAAACCCAAGAAAAGTGCTTCCGCAAAAAATCGCGCCCGCTTACTCATCAGCCCCCTCTAAATTCGTCCAAACATCAAGAACGTCATCCTGATCTTCGAGGGCTTCGATTAACCCCAAACAACTTTCCAAATCCCCGCCCTCCAAACGAATTGTGGGAACCGGCTGAATATTTTTTAGGTAAGAGACTGACCCCGGTGACCCCAAACCTCCACCACCTTTATCTACAATTGACTTGATCTCCCCACCCGTTCTATTTCGATTATCAGTTGCGGCCGTAATCAAAAAACCGACCCCCCCCAGGCCATAAGCTTCATAGACGATTTCCTCCATTTGACTCCCATCCCCGCCCCCCAAAGCCTTATCAATCGCACGTCGCACATTGTCAGAAGGCATATTTACCGCCCTGGCCTCATCTAATACAGTTCGTAAAAATGGATTCATTTCCGGATCTCCAGATTTTCCTTTTTGGGTAGCGATATGGATCTTCTTGGCAATCTTAGTAAACGCCGCTCCCCGCTTTGAGTCTGCTTCAGCTTTTTTATGCTTGATAGTAGACCATTTAGAATGACCTGACATAATTCATATTCTAACACTTGCTGGACTTACCCCCTGGGGCTTGACTTAAGCAACATATATTTCTATCATTTACAATCAATGGCTGATCAACCCCACCAAACCCCCGAACGTCTAGCGATCACCGCCTCTCTCCAAGCCAGATGGCCTGACGCCATCAACGCTAACCTTGATATCTTAGAAGGTTCTCCCCGCGACACCTCGGCGCTCAATCGTCTCGGTATCGCCTACCTCAAAACCAAACAACCGGGTAACGCCAAGAAAGTCTTTCTCAAAGTCCTAAGCCTCGATCCTTTTAATTCCATTGCCAAAACCAATCTAAAAAAATCTTCCCCAAAATTCTCCAAGGACTACGACAATACCTCAATTCTTTCAAACCACACCTTTAGTTTCATTGAAGAGCCTGGCAAGTCCAAGGTAATTCCTCTCGCCAACCTTGGTGAGCCAAACGTTGTTGCCACCCTTTACACCGGTCTCGAAGTCGAATTAAAAATCGCCGCCCGGAAAGTGAAGGTTGCCACAGTTGGTGAAAAATATATTGGCTCTCTCCCCGATGATATTTCCATCCACCTAATTCGTCTGATTAAATCCGGATATAAATACCAAACCTTGATTAAATTGGCTGATACCATTAGCGTTCAGGTTTATATCAAGGAAATAAAAAATAGCAAAAAACTTAAAGGCATCCCCTCCTTCACTTACTCCCAAAATCTAGACGACCTTGATATCAGTTCCGGAAATGGCCCCTCTCAACCTCCACTTGAGATCTATGATCCAGTGGTAGAGTCCGAAGGAGGCTAACTTTTTTTCCCCAAAATCACGACCAGATCAGACTTAACATCCCTATCCACATAATCCAAAAGGTTCGCCGTGCTTGGTTTACATAAAAAGAAATTTTCTAAGAATTCAGTCGTGATTGGATGAGCCTTGGTATTACCCAAAAGAAGGCAAACAGAGTCTTCTTCCTTCCTGCCGGCCAACAGGTCAATCACCCTAACCCCGGCCGACTCAATCTGTCTGGCAACCAAACGGGCCTTACCGTCTTTTCCTGAAGAGTTCACGACGGTAACCTCGGCCGTCTCTGAAAGGACCTCATCCACCACCCATTGATTCTTACTCCAAACAAACACCGCCGTGTTAAGTTTTCCAACTTTTTTCCCATCCGGTTCATCAAAGGCATCAATCACGTTCTTCGGTAAGGATATCGAGAGCGACGCCCGATTTGAAAGCTTGTTATTCACATCTCTCAACAAGTAATATCGATCAATCAGGCTCAAGTTACTTTTCGAGGAAATATCAAACAGGCTTTCAGAAAGGCCGGGGATGCCAAAACTAACCGGCGCCTTCACCACCCCAGTAAGTATGACTCCCAGAGCCTGACCGATACTCACTCTGGCCTCATTAAGCGGATCATCTACCGGTAAACCGATCTTGTTGATTGCCTCTACCAAATATTCTGAGCCATTGGACTCGATCGGAATTGAAAGGTCGCCCGGTAGTTTCAACACGCTAATCAGCCCCGACCCAGCCCTAACCGAAACTATCCCCATTCCATCTTTACCGATCAAAAGTAAATTGATGCCCAGTTTTGGGTCATAAATGTTCCTCCGTAAAATACTAATCAAGAACATCAGGAGCATCAACCCCAAAAAAACCGCTCCTGCAATATTAAAAATCCGTCTTAAGTTCACCCTCCATCAATAATAACAGCTTTGCCTCCTCCATCGGTAGGGGCGCCACGACCGTTTGCCATCTCCCTTCCAGATCACGAAATCCGATTTTTTCCGCATGCAAGAAATGAAATGGTAGTTTCTCCCTATCTCCTGCGACCAGACTTTTCGTCAGATACTTCTCGTCGGCGAAAATTGGGAAACCTATATGAGCAAGGTGGACCCTTATCTGATGAGTTCGACCTGTCTTGGGAAAAAGCCGGATTAACGTCGTCTCGCGAAAATACTTCTCCACCTTCCAACTCGTCTCCGCCATCTTGCCACTGTATTTAATCTCCCACTTCTCCCGATCAAACCGGCTCCTTGATAATGGCAACCTAATCGTTCCCTCCGTGGGGCTGAAATGTCCATGTACCAAAGCTAAATACTCTTTCTTCGTCTCCCGATCGTGAAATTGCTTTAATAGTGATTTTAGCGCCACCGGATTTTTCGCTATCAGTAAACAGCCGCTTGTCTCCTTGTCCAAGCGATGGGCCACCCCACTCCTCTTTCTAAAAATTTCTTCATCTTTACCCGTAATCCCAAGCTTTCTATCCGCCCAGTCGGAAACGGTTTCCCCCTTAATCGACTCCGCTCGGTTTACCACCACGAAAGGCGGCTTATTTACCACCATCATATCCTTGTCTTCCCACAGAATCGTTAAACTGAGCATAAGGCCAACACTACTCCTAATGTAATTGATACGTCAGCCAAATTAAACCAGACCGAAAATAAATAGTTCCAATGAAAATAGTCCCAGACATAACCAAATATTAGTCTTGAGATCCCATTTGTCAATCCCCCTCCCACAATTAACCAATAGCCCAAATATTTTTTCTTTTGAAAACACACCCATACCAAGAAACTAATTGCCAAAACCAGATAAATAATCGGAGACAATAAGTTCTGCCCCAACCCAAGACTAAAACCATAATTCGCCGTCCCCTGCCCGGAATTCACTTTCCCCGCCTGCCGGCCGGCATGGTCTTCTTACCCTCAAATTCTTTTTCACAGCTCATGCAATACTCAGCCGTTGGCTTAACCGCCAGCCGATCTGTATCAATCATCTGGCCACAACTCTCGCAAATTCCATATCGACCAATCTTAATTCTCGTGAGGGTTTTTCTGATGTTGATGAGTGACTTTTTCAGCTCTACCCGACTCGCGAACACCCGATCGTGGTCAACCTGTTCAGCTACATCAGCATCAATCGAATTATCTTCTTCCCGGGTTCTTCCCTTAAACGGATCTTCTTTCATCAGACTGCTTTTGGCTTTCACCAATCGCCTCTCTTCACCCTTAAGATAATCCATTAAAGGTTTCAAAATATTCATTGGGAAACTGACTGGTGCTTCGCCTTTATCTTTCATTCCGACTTAGTGTACCATCGTTTAACAAGGGGAAGCAACTTGACATCGTGGGCTAAACTTCTCCCCGACTGCCGATAGACCCAAATGATTCCGCCGCATACCGAAACCAAGCCCAACCCTACCATCACCAGGCTCATCTTGGGCCAGACATTGGAAACAACAACAATAAGTCCGGAAAGGAACAAAAATGACCCAAAAATAAAACCACTTCGAGCTTGGGTTTTCCGAAATCGATACCATTCAAAAGTTCGATACTCGCCCTCTAATTTCCACAACCACACGAAAATCAGTATCAGGACAAAGGCCTGGAAAATCTGGAGCGGGACTCCGAAAACTACGGTCACCTGATTGCCAAAAACCCGACCCAATCTCTCAAATGCCATCGCCCCAGGCAAACCTAATCCAACCAGGTCCAGACCGTCGTTGACTTTGAGTTCGCCTCGACGAGAAATCAGACTTACTCCCAAAATTAAGCCCACCAACAAACCAAAGTAGTCGTAACCTGGATAACCGGAAAGTAAAAATACACGAAGCCAATTCACCTGAAAGATCGATAGGTGTGACGCGACAAAACCCAAACGAGCACCCAGCCAACCAAAAAGACCTGACAAAACCGCCAAATCCAATAAACTTTCTGGTGCATAGCGGTACTCGAGACCTTTTTTATAAATCACAAAACTGTACCAAAAATAAGAAAGCACCACCCACAAGGACAAGGTGTAAACGGAGAACCGACCGATACTAACCAAGACGTCACCCATGCTGTCTATAGTATACTAGACCCTAACCTATGCTTTCGATCGCCCATGCCGCCACGGGTGCCTTCATCGCTACCAAGATCCACAATCCCTACATCTCCATTCCCCTGATTTTGGCTTCACATTTTCTGGAGGACTTTATCCCCCATTGGGATGTTGGCCAAGGTCTGACGAAGAAACTAAAAAGTCACCAGGACGCTTTCCTTCAGGAATTACTTATCGACTTCCCCGCGAGCATTTTGCTCGTTTTTTTTATTTTTCAATTTAATCAACCCTTTTCGATTTATCCTTGGCTGGGCTGGTTTTTCGCTCTTCTTCCTGACTTCTTGGAATTCCCTTATCTTTTCTTAAACTGGCGCTTCACCCCCATCAAGGAACTGGCCATCTTCCATAAATTCTGGCACCATTCCATACCAGGCAAAGTCAAAGGCCTTATCCCCCAAATCATCGTCATCGTCCTGATCTATATCTTTAGATAATTCATTCGTTTACTCGACCAATATAAGAACCCGTCTCCGTATTGATTTTGATCTTGTCACCGGTCTTGATGAAAAGTGGCACCAAGACCTGCATCCCACTAGCCACCCTCCCCGGCATGGTCAGATTGGAGACACTGTTCCCCTTCTCCCAATGTTCCGCTTCGGTTACTTCCATGATCACCGATGCCGGGACCTCGACTCCCAAAACCTGGTCATTCCAAGAAAGAACCCAAGCTTTCTCTCCCTCGATGAGATAATTTACATCCTCACCCACGATCGACAGCGGCATCTCTATTTGTTCAAAACTGATTGGATCCATGAAATAAAGTTTCGCTTCGTCCTTATACAAATACTGTAAATGCTTTTTCTCCAAAGTAATATCTTCCACCGTATTTCCCGACTGAAAACTCTTGGTTATGATTGACCCCGTGAACATGTTTCTCGCCTTCACCTTGATTGTCGCGTTACCCCGACCCATCTTGGTAAATTCGTATTTCAAGACCTTCCAAGGGGCTCCTTCGTCCGCAAATGCCACCCCAACTTTGAGTTTATTTACATCAATCATACGCGGCTGATTATAGTCCAGTCAGCCTCAAAAAGCCATCCAAACCGTCGTCTTCAGGTATAATATGCCTACAGGCCGAGGTGGCGGAACTGGCAGACGCGCAGGTCTCAAAAACCTGTGGGACTCAAATCTCGTGCGGGTTCGATCCCCGCCCTCGGCACTCATTCTTGTATACTGGTCTCGCGGGGTCATTGGGCCTTTCCGGTTGGGAAAACCCTCAATATCAGAATTGGTCTGCTCCCAATCGAAGAATATCTTTTTTTCCTGACCATCCCCTTCTTCACTCTCACCATTTATAAAATTCTAGATGCTAAGTTCTCAAAGCGCCGTTAACGCCGTTTCTCAGTTCCGAAAAACTTAATTTTCTCGCCCTTGAAAACCAGATCAACCTGAGCCAAGGGACCGTTTCGGTGTTTCGCGATATTAAGCTTGTAATTAGTTAAATTATTCTCGTCTGGTTTATAGAGGAACATGACTACATCAGCGTCCTGTTCAATACTGCCCGACTCACGTAGGTCGGACAGCTGGGGAATCTTTTCTCCCCGACTCTCAACTGCCCGCGAAAGCTGTGATAACGCGATCACCGGAATCCGTAGTTCGCGCGCTAGATTTTTTAGCCCCTGAGAAATCGCCGCCACCTCTTGAACTCGATTTTCATACCGACCATCACCCACTGCCAACTGCAAATAATCGACCAACAACAATTTCAGACCCACCTCTGCGTGAAGTCGTCGCGCTTTCGTCCTCATCTGTAAGATCGTCTGGCCAGGCGTATCGTCAATAAACAACGGCGAGTCGGCCAAAATTCCCATCGCCTCTGAAAGTTTTTCAAAATCATCCGGCTTAAGATTCCCTGTCTTCATTTTCCAGGCGTCAATTCCCGCTTGACCCACTAGCATACGGTCTACTAGTTCGAGGTTGCTCATTTCCAACGAAAAAATACCCACCGGGATTTTTTTATCCACTGCCGCAAATTGAGCTATATTTGTCGCCAACGCCGTCTTACCCACCCCGGGGCGCGCCGCCAGAATAATTAAGTTACTATCCTGTAGTCCCACCAACACATCATCCAAATCAGAAAAACCGGTTGGCACACCGCGCAGACCGCCTTCCAACTTCTGAAGTTCGTCCAGCCGGTCAAAACTTTCCGCCAAAGCTTCCTTGATCGGAACAAAAGAGCGTTTTATATTCTTCTGGGACAGCGAAAAAACGGCTCTTTCAGCCGTATCCAACATTGATTCCAAACTGTTTCCCTCGTCAAAACCCAACTCTCCCAGAATTCCCGCCGTCGAAATTAACTGCCGCTTGATAAAGGTCTCTTTTACCAAAGAGGCATATTTCACAATATTCGCCGAAGTGGGCACTTCATTTGACAAAGCTGAAAGATAAGCCATTCCACCTACCCGGGTTAGACTTTTATCCTTCTTTAACCAATCAGAAACAGTGATGACATCGATCGGATCACGATTTTCATATAAAGAAATCATCGCCGCATAAATCAAGCCATGATTTTCGTTATAAAACATCTCAGACCTGATTGCCTCGGCCACCTCCACAATCGCATCCTTATCGATGAGAATCGCTCCTAAAACTGATTTTTCCGCATCGTCAGAATGCGGCGGAATCTTCGGGTTAGCCATTTAAGACTACTACCTCAGTGTTCTCGGGCAGAGAGTCATTGTCTAATTTTAGTTTATCGACACCCCGTTTGACCGTCTCGAATTTATGCAACGAAAGAAATCGATCAACTTCAGATAGATTCTCATAGCCCATCAGGACGGCGACGCGCGGTTCGCAAGCATTGATCAATTCCGGTGCTTTAGGGAGTCTCACCAACAAAACCTCAGATTCGATCAACTTTTGCTTCATTTTCTCTTCTAGTTGTCCATTCACTGCTCCCGTATGGGCTACCTCCACACCATCAGTGGTAACCCGAACCACCATTCCCGGTTTACCCAGTTCCAACCGATCAACAATAATTCCCACTCCGCCCAATTCGTATTCGCCTTCCCTATCAATTACATACGGCTTCTCGCGATTGACGGCACCGGCAATTTCTTTAATTTCGCTCTCGTTTGTAAAAACTATCACGTCTGCTCTCTCCTTGAAAGAATTGGGATCCACCAACAAAGTTAAATTCTTAGTCTTAAATTTGAAGCTGGTTTTGCCTAAAAAACTTAGTTCCATGTTGGCTTATCTTAACTTGTAAATTGAAAATTGTAAATTGAAAATTAAGCTATG